>SWCA01002205.1_pt1 | contig 10630 bp, 12 predicted proteins | sample 4692961 | NCBI WGS metagenome assembly SWCA01 (sample SAMN10267275, study PRJNA491770) | bioreactor metagenome | isolation source: DHS bioreactor inoculated with | place: Japan: off Shimokita Peninsula
TCAGGGGGGCGGCGCGCTGCGTGCATAGGAACGGGGCCTGCAGGTTGATCGCCATCGTGATCTGCCAGTCGTCCAGCCCGACAGCATCCAGCGGTTGTTTCATGAAGTTCGACGCGCTGTTGACCAGCACATCCAGCCGCCCGAAGCGCTGTTCGACCGTCTCGAACAGCCGCGCGATGGCTTCCGGGTCGCTCAGGTCGGCCTGAACCGGCAGCGCCTCGACGCCCAGCGCCTCGATCTCGTCCACCGTTGCATGGGCGGCGTCTACACTGCCGCCGTAATGCACGACGATATGCGCGCCTTCACCCGCCAACACCAGCGCGATCGCCTTGCCGACCCTGTGCGCCGCGCCGGTCACCAGCGCCACTTTGCCATCGAGATCCACGGGATGTTCCCCCTGATTATTTGAGGTGGTATGGCCGAAAGCCACAATGCCGGGCGGCGTTGGGCGTAGTTATAAACTACCCTACAACCGCGACCTCACCCCCGGCCCCTCTCCAGTCTGGGCTGGAGAGGGGAGACAAGCATGATCTTCACGGATCGCCGCGTGCGCTATTTGCCAATCAGCCGGTAGAACTCGTCGCGCAGCTCGCGGTTGGTGCGGAACTCGCCGCGCTTGGCGGTGGTGACCATGTTCGTATCGTGCTTTTTCACGCCGCGCAGCGACGCGCAACTGTGCTGGCCCTCGACCACCACCATCACGCCGACCGGGTCCAGCGCCTGCTGGATCGCGTCCGCGATCTCGTTGGTCAAACGCTCCTGAATTTGCAGCCGGTGCGCGAACATGTCCACGCGTGGGGGGATATCCCTGAGGCCGACCACCTTGCTGCGCGGGATGTAGGCGACGTGCACTTTGCCCACGAACGGCAGCATGTGGTGCTCGCACAGGGAGTTGTAGTCGATATCGGCGACGACGATCATTTCGCCTTCGCCATACTGGACGTCGAACAGCGCGCCGTTGATGATGGTGTCCACGCTCTGGCCATAGCCTTCGAGCAGTTCGTCATACATGTTGGCGACGCGGTACGGCGTGCGCAGCAGGCCGTCGCGTTCGGGATCTTCGCCCACGTGGAGCAAAATCTGGCGCACGGCGTCTTCAATCGCGGCGTGTCGTTCGTCCTCGACGTGCTCATGCAGATGTTCGGAGAGCCGGGGGACGTGCCCGTTGCCGTTGGATTGTAGCTTGAGCGTGCTGGCCATGTGTTTATCCTATCGTTGACTGTAGGTAAAATGCCGTATACCTGTTAGATGCAGGGACAGTAAGGTCAGGATACTGCACGGACGTTAGGAACAGTTTAGAATTCCAATAGATTTACATAAAGTTAATCTATTTTAACACCCTGAAACAACATTTGATGCCATAATCGGCGGCGGGCTGCAGCGATTTCACCGGAAACCGCGTAACACTTCGTGCCCCAGCGCACAAGCGGAACCGCTATAATCGGGGTGAAGTCACACGCAGCACAGCACGACTACAGTCCGCCCCGGCGTTTCCCGTTGGGTACTTCGAGAGGAGCGGCGATGTCCCGCGAGTTGCAGGTCTACAGCGACGTCGAGATCCAGTCCCGGCTGCAAGCTCACCCGGATTGGCGGTTGGAGGGCGATGGGCAGCTTCACGCCGAGTTCATGTTAAAGAACTTTCATCAGGCGGTGCTGTTCGTCAACGCGATCGCGCACTATGCCGAGGTTGCGGACCATCACCCGGACCTGTGCATTCACGACTACAAGCAGGTGTCGGTGCGCCTGATGACCCACAGCGAGGGCGGCATCACGTCCAAGGACTTCGACCTCGTCACGCAGATCGACGCGCTGCCGCGTTATGCATAACCCGGTTCAAGCACTGTTGAAACGCCCGGCGCGGGCGTGCATCTACCATCCATGAGGGGGATCGTAGAGTGAATTCCATGATCGTAGCCTTTCAAGGCGAGCATGGCGCGTATTCGGAGGAGGCGATCCGGCGGCACTTCGGGCCGGACGCGCAGACGCTGCCGTGCGAGAGTTTTACGGGCATCTTCCAGGCGGTGCAGCGCGGCGACGCGACGTACGGCATGCTGCCGGTCGAAAACGCGCTGGCGGGCACCGTCGCCCAGTCGTACGAGCTGCTGATGGAGTACGACTTCCGCGTGCAGGCCGAGGTCCTGCTGGCGATCCGGCACCATCTGCTTGCGCCGGAGGGCATCGCGCTGGACGACGTGCGGCGCGTCAAGTCGCACCCGCAGGCGCTGGCGCAGTGCGCCGACACGCTGCAGCGGCGCGGCTGGGAGCCGGTGGCGACGTACGACACGGCGGGCGCGGCGCACGATCTTGCCGAAAAGCCGGAGCCGCACACCGCAGTCATTGCCAGCGCGTTCGCGGGCGAGTTGTACGGCCTGACCACGCTCGAAAGCGGCATCGAAGACGACCCGATGAACTCCACCCGCTTTTTCGTCATCGGCCCTGACGACGCCCCGCGCCACGATCCGAGCAAGACGTCGCTGGTGTTCGGCGTGCGGCACCGCCCGCGCGCGCTGTACGACTGCATTGGCGCGTTTGCCGAGCGTGACATCAACCTGACTAAGATCGAGTCGCGGCCCATTCGCGGGCGTCCGTGGCAGTACTGGTTCTACCTGGATTTCGAGGGTCACTGGCAGGACCCTGATTCCGAAGCGGCGCTGGTCGCGCTGCTGCACCGCGCGTCGATGGTCAAGATGCTGGGGTCCTATCCGGCGGCCAGCGGCGGCCCCAACAGCACGTGAGCGGGGTTTGGGATTGGGGAACAGGGAATAGGGAATAGGAAGAAGCAGGCGGATCTGAAGGCTGCCCCTCCAAAACCCGTTGAGACGGCTTGTCTCCCCTCTCCAACTTGATTGGAGAGGGGCGGGGGTGAGGTCGCGGTGATGACCGGACCAGTTTGTTAAGATCGCATGAGACCCGCCCCTACACGACCTGTAGACGCTGCGCTCGCCAACACCATCCCCTGCGTTGAAGAAGAAAAAACGGGCGGAGCAAGCCCCGCCCCTACGATTCAGTTTGTCGCCCCTCTCCAGCGCCGACTGGAGAGGGGCCGGGCCGAGGTCGCATGGCTGCCCCGCATTCAATCGTCCGCTAAATTGAGCAAAGATATGAGCAGGAGTCGATGAATACGCTACTCAAAAATCGGAATGCCCTGGCGGTCCCGGCGGTGTTCCTCCTGATCGTGGCCGTGGTGGTAGGCGTCATCGTGATCGCCTCGCAGAGCGGCGTCAACGCGGCGGACTGTCCCACGAATGCCGCGGCCCAGACCGTCACCGTTCCCCCGCACTCGCACGGATCGGGCATCGCGTCGGTCGTCACAGACGACGTGCAGATGATCTTCAACGTCAGCCCGGCGGCGGAACTGTATCAGGTGGTGGACGGCGAGCTTCAGGCGTGCAGCGGCGACCTGACCAGCGAGGCGGGCGCGCAGATGAAGCACATCACGCTCGACGTGAACGACGCGCGCCTGCTGCTGGGCGAGCGCCTGCCCGTAGACGTGCACCTGACCGTCAGCCGCAGCGACACGGGCGAGGTCGTGCTCGACGCGCTGGCCCCGGCGATGGTCGCGGTGGGCCACGGCTACCACTACGGCGACAACTTCCTGGTGCCCAACGGCGCGACCTACACCTGGGATGTCGAAGTCAGCCCGGTCAAGGCGCTGCGGCAGTCCGGCGCTCAGGACATCTGGCTGGAGCCGGTGCGCTGGCAGGGCGAGTTCACGTTGGAGCCGGACGGCACGGTGACGGGCAAGGGGGCGAGTCCGGCGGTGATTGGGGACTTCACGCAGGCGGGGCTGCACGTCACGCTGAGCCGCCAGGACGCCGTGCAACTCTACGACGTGACCGGTTCCGGCGCGAGCGCCGCGCAGGATCTGCCCGACGGCAGCACGTACTTTGTGGTGGACGTGACCGACCACGCCGTGAACCTGGAAGAAAAGCTCGTCGGCGTGACGGTGACGCTGACCTTCACCCAGGGTGACGAGACGTTTGCGGTCGATGCTCCGGCGGTGATCTCGCCCACCTACGGCTTCCACTACGGCGCGAACGTCGCCGTGGGGCCGGGCGAATGGCAGGTCGAAGTGACCGTGAGCGACTTCGACTTCCTGCGCCACGCGGGGGCCGCGATCAGCTTGCCACGCAACGCGGTGACCGGCACCTTTACGCTGCCGGATCCCGCGCAGCCGGTCGCCGGGTGATCCACCGGCTCAAGGGGAGCGAACGCCTAACTTAAGCACACATAGGAGGAACACATGACGGAAATGCAGCCGGTCGAACCGCGCGGAGGAATCCGGGGCGGGTGGCTGTCGTGGGTGATCGTACTGGTGCTGCTGGTCGCGGTGCTTGCAGTCGTATACGTATGGCAGAGCGGCTCGGACGATGACGAAGACGACGGGCAGGCCGCATCCAGCGGGATTGTGATCGCGGATGCGTGGGTGCGCGCCACAACTGGGATCGCCGTTGCGCCGGACGTGACGGGCGAAGCCGCCGAGATGCAGAACGACGCGCCGAGTATGGCCGCTGGCACGATGGAAGCAACCGCCGGGATGGGCGATATGGACGGCATGGACATGCCCACTGCCGAAGCCACTGACTCGATGGCCGGCATGGACATGGGCGCGCCCGCTGAGACGATCACCGCCGCCTACATGACCATCACCAACAACGCCGATGAGGACGATGTGCTGACGGGCGTCACCTGCGCCGATGCGCGTGAGGTCCAGATCCACGAGACGACGATGAACGGCGACGTGATGCAGATGCGCCCGCTCACCGATGGCCTGACTATCCCTGCGGACAGCAGTGTGACGCTGGAGCCGGGCGGATTTCATATGATGCTGATCGGCATCGATGCCGCATTCGAGCCGGGCCAGACTGTGGAACTTGTGCTGACCTTCGCATCGGGCAAAGAACTGACTGTGGACGCCGAAGTCCGCACAGGGATGGAGTAGGGCGATGCCGTGCTCCCGGCTGTCTCTGGTGCGGATCGTCGCGCTCGCGCTGGTAAGCGTGATCGTGCTGGCGGGGTGCGGCGCGCTGTCGTCCGGCGACGACCCCATGCCCGGCCCCAGCGCCACGCCGCTGCCCGGCACGGTGCTCGATCCGCCCAAGGATCTTGAGGACTTCACGCTGACCGATCAGGCCGGGCAGCCGCTGAGCCTCAGCGACCTGCGCGGCAAGGCCGTGGTGATGTTCTTCGGCTATACGAGCTGCCCGGACGTCTGCCCGGTGACGATTTCCGACTTCAAGCGCGTGAAGTCTGACCTGGGCGACGACGCGGCGCAGGTGGCGTTCGTGTTCGTCAGCGTCGATCCCGACCGCGACACGCCGGATCGTCTGGCGACGTACCTGGGCAACTTCGACCCGGCCTTCATCGGCATCACGGGCGACGAGCTGACGCTGCGCGGCATCGCGCAGCAGTTCGGCGTGTTCTTCCAGCGCCACACCTACGACGACAGCGGCGAGAACTACCTCGTCGATCACACCGCCTCGACGTTCGTCGTCGGGCCGGAGGGCCGCCTGCGCATCATCTACCCCTACGACACCGACCCGGCCATCATCGCGGACGGCATCCGCAAGCTGCTGTAGATTTCCGCGCCTACACGGGAATCACGTAGGGGCGTGTGGCTATACGCCCCTTATGCATTTTCGTACATCGCCGGGCAGCGAACAAAAAACGGGCGGAGCAAGCCCCGCCCCTACAAAACCTGTTGGGACGGGCTTGTCTCCCCTCTCCAACCCAGATTGGAGAGGGGCCGGGGGTGAGGTCGCGGTTATCTTCACTTCAGGCTAACCGCTACTCGCTGCTCTCCACCGCCAACCGCGCCCACAGCGGATGGTGATCCGATGTGCCCGCGTCCGGCCAGACGCGCGCCTCCAGCGCCGTGATGCCCGCGCTGTGCCACACGTAATCGATGCGCAGGAACGGGAACGGATCCGCCGGGTGCGTATTGCCCATGCCCCAGCCGCGCTCGCGGAACGAATCGTCCAGCACGGCGTCGAGCGCCGCGTAAGGCCGCGCGATCGGCGACGTGTTGCAGTCGCACAGCAGCAGCACCGGATCGCTTTCCGCCGCAATCAGCCCGGCGAGGTGGTCGATTTGTGCCGTCAGAGCCGTCTCGTCGTAGGTTTTCCCGATCTCGAACCGGGGGATCGACGGGTGCAGCACGTACACCACCACCGTGTGCCCGTCCACGTCCAGCACCGCGCGCAGGTAGCGCGGCTGCGCGAGATCCACGTGCTCGAAGTCGATATCCAGCTCGACGTGACTGTCGAGGATCGGGTAGCGGCTGAGCAGTGCGTAGCCGTCGAAGCCCTGGATCACCTTCGAGACCTGATACGGATAACGGTCGCTCAGCTCGTCGCGCACCTTGCCTTCGAGCATGGGCCGTAATTCTTCCAGCGCGACGATGTCCGCGTCCATCGCCGCGATCACCGCGAAGGTCTGGTCAGGATCGGCCATGAAGCCCAGCACGTTGTACGTCGCCGCTGTGAAGCTGGGGCCGGAGGCGTCCGGCGTGGGCGTCGGGATCCACAGCGGGCCGAACCACACCGCGAACGCGATTGCGCCCGGCATCAACCACAGCGCGACCCAGGGCGCACGCAGCAGGGCAGCGATGACCAGCATCAGCAGCGCGATCCCGGTCAGCCAGTGCGCCGCATGCGTGGCCTGCGCCGCGACCGGGGCACAGTCGTTGCAGGCGAAATGCAGCGCCAGGTATGCGTTAGTGAGCAAGCCCCACACCGCTGGAAGGATCGACAAGCCTTGCCGAATACGTCCCATAACCGTCTTGTTTCACCCTCGCGTGTCTTGCTAGCCCGCTTTTTCGGCCTCCCGCATGACCTCGGCCATGCGCGCCCGCAGCGCCGCGTGCTGATCGATCCCCTCGTGCGCGGCCAGCGCGTCGAGCATCTCGCCGCCCCATGCCCACAGCGCCCCATACGCAGCCCACAGCGCGCCGGGATCGCTCGTCGCGGTACAGGCCCGGTAGCGCGCCATCACCTCCGGCGGTAGATCCTGTTCCGCGCTTTTGGAGGGTGTCAGCCAGTTGTCCGTTCGTCCCGCCAGCAGCCGCGCCATCCATAACAAGTAACGGTGCGTCGCGCCGAGCAGTTCCAGCGCGCGGGCGTATTCGCCGCGCCGCAGCACGTTCACGCCGAACCAGCCCCAGTTGACGAAGTTGTCCGCCAGCGATTGGGTTTTTTCTGGCCCGCCCTGCGCGGGCGGCGGCGCGACGATCGCGTTGAGGTACGGCGTTAGCGCGCCGGATTTGTCGGCGATCAGTGTGGACGCCAGCGAGGGGAAGTGCACGACACCCGGCCAGCCCGCCGCGAGTGTGACCTCACTCGCCGCGTGAAAGTGGAACTCCCCGCGCACGAGGTTGTCGAAGATTGCCGTGTGGTGGCCGAACTCGTTCACGAACAGCAGCTCGACCGGGCGGATCTGCGCCAGCCATGCGCGCCTGTCCAGGTCCGGCAGCGCGTCGTTGCGGAAGAACAGCAGAAACTCGATGTCCGAATAGGCGTCGCCCTCGCCGCGCGTGAACGAGCCGTACATCATCGCCGCGTCCACGGTGTCGTCGGCGGCGCACACGGTGCGCAGACGCGCGATCATGTCCTCCTGGGGCAGCATACGATCGATCTCCTTGATGCGGACTGAATGCTGAGTCTGTCAGGTAGACGGGCGGAGCAAGCCCCGCCCCTACAGATCGCGGGGGAATGAACAGGTGAGAAACCAGTTCTCTCGCTCAAAAAGTGCATCACATCGTAACGGCTAGGCGCTGTGTTCCAGCGCGGCCAGCGCGACGAACACCTCCGTGCCCGCCAGCCCGACCGAACAAAACAGCGTGATGTCGTTGTCGCTTGTGCGGCCCGGCTGCTGCCCGGTGACGATCGCGCTCAGCGGGATCGTGCGGGCGCGGTCCGGCGCGCTCAGGAAATACGGCTCAGGGTAGGCGTCGATTTGGGCGGGGGAGTCGGTGGCGATGATCGCGCAGCGGGCGGCGAGGTCGAGCGGCATTTCGTGCCCCTCCGCGAACTTCGGCCCGATGGTGGTGATGTGCGTGCCGGGCGCGATCCAGGCCGCGTCGAGCACGGGGGTGCGGCTGTTCGTCGCGCCGATCACGATGTCCGCGCCGCGCACGGCGGCTTCGGGCGTGTCCACCGCCTCGACCGGGATGCCGGTGCGCTGCTGCATCTCGGCGGCGAACGCCTCGCGCGTGGCCGGGGTACGGCTGTACACGCGGACCTGTTCCAGGGGGCGGGCGGCAGCGGCAGCCTCGATCTGCGTGCGCGCCTGCCGTCCCGTGCCGATGATGCCCAACACGCGCGCATCCTGCCGCGCCATGTGCTTGATCGCGGCTCCGCCGATGGCCCCGGTGCGGATCGCGCCGAGCTGGTTGCCGATCACCAGTCCGCGCAGCTTGCCCGTCTGGGAATCGAACACGGCCACGATCTGGTCGCGGTCGTCGTGGCTGCCGGGCAGGGCGGTGTAGACGCGGAACCCGGCGGCGTGGGCTTGCTCGCCCGCGCCGACCGTGAACACCAGATCGCCCGTGCCCATGCCCACGTAAAAACGCGGCGGCGCGCTCAGCGTCCCGGCGGCGTGCTCGCGCAGCGCCTGCTCGATCTGCGCGATGGCGCGCGGATAGCTCAACGTGCGGTCGAGGTCGGCGTCGGTCAGGATCGTAAGCCATACGGATCGGATCTCGTCAGGCTGTCGGAGCGGGCTTAGGGCGTGTGTGGAAAGCGGCTTTACACTCCTTCGCGTTACCCACCGCCAGCGCTTTCCGCTGTCTTGCTCCCCTTCTTCCTGGGGGAGAAGGGGCCGGGGGATGAGGGCTTCCGTACACACTCTTAGTTCCTGGCGTTGATCGGCACAACCTTGACCGGCGTGCCCAACTGGTGCATGAAGTCCACGCACACATCCCAGGTGAGGGGGAACGCGCTGGTGTCGGCAGCGGCGAGGTACATCAACACGTCGCGCAGCAGCGGGATGTCTTCTTCCGGCCCGAAGCCGCCGATGGCGAAACAGTCCGCCGCCCAGTCGACCAGTTCGGCCAGGGTCATCTTCTGGTTCAGATAGGCCAGCAGTTTGTCACTTACCTGATGTCGCGTAATCATGATCGTCTCCTGGCTGCGGTACGGTGTGGGAGGCGTGGGGTCCGCTGTCGAAGGGGAAGCTTTGACGCCAATGGACAAGCTGGTTCTCGTTGTCAAAAAGCTCGTGAATGATCTGTACGACCGCTTCTTGGGCGTCGACGGTTTTGCTGATACGCAAGTGTCCCCCCGTCAGCCCCGCGCGCTCGTTCCAATAGCGCCGTCTGCCGTCAGGTAGGTCTTGCCAAAACTGGAATTCGCGTTCGTTTCTGGTGCGTGATGCCATGATTTTGCCTGCTAGCGTGTGTCTCGTACGTCATGATGAAGGATGCGGCGTTAATGCTGCTTAAGTCTACCTCAAGATAGGTTTTTTAATCAGGTCAATCCACACCTTAATCGCTGCCTTCGGACATCCCTTTTAACGGACGGGCGGTCACCGGGTCAGGTGCGGCGATTTTACACCGATTTTACAGGTTAGCCCCTTTTTCGCGGCGGAGGGGGCGTAAAATAGAGGTCATGCGCTGGCTGCGTGCCATTCTGCCGGGTCCGCACGGCTCACGATCGGGTCCGATCAGTTTGTTCAGTATTGACTGAATAGATTGATCGAAACTATAATGAAGCCATGTAAATGACGCGGAAGGCGGTAGGAATGCACGAACGGATGCCGGAATCGAAGCAGGCTTACGCGGAAGAAGTGGGCCTGTACTTCGAGCATCTTGGCCTGACGCGTATGGCCGGGCGCATCCTCGGCTGGCTGATGGTGTGCGATCCGCCGCACCAGACGATCAACGAATTGGCGGACGCGCTGCAAGCCAGCAAGGGGTCGATCAGCACCATGACCCGCGCGCTGATCCAGATGGGCATCGTCGAGCGCTTCGGCATTCCCGGCCAGCGCCGCGATTTGTTCCGGGTGCGGTCGGGCGGCTGGGCGGCGGTCGTCGAAGGGGGCGTGGATGAATACGCGCGCTTCCGACAGTTGGCCGAGCGCGGGCTGGGGCTGCTGGAAGACGAACCGCCCGAAGCGCGGGCGCGCCTCGAAGATATGCGCGACGTATACGGCTTCTTCGAGCGCGAGATGCCGGGCCTCATCGAGAAATTCAAGCAGGAGCGCCAGGCGCGCCAGTAAGCGCGTGGCGGCGAAGATGCGACCGGGCATCGGGCTTTTTTGTACAAATAATTAGGTAATCCTAACAAATTTTATCAATTACCCTAAATTTTGGGGTTGTGCGCTCGCCCGCGACTGCCTATGCTGGGTGGAGCGTATCGGAAATTCTGTGGTCCGGGGACTCTATCCCGGCGGATCATGGGGGAAACGAAAGTGATCATTCAAACAGAAAGTCTCACCAAGCACTACGGCAAGTCACGCGGAATCATCGACATCGATCTCGGCGTGCAGCAGGCGGAAGTCTTCGGCTTCCTGGGCCCAAACGGCGCGGGCAAATCGACCACGATCCGCACGCTGCTCGATTTCATCCGGCCCAGCGCCGGGCGCGCCCTGATCTTCGGCCTCGACTCGCATGCCAACATGCTCGATATCCATA
>SWCA01003021.1_pt1 | contig 10626 bp, 7 predicted proteins | sample 4692961 | NCBI WGS metagenome assembly SWCA01 (sample SAMN10267275, study PRJNA491770) | bioreactor metagenome | isolation source: DHS bioreactor inoculated with | place: Japan: off Shimokita Peninsula
TGGCTCCACTTTCTGTTTGAGCCAATAAGATGGCCGATTTAACAGCCCTTAACGCTGTTAACGCTGTTTGATCTTTGCTTTTCATGGCTTCTTTTAACGCAGCCATGATTTCTTGTTGTAGACTCATTGTTTCTATTTTAAGAGGCTACGAAGATAACAAAAAGTATGCAGTTAAACCTACTGCTAAGCTTATGCATTATCAAGAAATTTTTTGAGTGACAAAAAAGAAAAACCCGAAGAATCCAATGGACACTTCGGGTTTTGAAAGAAGCCCTAAAACTAAACTTAATTGCTATTAATTAATCTACATTATCGTGCAAGAACGAATTGTTGCTCCTAAATTGTATGTCGTCGTTATCGTCTATACTCACACTGGTTTTAGACATGTTGGTTTCTGATGAATGTTGTGTCTCATCCAGATCTATCCCACGACGTTTGTAGGCTGGTGTCTTTTCTATATCATCAATTTTGGAATTATTGAATTTATAATTGAAATCCTTCATTTTACGTCTTCTTTCCTCTGCACGTTCTTTTAAAAGTTCGGAAATTGGCGTATTCATAGGGTCTATTTCCCCAGAAGTTTCCTCAGTTTCCTGTGGTTTTACAACCTTTTTTTCGAAAACTATTTCTTTGTCCAACTCTTCAGCAATCTCAATAACTTTTTCTTGCTTCTGATTTTTGTTGATCCCAGATTCTATTTCCACATAATCATCCAAAGCATATCTGGTTTCACCATGTTCATTGGTTTCGGTTACCGGAATAATTTCAACATAATCGTTTACAGGAATCTTTTTTATGTTTTCGTCCAAATCATGGACCACAAAGTCATCATCCTTGTTTTCTATGTTCGAATTGCTTATGGGCATATCAAAAGTAAGCGTGATCTGTTGTTCTTCTTCAAATTCAATTTTTGGTTCCTCAACTGTATTTTGAACTTCAGTAATCACAAAATCTTCTTCCTCGGCATTTACCAACACCTCATCGTAAACCACATCCATATTTTTTATGGCTTCCGTAGTTGGAACGAGTTCATTTTCGCTTAAAATGTGATTCGGACCATCCAACTCTTCCAGTTCATCCAAATCCAAAGTATGCTTCACAACTGGTGGTTCTTTTTTCTCTTCCAACTCAATGTTGGGAGTAATAATTGGAGGTGCCTGTTCTTTTTTGGTTAAATCTTGCTCAAAAGGTTTGTCCTCTTCCAAGGCATGAATCACTTTTTTAGCTTCGGTATTTGAGATTTCATCCTGCTGATCGATATTAAATCCTGTAGCAATAATGGTAACAGCAATAGATTCTTCTAAAGATTCGTCTTCCCCAACTCCCATAATGATGTTGGCTCCATGACCAGCTTCATTTTGAATATGATCGTTGATTTCACCTATTTCATCTATGGTAATTTCTTGGGAACCAGAAACAATAAGCAGCAATACGTTTTTGGCTCCAGTAATTTTATTATCGTTTAATAGAGGGGAATCTAAGGCTTTGCTAATGGCATCGTGTGCCCTGTTTTGTCCTGAGGATGTGGCAGAACCCATAATGGCCGTTCCACTGTTGCTTAATACGGTTTTAGCATCACGTAAATCGATGTTTTGCGTATAATGATGCGTTATTACCTCTGCAATACCACGTGCAGCAGTTGACAATACCTCGTCTGCTTTAGAAAAACCTGCTTTAAACCCTAGGTTTCCATATACTTCTCGAAGTTTGTTGTTGTTGATCACTACCAAAGAATCTACCACACTACGCAGGTTTTCAATTCCTATTTGGGCTTGCTCGTTACGCATTTTTCCTTCAAACTGAAAAGGCATGGTAACAATTCCAACCGTTAAAATATCCAGATCTTTGGCCATTTTAGCAATTATTGGTGCTGCTCCTGTTCCAGTGCCTCCACCCATTCCAGCTGTAATAAAAACCATTTTGGTATTGGTATCCAACATGCGCTGGATATCTTCAAAACTCTCGATAGCAGATTTTTCCCCTACATCCGGATTTGCACCAGCTCCCAAACCTTCGGTTAAGTTAACACCTAATTGAATTTTATTTGGAACACCACTATTTTGAAGTGCTTGTGCATCTGTATTACAAATTACAAAATCGACTCCTTTAATACCTTGCTGGAACATGTGGTTGATAGCATTGCTGCCTCCACCGCCAACACCTATGACTTTTATAACATTCGATTGGTTTTTTGGTAAATCGAATGAAATATTGCTTTCGAATTCTTTGTTGCTGCTCATGAATTTCGTTTTTTAATTATTCTATTACTTTTTGCGATATTTTTAAATATCCGTTTTTGGATTAATTCTTCTTTATGTTGGTTTTTAGCTTTACTCTGCGTTATCTAAAAAATCTTTTACCCGTTCCGTCAATTTATCTAAGAACGAACGTCTTTCCGGTTTTTGTTTAGGTGGCTCTTCCACATCTTCTGGCTCTACTTGAGGCGCTACCTCAGCCTGTTTTTCAATTTTTTCGGCCTTTTTGCGTTCCTGTCTTTTTAAGCCATCCATAACCAATCCCACTGCTGTGGCATATAAAGGACTGGTAATCTCGTCGTCACTGTCTCCTGCCAAATGCTCGTTTGGATAGCCTATTCTGGTATCCATTCCTGTTATATATTCTACCAGTTGCTTTAAATGCTTTAACTGAGCGCCTCCTCCTGTTAAAACAATCCCAGCAATCAGCTTCTTTTTTTGTTCTTCGTGACCGTAATTTTTTATTTCCACGTAAACCTGTTCCACAATTTCCACAACCCTTGCATGAATTATTTTAGACAGGTTTTTAAGCGTAATTTCTTTAGGATCCCTTCCTCTTAACCCTGGAATGGATACAATCTCGTTTTCTTTATTTTCTCCTGGCCATGCAGATCCAAACTTTATTTTCAATAATTCGGCTTGTTTTTCTATGATGGAACATCCTTCTTTTATGTCTTCTGTTATCACATTTCCTCCAAATGGGATCACAGCTGTATGACGAATGATGCCATCTTTAAACACAGCCAAATCTGTGGTTCCTCCACCTATATCAATTAAGGCTACACCTGCTTCTTTTTCTTCCTGACTTAAAACTGCATTTGCCGATGCCAAGGGCTCCAAGGTGATGCCCTCTAGATTTAAACCAGCACTTTTTATACAGCGTCCCACATTTCTTATAGAAGACACCTGACCAACAACCACATGGAAATTGGCCTCCAAACGGCCTCCGTACATTCCAATAGGCTCTTTAATCTCTGCTTGCCCATCTACTTTATACTCCTGTGGCAAGACATGGATGATCTCTTCTCCAGGAAGCATGACCAATTTATGTACTTGATTGATCAATCGTTCAATATCTTCTTCATCAATAACCAAATCGGAATTTGGCCTGGTTATATAATCGCTATGCTGTAGGCTCCTAATATGCTGACCAGCTATACCTACAGTGACATTTTCAATTTTAAATTCGGAAGCAGCTTCGGCTTCTTGTGCTGCCAATTGAATAGATTGAATGGTTTGTGTAATATTATTTACAACACCACGATGCACGCCTAGACTTTTGGATTTTCCTATTCCCAAAATCTCAACCTTACCATACTCATTTTTACGACCAATCATGGCCACAATTTTTGTGGTTCCTATGTCTAATCCTACTGCTATATTGTTTTCCATAGTTTATATTTTAGTACACACAACCTGACTATCAAACTGTAAATTAACATTCGAATAACGATTTAGCGATTTTTCTTTTAAAGCTTTGTTATAGAAAGCTTTTAAATTCATAATTTTTTTATCCAAATTTTTTAAACTTCCTAACTGGACTGTAAAATTGCATTGTCTGAATTTTAAAAAAAATGTGCTTTTTTCTGTTTGTTCAATCTCTATAACATGTTTCTTTAAAAAGGCATCTGCTTCAATTTTTTGAGCTAACTTAAAAACATGTGTTAGGTTATTTTTTTCAACAGTTCCAGTTACAAGAGGTACTCTAGCAGTGTAATTAGGTGACAAAGGCATATAACTTCCCTGGTCATCTATGTAATAAGATGCATGTGTACTTACTCTTGCTATAGGTTTTTTTTGTTCAATATCTACCGTAAGTTGTCCATTTACAGACAGATACACTTGAGCAGACTTGACCATTTGATTAGAATTCAGGGCAGCTTCTAAATCATTCAAATCTAAAGTTTCTTTAGACTTATTTTTAACACTCTCCTTATTTTGTATTAACAATTTACTAACATTCTCATGGGTTAGGAAAAGGTTGTTGTCCCCTATAAAATGAATTATAGGTTGAGACACTTTTCTATCCATATTTTTTGCTGAAGAAAAGGCATATAAAAACACTACCAATATCAGTAGGGCAACCATTTTTATGTAATTCCAATTAACTCGCAACGCTCAATGCTTTTTTAATGTGTTTTACTTCTTCTCCTATATCGCCAGCACCAATGGTTAAGACTATTTGGGCCTGACTCTCTTTTATTTTTGAAACAAGCTCGGTTTTATTGATTACCTGTTTGTTTTTAGTTTCCATTTTATCCAATAACCAAGCAGATGTCACACCTTCAATTGGCAATTCCCTAGCTGGATAAATATCCAATAGCATCACCTCATCGAACTGCGACAGGCTTTTGGCAAATTCGTCTGCAAAATCCCTTGTCCTACTAAAGAGATGTGGCTGAAATACAGCCAACACTTTTTTTCTGGGATACATCTCTCGAACAGCTTGGTAAACAGCATTGATCTCTTCTGGATGATGTGCATAATCATCAATAAAAACCAACTCATCTGTTTGGATGTGATAGGAAAATCTACGTTTTACCCCTTTGTAGGATGCTAAAGCTTTGGCGAGCTGTTGGTGAGGGCAACCATACGCTACAGCCATCGCCAAGGCTATTAATGCATTCGACAGATTATGTCTACCAGGTAGGTTAAATTGTAAATTTTCCAAGGTGGTTTCTGGTGTTTTAACATCAAAAACATACACCCCATTTTGTATCGTTATATTGTGAATGGAATAGTCTGAATCATCTTCAATTCCATAGGTAATTCCATGAATTGGCAGTCCGTTTTTAACAAACAACTTGCCTTGTGCTTTCACGCGTTTTGAAAACCCCTCAAAGGATTTTACCAACTCTTTAGCGTCTCCATAAATATCTAAATGATCTGCATCCATTGATGTGATACATGCAATATCTGGAGAAAGCGTTAAAAACGACCTATCAAACTCGTCTGCCTCAACCACAGTTACTTCGGTTCCATTAAGAATTAAATTGGAATTGTAATTTTCACTAATTCCTCCAAGAAAAGCTGTTACTGGCACTTGGCATTCGTATAGCAAATGCCCTAAAATACTGGTCGTTGTTGTTTTGCCATGAGTGCCTGCAACCGCCAAACAAAAAGTGTTCTCTGTAATAATGCCTAAAATTTGCGATCGTTTTAAAACAGTGAAACCAGGCTGATTTTTAAAATAAACCAATTCCATGTTGTCTTTTGGGATCGCAGGCGTGTAAACCACCAAAGTGGTATCGTAATTAAAAAAAGGCTCTGGTATGTTTGACACCGAATCATTAAAATGAACCTGAATACCCAAGGTCTCCAAAGCGTCGGTGATCTCTGTTTTGGTTTTATCGTATCCGGCAACACGTTTGTTTTTGGCATGGAAATATCTGGCCAAAGCACTCATGCCTATGCCTCCAATTCCTATAAAATAAACGTTATGTATGTTGTCTAAATTCATTTAAAACCTACTTTTGCAACAATGCCTCTACCTCGTCTGCTATTTGTTTGGTAGCATGCACCAATGCTAATTTTTTTATATTCTCGCTTAATTCATTTTGCTTCTCTATGGAAGCCATTAGTTGTGAAAACTTATTTTCAAAATCCACATCCAATTCATCTTCTTTTATCAACAAAGCTGCCTTTTCGTTTACAATGGCCATGGCGTTTTTGGTTTGATGATCTTCAGCCACATTTGGCGATGGTATTAAAATAACAGGTTTCCCAACAATACACAGTTCTGAAACCGAACTCGCTCCTGCTCTTGAAATAATAACATCGGAGGCTGCATAAGCTAAATCCATTTGGTTTATGAAAGCATGTACTTGAACGTGTTTGGTGTTATTATAGATTTTATACTGGTCGAAATACAATTTTCCACATTGCCAAATAACCTGCATATTATGAGCTAGGATAAAATCCAATTCTTTTTCTATTAGCTCATTAATCCGTTTGGCCCCTAAACTGCCTCCCAATACAAAAAGTGTTTTTTTGTCTTTACTAAGCTCAAAATTTGCTTGGGCTTGCTCTTTTTTGGTATTAATATCCAACAAGCCCTGCCTTACAGGATTTCCAGTTTTAATGATTTTCTCCTTAGGGAAAAAGCGATCCAAACCATCATAAGCCACACAAATCTTATTGGCTTTTTTGGACAATAATTTATTAGTGATTCCTGGATAGGAATTTTGCTCTTGAATTAAACTTGGAATCCCTTTGGAAGTGGCCACTTGCAATAAAGGCCCACTGGCAAAACCACCTGTTCCTATAACCACATCTGGTTTAAATTTGTTAATGATTTTTCGCGCTTTAATCAAACTGCTTATTAATTTAAAAGGGAAACTTAAGTTCTTTAAGGTAAATTCCCTTTGAATTCCAGAAATCCAAAGCCCCTCAATATCATAACCTGCTTGAGGCACTTTGTCCATTTCCATTCTGTCTTTTGCTCCTACAAACAAAAATTGAGCCTCAGGAAAACGTTGCTTCAATTCATTGGCAATGGCAATGGCAGGATAAATGTGGCCTCCTGTACCTCCTCCCGACAATATGATTCTATATGTTTTTTTAGTTGACACTAATTTTCTTGACTTTAAACTTTATTACTTATATGGCTTCCGAAAGAATTTCCAACGGATTGTCTTCCTTATCTTCTTGTTCTTTTATTTCCTCCCGTTTGGCACTCACACTCAATATAATCCCCAATGCCAAACAAGTCATCCAAATCGAGGTTCCACCACTGCTTATTAATGGCAAGGTCTGTCCTGTAACCGGAAACAACTCCACTGCAACTGCCATATTTATCAAGGCTTGAAATACAATGGGCAAACCCACACCAAGCACCAATAATTTTCCAAAAATGGTATCTGCCTTTTGCGACACTATCACTATTCTAAACAACAACCATAAATAGAATACCATTAAGGTAAGCCCTCCTAACAGGCCGTATTCTTCAACAATAATGGCATAAATAAAATCGGAGGAGGATTGTGGCAGAAAATTCTTCTGAATACTTTTTCCAGGACCAACCCCTTGGATCCCTCCAGTAGCTATGGCTATTTTCGCTTTTTCTATTTGGTAATCCGCTTCGGTATCACCATCGTCAGAAAAACTTTCAATTCTACTCATCCATGTATCAACCCTATTTGGCATAGCATCTGGAAATGCCTTTGCAATAAGCACAAAAAACGTTAATGCCAAAATACCTGTACCAACTATAACAGCTAAATACTTTACAGGATAACCTCCTAAAAACACCAACATCAATACCATAACAAACATAATGGCTGCTGTGGAAAAATTTGCAGGTAAAATAAGTATCAATACCAAGAAAACGGGAACCCAAAGTGGTAAAATGGATTCTTTAAAAGTGATCTCTGTATCTTTTATTTTAGACATGTACCTAGCCACAAACACCATTAAAACCACAAAAGCAAAAGTGGATGTTTGGAAAGACATATTAACCAACGGGATTTGAATCCACCTACTGGCATTGGCTCCTTCTATGGTTGTACCTTGCAACATGGTAATAACCAATAGAACCAAAACAACAGGAATCAACACAATGGATAAGCCCCTAAAATATCTGTAAGGTATTTTATGGACGCCATACATAATGGTAAACCCTAAAAACAGGTGCATTAAATGCTTTAAAAAGAAAGCAAATGTATTTCCACTGTCTCCTACATAAGCTAAATTACTTGCAGCACTATACACAGGAAGAAATGAGAAAATTGCCAACAAAGCAGCAATTGCCCATATCAATCGGTCTCCTTTTATGTTTTTAAATACTGTTTTCATGTTATCGATTCCGGACCTTAAGCCACCTCTTTGTCAACAATTGGTATTTGGGTTTATAAATTCCTTACAGCTTCTTTAAACTGTCTTCCTCTATCTTCATAGTTTTCAAACAAATCAAAACTGGCACAAGCTGGAGACAATAGAACATTATCACCTGATTCGGCCAACTTATAGGCTATTTTTACAGCCTCGCTCATAGACTGGGTTTCAATAATGACATCTACCATAGAGCTAAAGTTTTCCATCAGCTTTTGGTTGTCCACACCAAGACAAATAATAGCCTTTACTTTTTCGTTTACAAACGGAAAGAGCTCTTGATAGTTGTTGCCTTTGTCCTGTCCTCCAACTATCCATACAGTTGGGGCATCCATACTTTCCAAAGCATAATACGTGGCATTGACATTGGTTGCTTTTGAGTCGTTTATATACTGAACCTTGTTAATTTTCAACACATTTTCCAATCTGTGCTCCACGCCATGAAAATTCTCCAAACTCTCTCTAATGGTTTGTTTTCTAATTCGTAATAAATGAGCTACTGTTGAAGCAGCCATGGCATTTTTAATGTTGTGATTTCCTTCTAATGCTAAATCCTTTGTCGGCATGTCTATTGAGTTGTTATCTATTGTTATTTTTATTGTTTTGTTTTCTAAATACGCACCATTTTCTATTTTTTTCATCAATGAAAATGGCAATAATGTGGATTGAACGGGATGCTTCTCCAACCAATCCACAATCACTGGGTCATCTGCATCAAAAATGAGATAATCTGCTTTTGTTTGGTTTTCGGCAATTCTAAATTTAGAAGCTATATATCTTTCAAATTCATAATTATATCTATCCAAATGGTCTGGGGTAATATTTGTAATTATTGCTATATGAGGCTTAAACCCTACAATATCGTCCAACTGAAAACTACTGATCTCCAACACATAGTTTGGGTAATTTTTTTCCAGTATTTGCTTGGCAAAACTATCTCCTATATTTCCGGCCAAGCCTACCTCCAATTCTTGTTTAAGAATATGGTGCGTTAACGATGCTGTGGTTGTTTTTCCATTGCTTCCTGTTATACCTACTAGGGTCGCCTGGGTGAATTTGGCAGCAAATTCTATTTCTGAAACAATTGGAACCCCTTGTTCCCGTAGCTGTTTTACCAAAGGCACTTTTTCTGGAATCCCAGGGCTTTTCATAACCAAATTGGCATTTAGAATTTTGGATTCCGTATGGGTTTCTTCTTCCCATTCAATCTCATGATGTATAAGAACGTCTTTATACTTTTCTTTAATTTTATTCTTATCTGAAACAAAAACTTCAAAGCCTTTTGCCTTTCCTAAAAGGGCTGTCCCCACGCCACTTTCCCCTCCTCCCAATATGACTAATCTTTGTTTTGCCATTCTATGTTTTTTTTGAAATGCTTCAACTGTTTAAGCAAGACAAAATTTATCTGATTTTTAAAGTCACAATTGAAATAATTGCCAACAAGATTCCAACAATCCAAAACCTGGTAACTATTTTACTTTCGTGATATCCTGATTTTTGATAATGATGGTGTAAAGGTGACATCTTGAAAATACGCCTGCCTTCTCCATATTTTTTCTTTGTGTATTTAAACCAGCTTACCTGCAAAACCACAGATAAATTCTCTGCCAAGAAAATGCCACATAACACTGGAATAAGCCATTCTTTCCTAACAGCTATGGCAATAACAGCAATGATTCCTCCTATGGTTAAGCTTCCTGTATCTCCCATAAATACTTGGGCTGGATAAGCATTGTACCATAAAAATCCAACCAATGCACCTACAAAAGCTGCTATATAAATGGTGATTTCCTCTACTCTTGGGATGTACATGATATTTAGGTAATCTGAAAAAATAATATTTCCCGAAACCCAAGCAAAAATACCCAAGGTTAAAACTATAATAGCCGAAGTGCCTGCTGCCAAACCATCGATACCATCAGTTAAATTGGCACCATTGGAAACGGCTGTGATAATGAAAATAACAATGGGAATAAAAATAATCCAAGCATATTTGGCCCACGCTGGATTTACCCAAGAAATTATTTCGGCGTAATCAAACTCATTGGACTTTACAAAGGGAATGGTTGTTTTGGTTGATCGCTCTTCATTTTGAAACAACTTTGACGACTCCACCTTTGCGTTTTCAGCCAGAATTTCCTGTTGCTGCGCTATAGGCAGTTTTTCTTTTATGGTAACTTCTGGGTGAAAATAGAGTGTTGCCCCTACAATAATACCAAGTCCTACCTGTCCCAAAACCTTAAACCTTCCTTTTAACCCTTCTTTATCTTTTTTAAATTTCTTGATATAATCATCTATAAACCCAATGGTTCCCATCCAGAGCGTAGTAACTATTAAAAGAATCACATAAATATTCTCCAATTTAGCCAACAACAAAACCGGAATAAGCGTTGCAAGGATAATAATGACACCTCCCATGGTTGGTGTTCCAGCTTTCTCTACCTGTCCTTCCAACCCAAGATCCCTTATGGTTTCCCCTACCTGTTGCTTTTGTAAATACTTAATAATACGCTTTCCGAATATGGTAGAAATAAGCAATGAT
>SWCA01007493.1_pt1 | contig 10618 bp, 7 predicted proteins | sample 4692961 | NCBI WGS metagenome assembly SWCA01 (sample SAMN10267275, study PRJNA491770) | bioreactor metagenome | isolation source: DHS bioreactor inoculated with | place: Japan: off Shimokita Peninsula
AAAAAAAACAATAATGAAAAGTCCTACGGTTATTTAAAATAATAGTAGGACTTTTTAAGTTAAAAGTATTTTTTCCTTCCTAGAAACATATAAGTAATAATATAGAGTTATCTTTGTGGGGAGGGATTACCTTGAAAAGAAGATATAAAAGAGATTATGTGATACTAGAATCAAAAGATACAGCCTTTAGGCTAAAAGAAAAAATGCTACCCAAGGCTTTTGCAAAATTAGAAGTAAAAGAGGGCAAAGGAAATTTCATGCTTTATGTTGAAAATGTAAAGTACATGAAGGATGGATACAGGGTAGTTGTAATAGAGAATGATTTAAAGGTAAAAGATGTAGGTAGGGTTTTGGTAAATGAAAATGGAAAAGGAGAATTTGTATTTCAGTTTAATGAAGAGTACTTGGATGTAAAAGCCATTGCTTTAACTCATGGCAAGAAGGTGCCACTGATTGGATTTAAAGGAGAAAAGTTAGAAAATTATGAGGAACTTTTGTTCAAGGAAAAAGTAAAAGAAAGAAAAATAGAAGAAAAAAGAGAAGATCAGGAAAATAGAAAAGACAAAAAAATAAAACTACCTGTGGAAGAAGAAGTAGAAATAGAGGAAAAATATATCATAAAAAAAGAAGAAGTAAAGCAGAAAATAGAGAAAGAAGAAAAAAAGGAAAAACCACAAGAAGTGGTTGTTGAAGAAAAAAAAGAAGTGCAGATAGAAAAGAAAGAAGAAAAAAAAGTAGAGCAGAAAGAAGAGAAAAAAGTAGAAGAAAAAGAAAAAAAAAAAGAAGAAGAAAAAAAAGAAGACAAGATTGAAATAGAAGAGAAAATAGAGATTAAAGAAGAAGAACAAATTTGTGAGGAAGAAGAAAAAATGTATCTTGTTCCGAGAAAACTTAAAAAGTATTTAAATAAATATAAAAAAATAAAACCTTTTATAAAAGATATAGAAAATTGTATTTGGTGGAAAATTGATGTTAGTCCAATGAGTTTATTTGGATATAGGATGCCATACCTTGGATATATCAATTATTTAAACAGTACTGTATATTCGGATATAACTTCTTTATGCTATAAATATAGACATTATATATTTGGAATAAAATATAATGAAAGTGGAAAAAGACAGGTCTACATATACGGTATACCAGGAAGAAAAAATGAACAGCCAGATGAAGGGGATACTGGATTTTCTTCCTTTATTCCTTGTAGCGATGAAGATGATCAGTATGGGTATTGGATTTGCTGTATAGATTGTAAGAGTAGATTAATTGCCCTTCACGAAGAATAGAGATTTTCTCTATTCTTTGTTTTTTTTGGAAAATTAATGATATAATAAAGATATTGTGGAAAAATATAGATAAAGGAATGGGATAGATGAAATATTTTTTATATCATTATAAGAAAAACTACGTACCCCTTGTATTAGTAGCACTGTTTAGCATTATATCGTATTATATGTTATTCGATAATATTATTACTGTGAAAAATACCATTGTACATGCAAATGAAGAAAAAGCAAATTCAGTAGCGCAGCAGATGCATCTGTATTTAAATACAAAGATTCGTTTTTTAAAGACAATAGAAGAAACTGTTTCCTCCATGAAATCAAAGGGATTTAATGAAGAAGAGATAGAAGGAATTATAAAAGATATCTTAAAGGACTATAAAGATATAAAAGATATTTTTATAAGTGATGAAAATGGAATCATTAAAAGCTGTATCGATAATGAAAAAAGTAAGAAAGATGAAAAATATACAGGAGTAGATATTTCCTTTAGAGAATATTTTAAAACAGCAAGATATGGGAAAGAGGCCATTACAACAGTTTTGAATGATGTTGTGACAAAAGAAGAAATTGTATTAATCGTTGCTCCTTATTATAACGATAAAAATGTTTTTGAAGGAGTGATTGGAATTAGTATTAATAGAGAAGCGCTATCTCATCTTGTCAATGCGTATAATATAGATGAAAAGGAATATGTAACAATTGTTGATGAACAAGGAAAGATATTAGAGCATCCGAGATTACAGGCAGCTAGAATGGTTGCACAAAATACCGCTTTTTTAGATGGAATTATAAAAAGAATGAAAACAGGAAGAAAAGGAACCGTAGAAATAAAATCAATTCTCGATAATGAAGTGAAGCTTTTTTCTTATATGAAAATAGAAGGTAGTCCTTGGGGGGTAATTTGTGTAAAGCATATATCAAAGGTATACATGCCTGTATTTAAGCAATTTATTCTCAATTTTAATATGTTAATTGCCATAGGCCTTTTAATTTACCTCATATTAAAAAATTATTTCTTACAAATAAAAAGAGAAGAAGATTTTTTAATGTATAGCATGGAAAGAATGGAAGCTTTTGAACAAATATCTGTAGGCATTGCCCATGAAATAAGAAATCCCTTATCTACCATAAAAGGATATTTACAAATGGAGCATGTGAAAAATCCAAGTGATCTTTCTACCCTTGCACTGCACGATTTAAGTAGAATAGAAAAAACTTTAAATCAATTTTTAAAATTAGCCAAACCTTTAGAAGAAGAAGAGGGAGAATTCTATCCCCATGAAGTAATTGATGAAATAACAACGATTATAGAAGCCATAGGAATATTAAAGGATATAACGATAGAATATGATATAGATAAAAGCATGAAAAAAATAAATTTTCCAAAGGATTATTTACGCTTTGTTATCCTAAACTTAATTCAAAATGATATGAATGCCATTAAGGGAAAAGGAATCATACAAATCAACCTTAAAAAATTAAATGAAAAAAAACTGGTGTATAGTATAGAAATTTTAGGAGATATACAAACCGAGAAGAAAAATGATAAAAATAATCCTTGTGAAGCCATTCAAATGACGTACAAAATTATAGAAGCAAATGGGGGCAAAGTTAAAATACTAAAATCAAAAAAAATGGAAAGAAGTATTCATATTATTATTCCTTTTGAATAAATATGAATAAAAGAGGCAAAGAATGGGCATCTAATTTAATAGGATTGTTGCTCATTTTTCTTTGAAGGTTATTTTCAATTGATAATAATAAAGCATACCGATTGAAAATGAATCTATTGAAAATGCTTATTTACAAAGGGATTGATGGAATGGTATAATAGATTTCGTATTATTAATTGAAAATAAGGGGGTCCTATTATGGAGGAAAGATTGCATGAATCCACAAAGGTTACGGTAAAATCTATTGTGATGAATATTATTTTGGCATCCATTAAGGTGGTTGCAGGTATGATAGGAAATTCTAATGCTATGATAGCGGATGGAATTCATTCTGCTTCTGATATTGTTACTTCTGTAGGTGTATTATTTGGAAATATTATTGCGAGAAAACCCAATGACGAAGAGCATAATTATGGTCATGAAAAAGCAGAAACCTTAGTTGCATTTGTTTTATCTTTAGTACTTTTAGTCGTAGGAATAGAGATTGGATTTAATTCTTCCAAGCTTTTATTCAATTTAAAAGGAGTAAAAACGCCAACCTTCATTCCTTTAATTGCAGCAACTCTATCTATTTTAGTGAAGGAATATCAATACTATATTACCATGAAAGTGGCAAAACAAATCAATTCCCCTTCTTTAAAAGCAGATGCATGGCATCATAGATCGGATTCCTTATCTTCTATAGGAACTTTAGTTGGAATTGGAGGGGCAATGCTAGGATTTAAGGCCATGGACCCTATTGCAGGACTCATTGTTTCTTTACTGGTTGTAAAGGTAGCCATAGATATTTTGAAAACTGCAGCAAATGAGCTTATGGATTACTCTATTAACAAAGAAGAAGAAAAAATTTTAAGGCAGCTCGTTTTAAGTGCAGAGGGAGTAAGAACGATCACTAGTTTGAAAAGTAGACGCCATGGCTCCATGGCATATATCGATTTAGCCATTTGCGTAGATCCAAATATTACGGTATATGAAGGACATAAAATTGCCCATAAGGTGGAGGATAAAATAAAAGAAAACATAGAAAATATAAAGGGTGTGGTAGTCCATATTGATGCCTGCACTAAGATTTGTAAAATTCGTGATGAATCGAAAAAAGATGTTGATTTTTAATGAAAAATGTTATACATTAAAATATGTAAGTTTCTTAAAAGGAATATTAAAGTTTATTAATATGAAACAAAGGAGATGAGAATATAGTTGAGAAAATTAGACCAAAGCATGACGCCTTTATTTTCTGCTTTAAAGGAATATCATAGTAAAAATGTTATCCCTTTTGATGTTCCTGGACATAAACATGGAGTAGGACTTTCAGAGCTTAGGGAGTTTCTTGGAAGCACTGTTTTAGAGGTAGATGTAAACTCTATGAAGTGTCTTGATAACCTATGTAATCCAATTGGAGTAATTGAGGAAGCTCAAGAACTTGCGGCAGAGGCATTTTGGGGAGATTATGCTTATTATGTAGTTAATGGAACAACAGCAGCAGTACAGGCGATGATTATGAGTGCTTGTGAGCCTGGAGATAAAATCATCCTTCCTAGAAATGCCCATAAATCTGCAACCTCAGCCATTATATTAAGCGGCGCAATTCCTGTTTATATTCAGCCAGAAATAGATGAGAATTTGGGAATTGCCATGGGGGTCTCTTTAGAAGAAATAGAATGGGCAATAGGAAAGCATCCTGATGCAAAGGCTATATTTTTAATTAATCCAACTTATTATGGAGCCGTATCTGATCTTGCTGCTATAGCAAGATTAGCCCATCGAAATGGAATGGCAGTACTTGTAGACGAGGCCCATGGAGCCCATATGAATTTTCATGATGATCTTCCAGAAGCAGCAATGACGGTGGGTGCAGATATGGCAGCTGTGAGTATGCATAAAACAGGAGGATCTTTAACCCAAAGCTCTATACTTCTTTTAAGAGATGGAATCATTGATCCAAAGCACGTAAAAACTACTTTAAGCTTAACACAAACAACTTCTGCATCGTATTTATTAATGTCCTCTTTAGATGTAGCAAGAAAACAGCTTGCTATGAACGGAGGAGAAATGTTAGAGGGGGTATTAACATTAGTAAGAGATGCAAGAGATAAAATAAATAAAATAGAAGGATTATATGCCTTTGGAAAAGAACTCATGGATGGAAAAGGGGTATATGATTTTGATGAAACAAAGCTTGGCGTAAATGTAAGAAAGATAGGGCTTACTGGATATGAAGTATATGACATACTAAGAGATGCGTATAATATTCAAGTAGAGCTTGCAGACTTATATAATATACTTGCTATTGTTAGCCTTGGAGATACAGAAAATAGCTTAAATGCTTTGGTAGAAGCATTAGAAGATATCGCAAAAAAATACAAAAAAGAAGAAGAAATAAAGCTTCAAAAAAGCATTCTTAAAAACCCAGATTTAATCATTTCTCCAAGAGATGCATATTATTCTAATAAGCATGCTGTTCCTTTGGATAAAGCAGAAGGGGAAATAAGTGGAGAATCTGTAATGGTATATCCTCCAGGAATTCCTTTAATTGTTCCAGGAGAGAGAATAACAAGAGATATTATTGAATATATTAAAGTTTTAAAGGAAGAAGAATGTCTTCTTCAAGGAACACAAGACCCTTATGCAGATTATATTAATGTATTAGGAAGTGAATAAATGGGTAAAAAAAGAAAATCTATAGTCTATAGATTTTCTTTTTTTATCCTACCGTGTGTTATGAAGAAATAATATGGTAGATAATTGAGATAGGAGAAAAATTTAGAGAATATATGGGATTTTGTATGGTATAATTTTCTATAAGAGGTGAGGATTATGAATAAAAAAGTAATAAAAAGCATTTTATTGTTAGCATTAGGGATATTCATTATTAGCTTTTTTGCCGCATCCTTAAAAACAAAGGTGGAGGATAATAAAAAAGAAGAAATAGATCCTGCAAAGGTAAAAGAGAGTCTATTAATAGACGATTTAAAGAAAGAAACCACCATAAGCTTATCCAATGGTATTTTAAATGAGATAGAAATGGAAGAAGATTTTATTACGGATTTTGCATACTATTTAAATAGAGCAAAAAAGATAGAGAAAGATTCTTCTTTTGAAGAAATTTTTGAAGGACAAGGAGACACTGTAAAATTTTCAACAGATTTTAAAATCCTAAAAATAAAGAAAGAAGACAAAGAAGAGTATTGGCAAATACCTTCAGAAGATGAGGAAGGATTAAAAAAATTATTGGATCAAGGTATTTATACCGCCTTTGACTGCATTAAAAAAGTAGACACATGGGAAACGGTGAAAGTGGAATATAAAGAAAAGAGCAAGCAAATCAGTAAATTTAATGATTTAAATGAGAAAATCAAAAAGAAAAGAACCTTAAGTGAATATCAAGCATCTAAGCTGGGAAAAGAAGATGGAGGCTTTTATATTACCATAAAGGGAAAAGAATATGACATCTATTTACAAACCATAGGAACCAATGCCATTGGAATATACTATAAAAACTATAAAGGCTATTACGAAATAGAAAAGGATTTATATGATTATTTATGTGATATATTTTATGTTGCAAAAGAAGAAAGAGAAGAAAGTATTTCAAAAGAAAATACAAATACATATGATTGGGTAGAGGAAATTGAAATAAAGGATGTAGTGAATAAGATGGATGGAAGCCTAGATGGAAAAGAAAAGGATGATTTATTGACTGCTTTATTCAGTGAAAATATGCAGGAAGTAAAGTTTGATACCTATGAAGTAAAAAGATATAGCTTAAACTTAAAAGGAAAAGAAAAAAGCGAAAAAATCACAGTATATGAAAATCATGTAGAAAAAAATGGTGTATATTATAAGGTGAAAAATGCAGATTTAATTATAGATTCCTTTATGAATATACCATAATCGATCAAAATAAAAAGAAAAAGTGAATAATAGAAAAATATTTGACGTAATGGAGCTGAAATGGTAATATAAAACATAGAAATGTGGAAAGTTTATCCATAAATAGAGTGATATTTAAAACAAATCGTGGCTTTGTAATTTAAACAGTCCATAGTAAAAGACTTGTAAATGGAAAGTCTTTTACTATGGACTATTTTTTTTTCAATAAAAATGCCATAAAATTCTAAAAAAGGAGGAATTTTTTTTGAAAAAAGAAAAAATTAAAGAAGAATATATATATAAAACAAAAATAAATATATATCGTTTTATGTATATATGGTTTATTCTTGTGGTCCCTATCTATGGATTTTTTTATGCATCTTTATATCCTAGCTTTAAGTATTTTCTATTTTTCAGAGTTGTAAGTCCTTGTATTTCTCTCATTATACTCATTTTATCTTTTCGAAAAGACTTTGCACGGAAATATTTAGATAAAGCAACCTTGTGTATGATTTACTTTGTTAGTATTTGGTTTTTAGGAACCAGCTTTATCAATCAATTTCCAATAGATCTTACTTACGGACTTTTACTTACGATTGTATTGTTAAGTAATATATTTTATAGTACAAGAAAGCTAAGGATATATATCCTTATTATTTCTATCCTGGCATGTATAGGAATAATGATAGCAGCAAACATAAAAATGTATAGATATTTAGCCTTATTTCTATTTGTTACAGTACCCTTAAGTTCTTATTTTATGGCAAATAGAAAAATTCACGTAGAAAAGCAAATTACATATTTGGCACACCATGATATCCTCACAGATTTACCGAATAGAAGATTAGGACAACAAATACTTCAAGGGGCTATAGATGAAGCCTACAAAAAAAATAAGCTAGTGGGGGTCATGTTCATTGATTTAGATGAATTTAAGTATATAAACGATATTTTAGGGCATGATGAAGGAGATATGCTTTTACAAGAAATTTCTACAAAATTAAAAAAATGTATTCGACAAGAGGATAAGCTTATTCGATTAGGTGGAGATGAATTCATGGTTGTTTTTAAAAATATCCGTTCCTTTGAACATCTAACACCTATAGGAACTCGGATCATTTCTATCTTTTCTACTCCATTTCTATTAAAAAAAAGATATTTTCATATTACTTGTAGTATTGGTCTTGCACTATATCCAGATAATGGAGAAGATGTAAATACACTATTTAAAAATGCAGATATTGCAATGTATCAAGCAAAAGAAGAAGGCGGAAATAATTTTAGATTCTTTGATAAAGCACTAAATGATAAAATCACAAAAAATATAGAAATGAAGGAAAACATTATTGAAGGAATACAACGAAAAGAATTTATCATGCATTATCAGCCAAAAGTAGAGATGAAAAGTGGGAAAATTAATGGAAGTGAATCTCTAATTCGATGGAATCATCCTCAAAGAGGATTGATTTATCCCAATGAATTTATTCCTATTGCCGAAGAGTATGGATTAATAAAGCACATAGATAGACTGGTATTAGAAATGGTTTGTTATCAAATTAAGGAATGGGAGGATAAAGGGATTAATCCAGGTGGTGTTTCTGCAAATATATCTGCAGACCAATTTAGTAGTCCTGAGTTCATAGAAGTAATTGATGCTACTTTGAAAGAAACAGGTATTAATCCTAATTTTTTAAGCTTAGAAATTACGGAAACGGGTGCAATGAAAGATACCTGTCATACAAAGGAAAATTTTAAAAAAATCAAAGAGAGAGGTATTTCTATTGCTTTAGATGATTTTGGAATAAAATATTCTTCTTTGAACTATTTAAAAGCATTTCCCATTGATGTGTTAAAAATTGACAAATCTTTTATTGATGAAATTCTATATAGTGATGTAAATAAAACCATCGTTTTATCTACTATTAATATAGCAAAAACTCTAAATATCAAAGTAATAGCAGAAGGTGTGGAGGTAAAAGAACAGCTTCATATTTTGAAGGATTTTCATTGTGATGAATACCAAGGGTATCTATATAGTAAACCGGTGAGCCCTAAAGAAATGGAAGAAATGTTAATACAAAATCAAGCTATTTTAGGGATCAATTAAAAAAGGGACTGTCTCAAAATTAATATGGTATACAAAAAAATTTGAAATAGTCCTGATTTTATTCTAAAAGTTGTAGTTTTGAAGAGCATTTTTAGGATATTAAATAAAAATTTCAGCTATATAACAGCCAAAAGGGCTATCTCGATGTATCTTTATGCATTATGAGACAGCCTCTTTTCATTTTTAATTCTTTTCTAAGATTTTTTCTCCTACAGCATACACATTTCCTGCTCCAGCAGTAATAAGGAAATCTCCTCTTTGAAGATGATCACAAAGAAATGTGGATATTTCTTCTAGCTCTTTGATATAGATTACTTCTTTTCCTAGGCTTTTTATCTTTTGAACTAAATCTAAAGCATGTATTTCTCCTGTATTTTTTTCTCTTGCAGCATAAATATCTGTGATAATGACTTTATCTGCATCAGAAAAGGAGGTAGAAAATTCATTTAAAAGAGATTTTGTTCTCGTATAAGTATGAGGCTGAAATACACACCATAAAGTTTCTTTACAGATATTTTTTGCAGCAGAAAGGGTTGCTTTAATTTCTGTAGGATGGTGTGCATAATCATCTATGATGGTAGCTTCCTTATAGGTGCCCTTATATTCAAATCTTCTTCCAACTCCTGTATATTTGGTAATATTTGATCGGATCTCTTCTAAATCAATATGAGAAACAAGGGCTGTTAGAATAGCCGCAGTGGCATTGTATATGTTATGCATTCCAGGAATAGATAATTTAAAAGATCCTAGATCTCTTTCCTTAAAGGAAAGAGAAAACATTCCATGGCCTAGGGCGTCAAAGGAAGTATTTGAAATGATCACATCATTCTTCTCGTTTTTTCCATATTTTATTATTTTTCCTTTTATATCCTCTAGCACAGGTAAAACATTCTCATCGTCTCCATTAACAATAAAATATCCATCTTCAGGAATGAGTTTTCCAAAAGTATTAAAGGATTTTTGAATATCCTCAAGACCGCTGAAATAATCTAGATGATCTGCTTCTATATTAAGAACTACAGCGGTTTTTGGATAAAATTTTAAGAAACTGTCTACATACTCACAAGCTTCTGTAATAAAATTTTCCGAATGTCCAATTTTTATATTTCCACCGATATCCTTTAAATTACCCCCAACAAGGATGGTTGGGTCCAAGTGAGCATATTCAAAGAGTAAGGAAACCATAGAGGTAGTACTAGTTTTGCCATGGGTACCTGAAATAGCAACAGCATTTTTATACTCTTTCATAAGCTGTCCTAAAAAGGATGCTCTATCTAAAGTATGGATATGCTTGATCTTTGTCTCTATGAGTTCTTCATTATCTTCTTTAATAGCAGCAGTATATACCACTAAATTTATATCCTCTGTTATATTTTCTTTTTTATGGCCAATATAAACCTTTGCGCCATTTTTTCTAAGCTTATTTGTTATTTCAGACTCTTGCATATCTGAGCCAGAAATTTTATATCCTTTGTTTAAACAAATTTGAGCAAGGGCGCTCATACTGATCCCACCGATTCCAATAAAGTGTATATGCATCTGAAATTCATCTCTCCTTATCCATCATATTGTGTTATAATGAAATAAAATTTTAAACCTACTATTATAAATATGAATTAAAAGCAAATTATATTATATCATAATACTATATAGTATGAACAATGTCTTCTTTCGGGGGG
>SWCA01006715.1_pt2 | contig 10591 bp, 8 predicted proteins | sample 4692961 | NCBI WGS metagenome assembly SWCA01 (sample SAMN10267275, study PRJNA491770) | bioreactor metagenome | isolation source: DHS bioreactor inoculated with | place: Japan: off Shimokita Peninsula
ATATACCTCCTGCTGTCGTAGCTGGAGGCGGAGGTTGAGGAGTTCCTGCCCCTCAGTTAGAGGGAGAGGAAAAATATTTTGTTGCAAATGATTTTGCCAATACAGTACATGGGCAGATTGGATGTAGGTCATGCCATGGAGGAGAAAACATAGCAGACAAAGATAAAGCACATGTTGATTTGGTGGTTAAGCCGTCAGGTGACCCTGAAAGTATTTGTGGGCTTTGCCACTATGATGTTGCAGAAACCTTTGTTACTTCCATACACTACACAGTACAAGGAATGGCCAACTCATTAGAAAACTTCGCTCACGAGGGTGTACTTGATGAAGGTGGAGGTTTACAAATTGCTTTTGAGAATAATTGTTATAAATGCCATGCTTCTTGCGGATCCTGTCATGTTAGCCGTCCTGTAGGGTTTGGGGGAGGGTTACATTCTCAACATATTTTTGCAGTAAGCCCGCCTATGGAGGAATCCTGTTATGGATGCCATGGTGCTAGAAATGCAGGTGAATTCATGGGTCAAGTAGGATATGTAAAGGACGTTCACTATGAAGCTGGAATGGATTGTATGGACTGCCATGGCATAAATAACTTTCACGGAACAGGTAGTGAGGAACAGAATATGTATGATGTTCCCTTACCAGCTTGTACAGACTGTCATGAAGAAGATTTGGCACAGTCAGGTATTGAAGCTCATTCTGCTCATGATGAGGATCTAATGAACTGCCAAACATGCCATGCTTCAGCTAACAATAACTGTTTTGACTGTCATACAAGCCAAAGGGATGATGGAAAAGTTGAAGGTTTAAGTTCCAGTCGGATAATGTTTAAGATTGGTCTTAATCCTGAGAGGACAGAGGAGAGACCATATAAATATATTACACTACGTCATATTCCAACTGCACCTGATAGCTTTGCAAGTTTAGGAGGAGAAATACCTAACTATGATTCAAGAGCTAATTGGAAGTACTCACCTACTCATAATATTCAAAGACAAACAGTACAAAACGCTAGTTGTGAAGCTTGTCATGACAATCCTTACATTTTCTTACAAGAGAGTGATTTAAGGGATAATGACAGCAAGGCAAATTCAAACTTGTTAATTAAAGATTTACCTAACTTAGACCAACTTAATAAGTAGGAGGTGATAGATCCATAATTTTTAGTCCTTAAGTGCTTATATTTAGAGAGGATAACAAAAAAGGGGAGGAATTGAATTGATTAATAATAAGATGAGATGGTTAGTATTACTTCTAATTGCAGGAATGCTTATATTTAGTATGGCAGGGTGTGGAAGTCAGCAAGCGACTGAGTCACCACAGGTAGAAACACCTCAAGAAGAGGTTGTACCTGAAGAACCAGTCTTAGACCCTCAGGAAGTGCTGATGACAGCTGCAAAAGATTATTTTACTCATGTAGCAGCTGGCAACAACAATATGACTCCTGCCGCTGATATTAAAGATTTGCTTGACGGTAATCCAGATTCAGCTCTAGTCATTGATGTTCGTAGTGCTGAGGATTTTGAAAAGGGACATATTCCAGGTTCTGTTCATGTTGATGTAGGTAAAGTTGGGGAAATAATGGATCGTATTCCTACCAATAAGCCAGTATTTCTTGCATGTTATTCTGGTCAAAATGCTGGATATACAATGGCATATCTGAGAATGGCCGGCTTTGAGAACGTAAAAAGTATGTTATACGGAATAAACCTAGGATGGCTTAAGGCTGAATTTCCATTAGATGAAACTGGAATGGTTTCTGCTTTTGACCTTCCTCAGGTATCATCACCAAGTACCCCTGAAGAAGAAATAATCTGGGCTAGGGCTAAGGAATACTCTGCTGAAATTGCTGCAGGACAAATAGGCTTTATAGGAGTTGGTGATCCTCAGAAAGCTTTCTATGAAGAATTGCAAGCTAACCCCATGTCAGCAGTAGTATATGATATCAGAGGTGCAAAGGGTGAAGAACATGATTTTGATACATATCATATTGAGCATTCTAAGCATATCGCTTGGGGTCAATTTGGTAGCGTTTTAGAGGAGCTTCCTACAAATGTACCTGTGGTCATTGGTTGTTACTCGGGACAGACTGCAGCTCAAACCTTGGGTGTGCTTCGTATGTTAGGCTTTGATAATGCAAGAAGTTTAGTATATGGTGTTCGTGATGGTTGGGTTGCAAAGAGTGAGCTCCCAGTAGTTACGCCATAATAAAGAATATGTTAGAACAAAAAGGTTAATTTTGCTATCAAAACTTTATAGGGATAAGCAGGAAAAGGGCACAGGTCCGTTCCTGTTTATCCTGATTATATAATCCATTTAATATGGGTAGAAGCTTTACTATATATAATATTACTTATGTAAAATAAGATATAAATAAATGCTATAGTCAGAATGATGAAGATGAAAATAACGGGTTGATACCGATATAATAAACCAAACATATAAATTCAAAAAAATAAGCACTAAAATGTAGGAGGTGAGCCTATCAATGATTAATACTATAGATCGCCGAAAATTTTTAAAAGCATCTTTAGCTACGGGGTTAGTTTTTACATTAAGTCCTTTAAGCGTTTCACCTATTCTGGCAAATAATAATAGAATGGCAATCCTTTTGGACAATGTTAAATGTGTTAACTGTCAGAGATGTGTTAATGCATGTAATGAATTATATGAGCTGGACCCGAATAATCCCTATTTAAAGGTGGAGCAATATGAGAAAAATGAAATGCTCTACAAAAAGAGGACTTCCTGTATGCATTGTTACGATGCCCCTTGTGTTAAAGCGTGCCCGACAGGTACTTTATATAAAGGAGAAAATGGTTTTACCTATATTAATAAGAGAACCTGCATAGGGTGTGGTTATTGTATAAAGATGTGCCCTTACAATATTATTTCATTGCATAATAATAAAGCGAATAAATGTGTAGGTTGTAGAGACATTGTGTCCAGGGGAATGCTTCCCAGATGTGTTAGTGCTTGTCCAGTTAGAGCGCTTCAATTTGGAAGTGTGGATGATATGATAACCTTAGGAACAAATTCGGTGGCTGGCTTAACTAATAAGTTTCCCAAGGCAAAACTCTATGGTGATAATATCCTTAAAGGATTGGGAGTTTTGGTTGTAATTGGTGATGACCCTGAAGCCTATGGCTACCCCGATAAGCCTAAAGTAAATCTACTACTAAAGGGTTGGAAGGATTATTTACATACTGGAGGACTCCTTGTTACAGCTGCTGTTGCTGCAACTGGGGCTTTAACCTTTGGCGTTGCTAGAAAGAACCAAAAAAATGAAAAAAATGATGAGAATGGAGGCATTAAGCATGAATAGTGAAAAGCAGTACTTAAGGTTTACGAAAAAACAAATACTAATTCATTGGCTTTTTGCTATACCTTTCTTTGTTTTAGCTATTACAGGAATATTTATGATAATCCCAAGCCTATCATTCTTAACTCATGGAGGAATTAGTAATATTGTTCATCGGGCGGCTGCAGTAGTATTTATATTAGCCGCTATATTATATCCTGTCATTGAAAGACAGAAGTTTAAGGAGCTTATTAAGGAAACATTTACTTATGATCAAGATGATATCCAGTGGCTTTTAAAAGTATTTCATTATTTCCTAGGTAAGACCAAGACCATGCCTCCATCGGGAAGAATTAATGGAGGCGAAAAATTGCATCATGGTGCAATATTCATTACTTTTGTAACTATTTCTATATCAGGCATATTCTTGTGGATAGGCACAGGGGTTATTAGCTCTGGGTTGTTTTTGATAATGATTTGGATTCATAATCTGTCAATGTTTTTGATGTTGTGTTTAACGGTGGGACATATATATTTCACCTTTGTCTATGGTGCTTTACCGCATATGATTTCAGGTTATACTACTGAAAGTTATGCAAAAAAGCATATTAAATGGCTACGCGAAATTGAAAATAACAAAGCAAGTTTCTAGTACATTAATTTATAATAGTTTTCTCACAGGAACTCTCCTCAAAAAAGAACTGCAACCTAAGGGCTGCAGTTCTTTTTACAATGGATTTTATTTAGGCTGGAACCATATCCTTCTTATTCATTCGTGCCCAATGTCGGTGCTGAGCCATAGCGTTGACGAATTCTTGGACAAAGTAACCGTCTTGATTTGCCTTTCCCATATCGGCAGCATTGCGAATAGTTACTACTCCCAAATTAGAAATAAGCTGAGCTGCTGTATCCTGACCTGCTGTAGCTACACCTTTGATTTGGGATGCTGTCAGCAGATCCACGCCTTCATTAGTAGCTCCAATGGTTTTGGCGTGCTTAAAGGCTTCGTTGACAAAGTGCAAGGAATCCCCTTGTTTTAATAATGTATTCACACTTTGTCTGCCTCCAGCAACGTAGACGGCATCATACATGATAGAACTTGTTGATAGATAGTTTTTATTTACCTCAAGCTGCTTATTATCAACACTTGTGAGCATGCCTAAATCTTTGCTTACCACTTCAAAGTGCACTCCGGAAGATGTTAAACCTTCCATAACCTGAGTAACCTCAGGATAATTGAAGCCATTCTCTAAAAGGAAGGCGACCTTTCTAGTTTTAGCTACTTTAATAGTTTTCTCCTGGCTTACTGCAGGAGAGGATGCAGTAACTTCTGGGACTAAAGGGTTGGCAGGAGGAGTTGCTCCTATACCACTAGCGATTTGAGTTGCCAGGTTACCGTCCACATTGTTAAACATATCCACTACACGCTGTTTAATCTCTTTGTCCATGACTCCACCAACCTCGAAATGAAATGCTTCTATGATATGCTGCTTCTCCGGGTTGGACATGCTATTCCAAAAGAGGGTAGCCTGACGATAATGGTCCTTAAAGCTATCACTACGTTCACGGACCTTTTTACCATCCACCTTTTCTGAATAATGAATATAGCCATTTTCAGGATCAGGTGATGGATCATTTCCTCTAAGTGAATTTGGTGAATAGCTAACTACACCCTTATCAATTGTCATTCGATGGTAGCCATCACGTTGATTATTACTAACCGGTGCAACCGGTCTGTTTATTGGGATTTCGGCAAAATTAGGACCACCCAGACGAATTAGCTGGGTATCTAAATATGAGAAAAGACGCCCTTGGAGTAAAGGATCATTGGAAAAATCAATGCCCGGTACTACATGACCGGCATGAAATGCCACTTGTTCAGTTTCGGCGAAGAAGTTATCCACATTGCGGTTTAGTGTCATTTTACCTATCTTCTTTACGGGGATAAGTTCTTCCGGCCAGAATTTAGTGGCATCTAGAATATCGAATTCAAAATTGAATTCTTCTTCTTCCTCGAGAATTTGTACGCCTAACTCAAACTCAGGATAATCACCCTTGTTGATTGCATCCCACAAGTCACGTCTATGGTAGTCAGGGTCTTTTCCAGCGAGCTTCTGGGCCTCATCCCAAACTAAAGAATGTACCCCAAGTAATGGCTTCCAGTGGAACTTGACAAAACGACCCTTGCCTTTATCATCAACAAATCTAAAGGTGTTAACGCCAAAACCCTCCATCATTCGAAAACTCCTTGGGATGGCCCTATCAGAGAGCAGCCACAGAATCATATGGGCAATTTCCGGAGTATTCACAACAAAGTCCCAAAAGGTGTCATGGGCTGCGGAGGCTTGTGGAATGTCATTATGTGGCTCTGGCTTGATTGCATGTACCATATCAGGAAACTTTATAGCATCCTGAATAAAAAAGATGGGAATGTTGTTAGCCACTAGATCGTAGTTGCCGTCCTCAGTATAGAACTTGGTAGCAAAACCCCGTACATCACGAACTGTATCAGCAGAGCCCCGTGAGCCTACTACTGTGGAAAACCTTACAAAAACTGGTGTCTTAACTGATGGATCCTGTAAAAATTTGGCCTTGGTATATTTGGTCATTGGTTCGTAAACTTGAAAGTAGCCGTGGGCTCCAAATCCGCGAGCATGGACAACCCGTTCTGGAATACGTTCATGATCGAAATGGGTCATTTTCTCCCTGAAATGGAAGTCTTCCATTAAAGTTGGTCCTCTAGTACCGGCCTTGAGAGAATGGTCTGTGTTCGAAACCAGTACGGCTTGATTGGTGGTGAGCTTTTGGTCTTCATGATTTACTCTAAAATCTTCTAGCTGATCAACTTTACTATTCTCGTTGATTTTGTCTATTTTTATCAATCCCTTCAATAATATTTCCAAGCATTCTTTGAAAAGGACAAGTCTAAATGTAACCCTAACTCACACGGAGTCGTATATGGAGAATCCTTGGGTATCCTTTGTCCATTAGTGTATCTTCAATGAACAATTCTATGCAGGATATAAAGAAAAACAACAGGCAACAAAGTGCCTGTCGTAAGCTAATATCTATAATCCTAGTTGCAGTTCTTTTTTCTCCCCTTGCCTTTTAAAGGTTAATATTCTGCAAACCTCCGGATCAACTGTTTTGGAAAAAGCTTTCATCTCCTCGAAACCTACTTGCAAATGGATGGGAACCAGGTACTTTGGTCTAACCTGTTCTATAAAGTAATTGGCTGCTAGGTGAGAAGCTTCCCCTAGCCTAGGGTCTACAGGAACAAAGGCTAAATCAATTGAACCTGTGGGTAATTTATTCACTTCACTTTGATAATTTAATCTCTCTAATGCATTTTCTTCATTGCTGAAATGTTTCCAATGCCACCAATTTAAATCTCCACTATGGAAAACTTGAGAATCCTTCACATTTACTAGAAAAGAGACTCCTAAATCCGTGCTGCCAAAGGTTTGGATAGTAAGGTCATCTAACTGATAGGTTTCATGAGGCTTCACCCATATAATAGACTCACCTTTAGGTGCTCCTTGAATATCATCACTTAGCACATAAGTTATAGGCCCAGGGGCAAAATCTCCCTGGAAAATAGATGGATGAAAATGGTCTCCATGACCATGTGACGCGAATATGTATATCTTTTTGTCTTTAGGAAAGGGGATTGATATATAAGGCTCGCTGGGAAAATAATCAAAAAGCAAATAGGTAGATCCAGTTTCCACGGCTACGCAGCTATGGTGAAAAAAGGTTACAAATAAAGATGGTTTATTCATTCTTCAAAAACCTCCATCCACAAATGATTTAGACGTTTTAATGTACTATAATGATATCAGCAAAGAAGCCTAAAGACAAATTGTATACTATCATTACAAAATATCATGAAAAGAATAGGAAAGCTAAAGATATTAATAATTGTATGAGGGTAGTGTAATTAAAGAGAAAGCCTTATAATAGCTGTAGTATGAAGTTTTTATTCATCAGTAAAAACAGAGCAGATAATTGGTGAAGAATCAGGAAAACCTGTTATAAAAATATATTGTCGAGCATTTATGGGCGGGGTTGAGATAAAAAATTGAAAACTGATAAAGGCTCGGGGAGTAAGCTTTAGATGGAAACTATATGAGCTAAGAAATTGCCTATGCAGAAGTGTTATACTATGAATATAATTAATATAGATTATAAAGAAAGAATAGGTAAATGGAGTCTGCTGAGGAGGATATATAATGCTAGGTCAACAGGATAGTATTAAGAATATCTTGAACTATACCCTTGATGCAATTATTGTTGTAAATAAAGAGGGCTTAATCACACTATTTAACAAAGAGGCCCAGCGCTTAACAAGAACATCTATTAAAGATGCTATTGGAAAACATATAACTGATATTATACCTAATACACGTCTCCTTGAGGTTATAGAAAATGGAATTCCTGATTTTAATCAACAGTTGGAATTAAAGGAAGTCACCATTATCACAACAAGAGTTCCTGTTACTGACCAGGATGGTAACATAATAGGAGCTGCAGCTATTTTTAGGGATATTGCAGAAAAAATTGCAATGACCGAGGAGATAAGCAACCTACGTGATATCCAGACTTTATTACAAGCTATTATTAACTCAACTCAAGATGCAATATCTGTAGTTAATGAAAAAGGAATCCATATTTTAATCAACCCTGCCTATACGAGGATTATTGGCATGAAAAAAGAGGAGCTTCTAAATAAACCTGCTGATGTAGATATAGTTGAGGGCGAAAGTATGCATTTTAAGGTTCTAAGGACAAAAGAGCCTGTTCGTGGTATAAGAATGAAGGTTGGACCCCTGAAAAAAGATGTGGTTGTAAACGTTGCGCCAATGATAGTAAATGATGTATTAAAGGGAAGTGTGGCAGTAATTCATGATATTTCTGAAATAAGAAAGCTAACTGACGAATTGAAATTAGCAAAAAGAATTATAAGACATCTAGAAGCAAAACATGCTTTTGAAGATATTGTTGGAAAAAGTGAGCAGCTAGCTGGGGCTATCGAACAAGCTAAACGAGCTGCTGAAACCCCTGCTACAGTTTTATTGCGTGGAGAAAGTGGTACAGGTAAAGAACTTTTTGCCCACGCTATTCACAATGCAAGTATTCGGTGTGAAGGACAGTTTATAAGGATAAACTGTGCGGCATTAACAGATTCTCTTTTGGAAAGTGAGTTGTTTGGATATATAGAAGGTGCTTTTACTGGAGCAAAAAAAGGGGGACATAAGGGACTGTTTGAAGAAGCTTCTGGTGGTACTATATTCCTTGATGAGATAGGAGAGATAAGTGCGTCTCTGCAGTCAAAGCTATTACGAGTTTTACAGGAAAAAGAAATAATACGTGTGGGCGCTTCGAAACCTATTAAGGTAGATGTACGAATTATTGCTGCGACAAATGCTAACCTAGAAGAATTAATTCAAAGGGGTACCTTTAGAGAGGATTTATACTATCGAATAAATGTCTTGCCTATTATCATACCCCCTCTTAGACATCGCAAAGAGGATATACCCCTATTGGTCTACCATTTGCTTCCTAAATATAATCAAGAGTATGGGCGTAATGTAGAAGAGGTCTCCATGGAAGCGCTAGATGTATTGCAAAACTATGATTGGCCAGGTAATATTAGAGAGTTGGAAAATATACTTGGCCGTGGAATTATTAATATGAAATATAAAGAAACGATTTTACATGTGTATCACCTTCCTCTAAAAAGTGTGGAAGAAAGGTCCTCTAATATATTGTCAAGTCAGGAGGTTACCCCTTCAGAGTACTCAGGAGAAAAATACGAAGAGCTTCATAAGCAGTGGGAAAGAGATCTGATTGAAAGGGTTTTAAAGGAAACAAATGGAAATAGAAATAATGCAGCTAAGATGCTAGGAATATCAATTCGAAGTCTATATTATAAAATAGAGAAACATGGGTTAAATCACCCTAACCTGCAATAAATTGCAGTTGCTGCAAAATAGTGCAGGTTAGTCCTCTGCAATTTTCTGCAAAAATGTTTTTTGTAGATAAGTTATACCTAAAAAAACAATAGTAAAATCCCATATGTATCAGGCCTTTTTTAATGGAAAAGGTCTGATTTATTTTTTGGCACACTTCTTGCGATGTAATAGGAGAAGAAGATCAAAAGGAGTTGATGTGTTGAGCATAAATAAAATTCTTGTAATAAATCCAGGATCAACTTCCACAAAGATAGCTGTGTATAGAGATGCATTATGCTTGTGGACGGAAACCATAAATCATCCAACTGAGGATTTAAATAAGTTCCAGAGGATTATGGATCAATTTGATTTTCGTAAAAAGGCTATTGAAAGTGCTATTCTTGGTGAAGGATTTGCCCTAGAAGATTTAAATGCTGTTGTTGCCAGAGGGGGTTTATTAAAACCCATTTCTGGAGGGACATATCTAGTAAATGAAAATATGCTTCTTGATTTAAAAGGGTGCATTTATGGAGAACATGCATCCAATCTTGGAGCCCTTATAGCTGATGAAATTGCAAAGCCTTTGGGTATCAATGCCTATATTGTGGATCCTGTTGTAGTTGATGAACTGGAACCATTAGCTAGACTCTCAGGTATTCTCGAAGTTCCCAGACGAAGTATTTTCCATGCTTTAAACCAAAAGGCTATGGCAAGAAGATATTGTAGTGATACAAATAAAAATTATGAAAATGTTAATTTGCTGGTTGTGCATCTTGGTGGCGGAGTTAGTGTAGGGGCTCACAAGAAAGGCCGAGTGGTTGACGTGACCAATGCATTGGATGGGGAAGGGCCTTTTTCTCCAGAAAGAGCTGGAGGGGTACCAGCTATAGAATTGCTAAAATATTTTGTTGCAGAAAGTAAGGATTTTAATAGTATGCGTAAGAAGCTAGTAGGGCAGGGTGGCTTAGCCGCCTATTTACAAACAAATGATGCACGGAAAGTGGAAGCTATGATAGAAGAAAATAATGAAAAGGCAGCACTTGTCTATGAAGCCATGGCTTATCAAATAGCAAAAGAAATCGGCGCATATGCCACAGTCTTATCAGGAAAAATTGACGCAATAATTCTAACGGGGGGTTTAGCTCACAGTAAAAGGTTAACCTCCTGGATAACAGAAAGAGTTGAATTCTTAGCTCCTGTTAGTATTTATGCGGGAGAAGATGAAATGTCAGCTCTAGCAGAAGGGGTTTTGAGGGTTTTTGCTGGAACAGAGGAATACCTAGTGTATTAAATTATCCCATAAAAAATGAGAGGAATGATTAAAAATGACAAAAAT
>SWCA01001926.1_pt1 | contig 10583 bp, 9 predicted proteins | sample 4692961 | NCBI WGS metagenome assembly SWCA01 (sample SAMN10267275, study PRJNA491770) | bioreactor metagenome | isolation source: DHS bioreactor inoculated with | place: Japan: off Shimokita Peninsula
AGGAAAATTTGGTCTCCAAGCAGTACCCTGGGGTAGCAGCCATAGGTTTGTTTAAAATTTTCTACCTGCATTTTTATATCCGTCCTTTCATTGTAGGCATCCCAGCTGAAACGGTCTGTCCGGCAGAATCCGTTTACTTCCCTGATGCTGATTTTCACTCCAAATTCTGTTTTCGATTTATTTTTATATCGACGATCATGCCGATCCGCTATCCACCGTACGGGCATTAATATTCTTTTGTCACCGTGTTCCCGACCCCGAGTTTTTCGAGAACGAACTCTTTGACAATACAAACAGGTATATCCGCCAGGCGCTTGTATGGGCTAACAGGCTAATGCTCTTGGGAGAAGAAGTGTTGATGGATCACCTGCATTGTTATTTCAGGGAAGAAGGTCTGCGACAAAATTTGGACAAAAAGGAATCGGAAAGAAGATCAGTTTTAGCGATAAAATGCTTACTTTAGTTAACCCAAATCAAACGACTTTGAAAACAACAACCGATCATCTGCCTGCCGACAAGCAAGCCGAACTGCAAACAATAGTAGCGGCTATTGAAAGCCGCTTTCCTGCCGGGATGATAATCCTGTTTGGGTCGTATGCACGCGGCAACTGGGTAGACGACCGCTACAGGGAAAACGGAACAACTTACGAATACAAAAGCGACTACGACGTCCTGGTGGTGCTCGATACCGAGGCGGTGGCTATCCGGAAAGAGAGCAATAAACGCTGGCAAAACAAAGTGCGTCGCGATACCGGCCGGGAATTCCCGCTCAACGTAATCTTTCACGGAATTGACTACCTGAACACCGAGATCGAAAATGGCAATTATTTCTTTGTGGATGTCCTGAAAGAAGGGATCATGCTGTACGACAGCGGAAAGTTCCGGCTTTCCACCCCTAAACCATTAAACCCCGCCGACCGGAAATACAAGGCACAACTGTACTTTGACAAGTGGTTTGAGAGTGCTTCAGATTTTTTAGTAACCTTTAATTTCGATTTCGAAAGAGGCAAATTGAATCAGGCGGTTTTTCTGCTACACCAGGCCACGGAACGCCTCTATGCCTGTGTTCTATTGGTGTTTACCGACTACAAGCCCAACCAACACGACCTGGAAAAACTTGACAGGCAAGCCCGTAAGATTGATGTCCGGTTTAAGACCATTTTTCCACGGACCACGCCGGAGGAGGAACGCCTGTTTACCTTGCTAAAAAAAGCGTATATTGATTCGCGTTACAAGCTGGATTACAGCATTAGCCGTGAAGATTTGAAATACCTTTCAGAACGGGTACAAAAGTTGCGCGAATTGACGGAACTGGCCTGTAACGAAAAGATCGCCAGCTTTGTATGAAAAACGTGACAAGGGAATGACAAGACAAAATAACAATACAAACTGAAACTAAATTCTACCACTATGGATATCATGGATACCGCCCGTTTAAACATCAAGAGGCACCGGACACTGAAGGGCTTACGTCAGCAAGACATGGCCGACAGACTGCATATAAATATTCGCAGCTACCAGAGCCTCGAGAATGGCGAAACCAGGCTCGACCTGGAACGACTGGAGCAAATTGCCAAGGAATTGGACACGCCTTTGGAGGAGTTGCTGAGGCAGGATGGTATTTTTATTCATCAGGAAATAAAAGAAGCTGGCTCTGGAACAGGTCCTGGAAACATCTATCATCAAGGGATCGAAAAAGAAGTTCTGGATAAGTTATTAGCCTCCAAAGATAGCGAGATCCAACGCTTGATGGATGAAATAAAATACCTCAAGGAAAAAATAGACCAGCTGTTGAGTAAGTAGGGTTTGGTGATTTTCTACGCACCTCACGAGTTGGCTATTGGAACCAGCGAAAGGTTTTTATCAAATGATTCTAATCTCAGCAGGTTTTGATGGCCGCTTTTAGTTTTTTAAGTGAGAGCGAAAAAGAACTTTTCCATTTTTCTGCCACTTGCAGCAGTTTGGCCAGGTTCATGACAAAAAGGATCGCATTGATCCATGATTCAAACGTTTCAGGAAGCCTGCCCATGATGTTGTTGAGCCCGTATCCCCGGTTGCCTTATCCAAACTTGCCTTCTACGTGGTTTCGTTTGGGTGCTTCTTTTTTTTGCACGGTATTTCTGACTGGCAGTTTGGCTGTGAATTTTTGGTGGCCTTCCCAGGGGTTTACCATAGATCTTAATCCCTTTTTCTTTCAGGCATTTGCGGTTTTCCCTTTTCAGGAAAATCTGGTCTCCAAGCAGTACCCTGGGCTAGCAGCCATAGGTCTGTTTGAAATTTTCTACCTGCATTTTCAAATCCGTACTTTCATTGTAGGCATCCCAGCTGAACCGGTCTATCCGGCAGAATCCGTTCACCTCACTGATATTGATTTTCGCTCCAAATTCGGTTTTCGCTTTGTCTTTTCCCCAGACAATCGGACGTACATGGGGCTGTAAAAGGTTCACAATGCGGTTCTCGCATTGATGGGTTTTATTCTCATACATCGACTTTTGCTGGCTGTAAACTTTCCGAATGGTTGCCATCAGTTCCCTGTCGCGTTTTTCCAGCAATTCCGACCGACCGGGTTTTAACAATAAGCTGTCAACTATTTTTAGATCGCGGGAAATGTATTGAAGCTGTGCCCTGATTCCCCGGCGAATCTGCTTCTTTGTCTTCTTTTTCTTCTTTGCAATGTTCAGGTAATGCTTGCGGGCATTCCTGCGGTAGGTTCTTGGTTTTGTTCCATCTGCCGGGCGAAGGTACAACAGGTCTATGATTCGTTCCAGATTTTCCCTGGAGGTGTTTAAGAGTTTCAAATCTGTCGGATAGGTGATCTCCTGGTCGGCCACAGTCGCATCTACTTTCAGTGTTCCCCGGTTATCATTCTTTTCGGGCCCGTCGTTTTTTGTCCTTGTCCTTTCCCCCTTCCTTTTTCTGCTGTTGTTTTCTTTTAATGTGGGACTGAGGCAGTTTAATCTGCTCGGATGCTGCGATGATCCGCTGGTTGAAAGCTTCAAACTCATCTTCTCCCAACCTTTTGCGGATATCAACAAACAGGCTGGCATCAAAAACCGGTTGGGTGGTTATGCTCCGGAATCGGTCTGACCGACCGGCGCGATTCTGTCATAATTCACATTTTATACCCCAAAATACCCCTGTGAACTCTGTTTTCGGGTGCATATCCGCCGGATTGTCATGATTTTTCCTTGTGAAAAATGTCCATTTCATCTGGATTCTGTATAATTTACTGGGTGGTTATGGTCCGGATTATCCACAGGAAAAATTACTTGTTCGCCGGCTCCCATGATGCTGCCCGACAGGCCGCCATGATTTACTCCCTGCTGGCTACCTGCAAGATCAACCAGGTGGAGCCTTTTTCTTGGCTCAGGCAAACACTGGACAAAATCTCGGACCATAAGGCCAATAAGCTACACGAGCTTTTGCCAGCGAGACGTAAGCATTCGGCGTAACATATTCTCAGCCAGGGGATCTCGCTGTTTCTTTGTTAGAGAAAAATGAGGATGACACTATCAACATTTGAGAAGCTCTTCCAGGAGTATCAGGAGTCGGGCTTGAACGTAAAGGACTTTTGTTCCAACCAGGGCTTTGCCCCTTCCACATTCTATTACTGGAAAAAACAATTGGGTAAGGCGTCGCAGCATCAGCCCGGGAGCTTTGTTCCGCTGGTCTTTGATTCCAACTTACCGGTTGCCAGTCGGCGGACAATCCAGGCTCCCATTAATGGTTCCGGTATCCCAGGAAATCATACCTTAACTTACTGTCCATGCAAATGTAGAAACTCCACTTAGTTTGAAGTCAAGTTACCAGTGGGTTGAGCTTACTGGGTTTTCATCTGTCCCCGTCAACTTGGAGCCTTTGCAAATTTGTGTTTAAAAATGCCAAGCATTGCTTAGCTCCAAGCTGTCGGCCCTCCACGAATAATGACCATCGGATCACAACTGGATCACAACTGGATCGACCTTGATGACCGCCAATGACCAGTGACTAATTTATCCAATCGCCAAAATTCGTCTACCTGTGAACAGATCTCCACGGGTACGAAAGAATATCCACGATCAGCAGGCGGGCTGCTGCTCGGTTTAAATCTGCCGGCTGCTGAAACCGCCATGAAGCTTGTTTTTAATCACAATAAGCAATTTGATGGATCATCTCCGTGACTTTGGCAAGCTAATTTCGGGGAGTATCGTATTAAATAGTTGATAACCCTTTAAAAATTAGAAGAGATGATAAACAGAATAATTTTAGCAGGGCTTTTATTGGTAGCCCTTACATCTTGTGATGACGATGATGACGACTTGATCTATCAAACAGAGTTTACCTATGAATTTGAGGCCGGGGCCGAAGGCTGGGTAGGCGGTTTCGCCGATTATCCCGTTGGAGAGGAAGAGGCGTACGAACTGACTTTTGAAGAAGCCATGCTTCCGGCACCACTGGATGACACCGAAGGGGCCATCAAACTCTCGGGCATGAACATGAGCGATGACTTGTTTATGTATATGAAAACCGGCGTTTCGGGATTGGAGCCCAACACCACCTACCATGTGGCGTTTGCGGTCGAATTTGCATCGGATGTCCCCGATGGCATGGCGGGCGTTGGTGGAAGTCCGGGCGAATCAGTCTTTATTAAAGCTGGGGCCACCACCATCGAGCCCCTTCCGGAAGAGGACGACATGGGCTATTACCGCATGAATATCGACAAAGGCAACCAGAGCCAGGGCGGTATGGACATGGTGGTTTTGGGCGATTTTTCGAACGATACCGACCAGGAAGTATATACCCTGAAAACAGTCACCCATAATGGCCCATTTACGGTAACCACGGACGGGGACGGAAGTGCATGGATCATTGTTGGCACCGAGTCGGGCTTTGAAGCCACCACCACGATTTACTATAACCAAGTGCGGGTTTTGTTCAGCAAATAGCACAGGCTGAAGTTTTGCTGCGGCTGTCCGCGTGCGCTGCCTGGGGGCGAAGCATCCATCCGGGTCCTCTCCTTAATCCATCCCGGGCTTAGTCGATGATTGAATCGACGCGTCGCCGGAATCCACCCTGCCCGGATTGTCACTAAAAAAGGAGGAGGATCTTTTTCCTGCTTTTTTGAGGCCGGTATCCCGGTTTGTCGGGTGGAAGGGGGGAACAATAAAACAAACAATCGAAAGCAAGAATAAGGCATTGTGTTGGGATGGATCTCAGTGCATGCACTTGGGCAATTCCCCCGTTCTTATCCTCTGTGTTTTCTGCGGTTAAAGAATCAACAAGAAATAATTCAAGGTTCCAGCCACCTCTATCCCGGTAAGCCGGGAGCACCCCTCCTTTACAAGGAGGAGGAAGGGAGCTCAGGGTTTAATCCATCCGTTTAACCCAGAGGTTTCATTTGTCGTCTTCAGCGTGGTGTCATGGTGAATTCATGTTTACAAATCGCTGCAAGCTTCAAGCCATCCCGAAGGATCGGGACTCCCTGTGGTCACAAGCTGCAAGATGTCCAACCACAAGCGATCACAGCATCACCGCTCCGGTTAACCAATCGCAGTTCGGAAACCAGCTACAAGACCAGTCCTCCCCAAACTGGGGGAGTTAAGGTGGGGGCCGTTAAATCGCGCCTCCGGCGATCCAGACAATCTGCTTTACTTTTTCCAGATGAGTTGATTCAGATCAACACCCTTGGGTTTTCCACCCGGATAGCGGGCGTATTTCGTGATGGCGGGCAAGCGGATGGTGTTGTTTTCGGTGATCACATTTTTCTTGGTCGATCCTTCAACCATGATATGGGTGAGGCCAACCACAGCCACCGGTACTCCCAAAGACAGGAACTCCCCGGCATAGTCACTTTGGACAATAGCCCCCAGCACGCTGGGGATGAGGTATAAAAAGCTAAATTTCGCATACCTCCCTGACTGATTTCTGTGGGTGTATATTTTGTACCCGGCAATCTGGTTTGCATCAATTGCCTGGACATGATGGTCGAGCACCAGCACATAAACCGTATCCTGATCGATGCAAATCAGTTCACCCGACACGGTTAAGCCTGAATTCTTTAACTCAAATAGGGACCAACAGCCATAGGGGTTTTCTCTGATTTCCGAATAAGGCGTGTCGTAGGCGCTTGGGATCGTATAGGTTTGGCACGAGATCGAAAGGACCACCACCAGCACCAGCGTGCAGCTGCTTATTTGCTTATTGCTTAACATATCGGCTCTCCCAGAATATTTTCTCCATGTGTGGTTCGGCCCGTTTAAACGCCGGGGCGGCCTTACGCATAAAAAGCCCGGGGAAATAGAGCGCCAATGCGGCTTTCTTCAGATCTTCCTCTTTGATCCATTCGTCCCGCATCCACTCGAGGTAATAGCCCTTGGTCTCGAGGAAAAACTGGTAACTGCAATCGTCGGGCACGGGGTAGTGGATCGTGTAGTGGTCGCCCGGGAATGTGACCAGCGGTTCCTGCTCATCCGTCAGCAATTGCAAGGCCTCCGGACAAATGGTATCGTTACTTGTAACCAGCAGGGGCTTCACGCGTCGGGGTGTTTCTTCTCCCAGGATTTCGGTCAACGATAGGTAGTCGATCCGCCAAAGTCCTTTGGTTAGCCGAAGCTTTAAGGTGATGTTTTCCTGTTCCGTTGCTGGTAATTTCACCAGGTGAATGTCGGCTGCTATGGGCCCCATCTCGTTAATTTCGCCCACCTTTAGCCACTTTTCATCGGTCATTTGAACGAAAACTTCAATTCCTCCCAGCCGATCCCACATCTCCTCAATGCGTTTCAGCAGGCGTGGGTCGCCGTTTTCGACCCGCGCAACAAACCGGCCGTAGTGCGTTCCCGAGTAGGCCATCAACTCGTAGAACAGGAAGGTTGTGAGCAGGCTTTGTTTGGAGCCAATCAGTAAGCCGGATTCCACTCCACGCGGGTTGGCAAATGTCAGTATGATTTCTTCTTTTCGGGTGAGCGTATGCTCATCGGCCAGGCTATACCGCTCCTTGCCGTCAAACGCCTGGACCAGTGCCCGCATATCTCCTTCATCCGCCAGACAGCTTTGGGGTGCTTGCAGGGCGGAGGTGCGGTAAAACACGCCTGCTTCCGTGGCAAAAACCTGTTCACCTGTTGCCAGCGGAAATGCCAGCAGATCGACATAGCGAATCACGTGGGTTTCCAGGGCTTCATTGGTCACCTTTAAGGTAAAGGTGTCTGTGGGGTGATCGACTCCGTAAAGCATATCTACATCGGTTTTTTCAAACGAAGAAGAGATGCTGGATGAAAAGCCTTCGGAAATCATTTGCCAGTTGCCATCTTTCAGTGCATAAAACGTTGGACAGGAGCCAAAACAGGCTTTTGGGTTAGCCATACAATAGATGGAATAAAAAGCCGAAGAAACACCAGCAATGGAGATTCCAATAAGGTTGCGCCCGTCGCGTTCAATTTTGTTTGTTTCAATCAAGCTCACTTCGGAATAGGAGATCTCATACGCATGGGAATCCTCTTCCTCCTGATTCGATACCAGCAACCGCCGGTTGAAATTGTAGTAGTCACCATAGCCCGCAATGATTTCCGCTTCTTCGTTAAACAACCAGTCATTCAACACGTACAGCGACCCGTCATTCATGTGAACTTTCAGGATTTTAGTTTTTGCTTCCGGACTGTTGAGTTCGTCATCAGACAACCGATAGACGTTTCTGTTCAATAGAGTCCGTGCACAGCCGGAGGCCAGCAGGAGCAAGATGGCAAGGATTCCGAAAAGGTGCGTGCTTTTCATGAGGTCCTCGTTTTTGCTCATGCATACGATGAAATGAAAAATAAGGTTGTTGGGTTTCAGGCAATAATGGAATCAGCCCTAAAGCCACGAAGTCCAACATGCCCTACGGGGCCGTTATTCTTGCCAGGTGGTTTTGTCAACTGTTTTATTATCAATTTTTTAATTCGCAGGTTTCTAAGATAATTAGCGTACCTTTGCCTTTGGTTTATACCATTTTTGATTTCAATCAGTCATGACTCCCTTTTGCTGCTTAACCCAGGTAATCTCCACCACAGCAAATTATTTCTCATTGAATTACGGATTGTCGAGCCGACATTAATTTGTTTCATAAAAAAATTAACAGCAAGGAAACGATGGAAAAGCTTACCTTAGGAGTTGTTGGAACGTCAAGAAAAGAAGATGAAAAACGTGTCCCCATTCATCCGGATCATCTGTCACGTCTCCCGGAAGACATTCGTAAACAACTGATTTTCGAAAAGGGATATGGTGCTCCTTTTGGTATTGATGATGATTTTTTTGTCTCGCAAGCCGGAGGGGTTGCTTCGCGTCATGAATTATTGGCAGATATTGGTTCCGTTATTATTGCAAAACCGGTGTTAGCTGATTTAGAGGAACTGCGGGAAGGGGGATTTATTTGGGGTTATCCGCATTGCGCCCAGCAAAATGACATTACGCAAGCTGCCATTGATCGGAAGCTCACGCTCATTGCCTTTGAAGACATGTTTATTTGGACTCCAAGCGGGCAGGTAGGCCGACATACATTTTACAAGAATAATGAAATGGCCGGTTATTGTGCAGTGATCCATGCCTTGCAGCTAAGGGGTATTGATGGTCACTACGGAAACCAGCGCAAAGTCATTATTTTTAGTTTTGGAGCGGTTAGCCGGGGAGCGATTTACGCCCTTAAAGCTCATGGATTCAGGGATATTACTATCTGTATTCAGCGGCCAGATTATGAGGTGCGTGAAGAAGTACTGGATGTTCACTACGTTCGTATTCGTGAAGGTAATCCGGGTGAAGCCCGGATGGTAACCGTGGAGCATGATGGGTCGGTCAGACCGCTGTCCGATTTAATTGGTGAATCTGAAATCATTATCAATGGTACTTACCAGGATACCGACAATCCGGTCAATTTTGTGACGGCAGACGAAAAGGCGACATTGAAACCAGGAAGTTTAATTATCGATGTGAGTTGCGATGAGGGGATGGGATTCTATTTTGCGAAGCCAACAACGTTTAAAAACCCAATTTTCAATATTGATACCGTTGACTATTATGCCGTAGATCATACGCCCAGTTACCTATGGGAAAGTGCTTCAAGGTCGATATCGGCGGCATTAATTGTTTATTTACCAACGATTATCGAAAACCGTGAAAGCTGGATGAAAAACAAGACCATTCACAAGGCGATCAACATCGAAGATGGCGTGATTAAAAAAGAGTCTGTTTTAACTTTTCAGAATCGCATGCCAGATTATCCCCATAACTTTATCGTAAATTGACGGAGAGCATTAAAAACCAATCCAACTTCGGGTTGGAGAAGTTTTCTGTTGCAGAGAACAGTCGCAGTGAGTCATAGTCAGTTGGCAGTGGAGCTACCCCAAGCGGTCGGGACTCCCTTCGGTCGCAAGCCTCAAGCTGGCCAACCACAGGCGATGATCGGCAACAACCAATGACCAATCGTGGTTCGGAAAATGCCGCACCCGGGGGTGCAACGAGCCGGGTTCGACAGGGTCAAAATAACTGTTCGTGGAATTCGTGTCATTCGTGGAAAACAATCGAATGACCGCAGGTCAAGAACTATTCATATTCCTTATCTTCTGTGTCCTCTGCGGTTAAAAAATCATGAAGAAATAATTCAAGGGTCCAACCACCTCCCTTCCCGGTAACCCGGGAGTACTTCTCCTTTGTAAGGAGGAGAAAGGGAGCTCAGGGCTTACTCCATCCGTTTAACCCAGGGGTTTCATCTGTCATCTTCAGCGCAGTGTCTTCGTACCTTTGTGTTTAAAAAAAGCATCAAGCATCACGGTTCCAGCTTCCAACATCCAGCAAATGTGCGTGGGCGATCAAGCAAATTCGTTTCGAGATTGTTAATTTAGTCAGGCTGCCCCGAAACGGGCGCGATTGTTTAACCTGCATAGCAATGCATAAAACCCGAAAACCGTGAAAAATTATTGGATTCGAATCGTTCTTTGTCTTTTCTTAATCGGCCCCATGTCTGCCACAGCGCAGTCGCTGGTGCGTGGCCTTGTTTATGAAGATGCCAACCAAAATAACCGGAAAGACCGGAGGGAGAGAGGGCTTCCCGGAGTGGCTGTTTCGAACGGACTGGATGTGGTGCAAACCAACGCCGAAGGCGAATATGAGCTGCCGGCTTCCGACGACCAGATCATCTTTGTGATAAAACCGGCTGGCTACCAGTTGCCGGTCAACGAATTTAACCTGCCCCAGTTCTATACCATCCATAAGCCGCAGGGCTCTCCAAACTTAAAATATAAAGGCTCCGAGCCAACCGGCAAGCTTCCTCGCTCGGTAGATTTTGCGCTGATTCCTTCGGAAGTGAAAACCGACTTTCAGATGCTGGTCTTTGGCGATCCGCAACCGTACACCCAACAGGAAATTGACTTTTTTGCCCGGGGTATTGTATCGGAACTGGAACAGGTGCAGGGCGTTGATTTGGGGCTTAGCCTCGGTGACCTGGTAGGCGATGACCTGGACTTGTTCGACCCCTACAAACGGGCTGTGGCCTCCATCGGAATTCCCTGGTTCAATGTGATGGGCAACCACGATATGAACTACGACGGGGAAGCCGATCACCTGGCCGATGAAACCTTCGA
>SWCA01003421.1_pt1 | contig 10573 bp, 8 predicted proteins | sample 4692961 | NCBI WGS metagenome assembly SWCA01 (sample SAMN10267275, study PRJNA491770) | bioreactor metagenome | isolation source: DHS bioreactor inoculated with | place: Japan: off Shimokita Peninsula
AGGTCTTCAATACTACTTGTTCAACAATTCCGTCTCCTTTTATTTCTTCAAGAACAGAATTCCAAATAAAGTGTATTTTAGGATTGGCATAGGCTTTTTCCTGACTTGCTTTGTTAGCATCAAGGATTCCCTCATCATGTATTACTATAATAGTAACCTTTTCTGCAAATTTTGTAAGGTAAATAGCTTCTTCTATTGCAGCATCCCCATTACCAACCACCACAACATCTAGGTCTTCATAAAAATCTGCATCGCATGTTGCACAATAAGAGTAGATCTTGCCAACAAATGCTATTTCTCCTTTGATACCTAAAGAACGAGGGTTTGCACCAGGTGCAAGTACTACAGCTTTTGCATGATATTCCTGACCCTTCTTAGTGCGAACTACTTTAATTTCTCCTTCAAGGTCAAGTTCTAATACTTGTTCTTTTTCAAAGGTTACTCCAAAGTCTTCTGCATGCTCTCTGATAGATTTCATTATGTCTGGACCGGTAGCACCTCTGCCAAAGCCAGGGTAATTTTCTAGTTCTTCAGTAGTGGCTGCTTGCCCACCCGTACGACCCTTTTCTAAAACAATTGATTTCAATCTAGCCCTAGCACCATAGATACCAGCTGTCATTCCAGCAGGACCGCCACCAACTACTAGTAAGTCCCATATTTCCTTGCTCATTTTTTACCCTCCATTTCATCTTATAACTATAAATGTCTAAATCTTAACCACAAATACACACATTATTATGCATCAAGCAGAATTCTAAATTCTAAATTTCAGGTAATATACATATGGTTTTATTTATAATTTTTTTGTTTTGAATTTGAAAATACAACTTTCTAAATAAAAGCTTAAATCATGATAATAATTCAATATTTAGTTTTATCATTATTACTCTCCATTATAATAAAATCACTTGGTAACATTTAGTTTACGGGGTTTAAAAAGAACCGCAAATTTGCGGTTCCTTTTGAATTAATATAATGTATAAACTTAAATATACTATCTATTAGCTATATAACTTCTTATAGCTTTATCTATATCTTTATCAAGGAAATTAACATCTGCGGATAGTCTTTCCTCCATTTTTAATTTAGCCCTAGCTATTGCATCATACCTTTCTTTGCCCCACACGTCATAAGCTGCCCTATCAGAAATAATTGCAGGGAAATACTCGGTACGGTGGTGTTCATATGTGTGCTGTGTTGTCAAGAACTCTCCACCTGGGCCAATTTTCTTAATCAAGTCTGTGGCTAATGTTTCTTCGTTAACTTCTATACCTTGTTTAATATGTTTAACCATTCCGCAAACCTCTTCATCAATCATGAACTTATCATAACTCATAGCATTATAGTATTGTAAAATGCCAGCTGAGTGCAGTACAAAATTTATCCCTGATGCCATGGTACCAAGCATTACTATTGCAGCCTCATAACTAGCTTGATTGTCTGGAATCTTAGAATCTGTAAGTGAACCACCACCCCTAACTGGTACTCCATAGCTTTTGGCAAGCTGAGCACTTGCACTTATAATCATCATTGATTCAGGGGCTCCAATGGATAAGCTTCCATACCTCATGGCTGTAATTGAAGATGCTGCACCATAGATAACCGGTGTTCCAGGATTTACTACTTGGGTCAGAACCATACCTCCCAGAACTTCTGCATTTTGAACTGCAAGTGTGCCTGCTAGAGTTACCGGACTTGTGGATCCTGCCATTGCCAGAGAAGCAGTTATTACTGGTTGTCCAGCCTCAGCATATTCCACAAGAGCTGCCAGCATTGTTTTATCATATTTTAAAGGTGTTAATGAATTAATCAAGGTAACCATAACAGGTTTTTCATCTACAAAATCTGCACCAAATATGAGTTTTGCTACATCTATGGTATCCCTCGCTTCTTTTTTCCCAGATGCACTTCCCATAAATGGTTTTGGTGAATGCTTTACAAGGTTATACGTCATTTCCATATGCCTTTGGTCAACAGCAATATCATTTGGTTCTACTAACACCCCACCAGTAACATCAATATATTTGCTGGAGCCTGCTAACTTAGCAAACTTTTTGAAGTCCTCTAACGAGGCTTTTCTATTTTTACCATTTTCCATGACAAAGGGAGCACCATATCCCGGTGCTAAACAAATATTATTTCCCCCTATAGCTACATTACTATCTTCTCTACCATAAATTATAAATTCGCCTGGTACAGTTTTAAGGTATTTCATTACCTGTTCCTCAGTAAAATATACCCTCTTCCCATCTACCTTAAACCCTGCCTTTTTGAAATAGTCTATTGCAGGATCATATAAAAAGTCCATCCCCGTATTTGTAAGAATATCCATAGATGACTTATGAATTTGTTCTATCTGCTCCTTGCTTAACATCTCTTGCATTCTAAGGCCCCCTAGTATTTTATTATATTTGCGCGTTTTATAATCAACGCTTTGCAAAATTTTTTTACAATACTATGTTCTTAAAGCTTTATTAATAACGACAACAGATATTAGTAATATGGCTATTACTGATGTAATATATCCAAAAGGTAAGCTACCGAGAAACAACCTTTGGTCAAAAGTATTGGAAAATATTTATTATTCTAATAATTTTGCCCCTTAATGTTATGTATAGACACGTGTTCTTTAATGAAAATTCAAATTATTTTATTAATACCTATATTCTAGCATAAACATGTTTATTTCGTAAACATATATGTTTTAATAAGCACGTTTCTCTTTGACCTCTGGAACATTTTAGATTTACATGCTATAATGTATAATCGTTTAAAAGAATTATTATCAATGTATTGCGAGGAGAATCATGAGAGAAATTCAGAAGCAAAGAATGATGCGTTACTTTATAGAAGCTGCGTCCCAGATTGTAGAAGAAGAGGGTTTGGGTGGTGTTACAGTTCGAAAGGTAGCCGACCTGGCTGGCTATAATAGTGCAACATTATACAATTACTTTCAAAATTTAGACCATCTTATATTTTTTGCATCCATGCGCTTTCTTAGGGAATATGCGCAAAATTTACCTGCCTATATAGAGGGATCTGCTAATGCTTTAGAAAGGTTTTTTCGAGTATGGGAGACATTTTGTTCGCATTCATATGATAAACCTGAAATATATCATGCAATATTTTTTGCCAAGCTAGATATTCCATTAGAGGAGTCCCTAGATACATACTATGATCTTTATCCACAAGACCTTGGTGAGCAGCCTGAAGATTTATTGCCAATGCTGTTAAAACAAGATATATATGCTAGAGCAATGACTATATTAGAAGCATGTGTCAAAGATGGGTTTATAAAAAAGGAAGATCTGATAGAGATAAATGAAGTAGTTTTACTTATATACCAGGGAATGCTATTGCGGATAATAAGTAAACAAGTTACTTATTCTGTTGATGAGGCAGTTCAAAAAACTATGACTTACATAAAGAAGATTATGTACGCTTATCAAATAAGAAATAATTCTATGTAAATATACTATTTTTTAAATAAAATTTAGCGGTGTATTGTTCAAACATTACACCGCTCTCTTCATTACGATTTCTTTACTAATTTCATAAGAAGGTCCTGGCATTTATTTGATAAGCCAAAACTATCTATCTCAAGTTTTAAAGCTTCTGTGGTACCATAACCAGCAACATAGCCATTAATCCTTGCTGCTGCAGTTGATTTAACAAAATCTTGGAAATCAGGATAAATTGCTAGCATTTCTTTTGTAAGTTCGCTTATTCTTTGCAAATAATACTTCTGATGATAGTCTTCTGCCGAATAAAACCTATCTGCTTTTACCACTTCCGTATATAGTTTCTTTCCAATTTTAATTTCCTGCTCCTTTTTTATACTAATCAAGACTTCTTTTTGAATTTCATTCTGGTAAAAAGCTAAAGACATGTACTGCTTGGACCATGGTTTTCTAGTAGGATTATGACTGTTCCAGAAAATATTAAAGATTTCATCATATCCTATGATGGTAGGATCATATTCAATTTCTAGTGATTCAGTATGGTCTCCCATGCTCCTATAAGTTGGATTAGCTGTTGTCCCCCCTGCATACCCAACTTTTGTGCTTATGATTCCCTTTAGTATCCCAAACTGGGCATCTGGTCCCCAGAATCAACCTAATGCAAAGGACGCTTTCTCGATTTTCTTGTGTATTACTGTATCAATTTGAGGCTTATCATGTGTTACTGGCATAATCATCAGCTCCTTTACTTATCCCCTTTTCATCCTTTTTAAAGCCTAAAGAGACAGAATTTATACAGTAGCGTTGCCCTGTTGGTTGAGGACCATCATTAAATAAATGACCTAAATGACCCCCACACTTTGCACAAAGCACCTCTGTCCTTTCCATTCCGTGGGATTTATCTTTTTCCACTTCAACACTTTCTTCTGAAAGAACATCATAATAACTTGGCCATCCTGTTCCAGAATCAAATTTCTTTTCTGAACTGAATAATGGATTTCCACATCCAGCACAGTAATATAAACCATTTTCCTTATGATTATAGTATTGGTTGTTGGTAAAAGGCCTTTCTGTTCCTTTTTTTCTTAATACTTGATAAGCCTCTGGAGAAAGTTGTTTTTTCCACTCTTCTTCAGTTTTATTAAAAGTTCTCTTATTATTAGTTTCAATAATCTCTTTTGCTTTAGAATTAGTCATGTCAAAATTACACCTCCTCGGGGTATTTTTATTATTTTACCCCAAACGCAGAAATCTTTGTGTGAATTTTATATGAATATAAAAAACCATATAGATTTTACCTATATGGTTTTGGTATCTTCCACACCTTCTGGGTCTCTTGACAATTTAATTTCATTATAATGAATGAGAAGAATCAGGACCACCCGCTCAGCGGGTGGTTTGCTCTAGCCCTATAAGGGCTTAATGCTAGGCTGAGCCTCAAGGCTCGTTGAATATTCCGCCAGCCGCGCATCTTCTCAAACTACCCCTAAAGGGGTTATTTCTTTTTGTTCTTTTCTACTGGCTCACCCGTAAACGGGTCTATGAACTCTTTTAAACTCATTTGGTCTGATGCTATATCCTCTTGTAATTGTTTTCTGATATACTGCTCTATTGCCTTTTTGTTTCTTCCCACAGTATTCACATTATACCCTCTACACCAGAAATGCCTGTTGCCATATTTATATTTTAAATTTGCATGCCTATCGAATATCATTAATGAGCTTTTACCCTTTAGATAACCCATGAAGCTTGACACGCTCATTTTTGGTGGTATTGAGACTAACATGTGTATATGGTCTGGGCAGGCATTTGCTTCTAGTATTTCTACTTTTTTGTATTCACACAAAGTTCTTAAAATCTTACCTATATCAGTTTTAATATTTCCGTATATCAACTGTCTTCTGTACTTTGGTGCAAATACTATGTGATATTTACAATTCCATTGGGTATGTGATAAACTTTCTGTATCCATACGGATATCTACCTCCCTTTGTTATTGTGCGGCTGACGAAACCTGCACTATTTTAACAAATGGAGGTGGATTTTTCTACTTTTTTCCTCAAAGCTAAAGCTCTTTGGAACCACCTGCATAGCAGGTGGTTTTCGTTATACAAAAAAGGGCCACTATATCTAAAAATATAGTGGCCTGGTATTCCTATTTAACTCTTTTTTAATACTCGTCGCCTCTACCTTGAGCTTCAAGTAATTCTTTAACTAACCACTCATCTACAATACCTTCGCCTATAAATTTATCCCATACAGGACGTGTGGCTGCCTTCCAAAGCTCCATTTCCTCTTCTGTCAATTCTGCTATTTCAATTCCAGCATCAATAAATCTCTGTTTTGCCTGTCCTTCAAGCTCATATGTTTGTTCACGCTGCCATTCTAGAGCTTCTTGGCCTGATTCTTTAATTATTTGTTGAATATCTTCTGGTAAAGAATTAAAGTAATCAACGTTCATAACTAGTATGTGCATACAGTAATTGTGATCGGTAGTTGCTGCATAACCTGTTTCTTCATAATGCTTTGCTGCATACAGTAAATCAAATGTGTTGCCTTGTCCATCTACAGTTCCTTGCTGGAGGGCTGTATAAACTTCTCCCCAAGCAACTGGAACTGGATTAGCACCTATTGCATTAGCAACTGCGATTTCTACTGGAGAATCTGTTGTACGTAAAGTTAAACCTGCAAAGTCAGCTGGTACTCTAATGGGGGCATTCTTTGTTGTCATTTTTCTATACCCATACTCACTAAACATTATAATCTCAAAACCATCTTCTCTACTAATTTCACGGAAGTGCTGCCCAAGTTTTCCATTGTCGATAGCATCATAAATACCCTGCTGGTTTTCGTAGGTTGTGATGTATGGTAAATCCCAAACCATCCAGTCATCATTAAAGTTGGCCATGTTAGGTGTTGACGAGGATGACATTTCTAAGGTACCAGCCTGTACTGATTCATGAGTAACCCTGTCGCTACCTAGTACAGCTGAATCATAGATTTCTACTACAATTCGTCCACCTGATTTAGCTTCAACAATTTCCTTGAACTTCTCATAACCCACTGTTACGTTGTTGCCAGGTGCCATTGGGTGTCCTATACGAAGTTTATAGACCTCTTCCCCATCATCCGCACCGCCATTACCAGCATCATTGTTGCCACCACAACCAACTAATCCTAATGTTAATATCAAGGCAAAGCAGCCTAAAACCATGAACATTTTACTTCTTGATCTTATTTTTAACATTTAAACTTCCTCCTCTCGTTTTTAACAAAAAACCATTAATCAATGTAACTGACCCTACTACCTAACCAGAATTGCCTTTTCTGAATCTCCACCTCCTTTATGATGCTTCTAAATATTTTAATAAAACTACCATTTACAACCTGTTTGGTAACCATAATGATATTTGTGGTATATACATTATTAGCAACAAACCTAATATCATTATTAGTAAAAACGGTACTACGGACCTAACAAGGGGTGCAAACTTAACATCTGATAAACCACTAGCAACAAATAGGTTTACACCAACAGGGGGAGTAACAAAACCAATTGCAAGGTTTACTACCATAATTACCCCAAAATGTATCAAATCAATTTCTAGAGCAGTTACAATAGGAAGTAGTATTGGTACCAAAATCACAATTGCTGCTAGTGCCTCCAAGAACGTACCTATAAACAATAGAAATGCATTTATCAGAAGCAATATCACAATTGGTTGATCTGAAACACTTAAAATAGCATTAGCAATAATTCTTGGTATTTGTTCAACTGTCATTAAATAACCAAACATAGTTGCTGTCGCCATTAATGCCATAATCACACCTGAAATCATAGCAGCATCTACTAATGCTTTAGGCAAATCTCGAAAAGTAAGACCTTTATAAATAAAAAGTCCCACTACTAAACCATAAAACGCAGCTACTGCCCCTGCTTCAGTAGGTGTCATCAGTCCACCATAGATACCACCAAGAATAATAATAGGAACTAAAAGAGCCCATTTGGCATCCCATATAGCGGTAATTAAGCTTTTAATGGAACGTTTTCTTGCGGAACCCTTCCACCCATTTTTAGCACAAATATAATACGCAACAACCATTAACAACAAACCAATTAGTATTCCAGGTAAAATGCCTGCCATAAAAAGCTTTCCAACTGATTGCTGTGCAGCCACACCATAGATAATAAATGGATTGCTAGGCGGTATCATAACACCTATTGCACCTGCCGCTGCCACCAGGGCAGTTGCAAAAGACTTTGAGTACCCTCTTTCAGCCATTGCAGGAATGGTTATAGCTCCAATTGCCGCAACAGTTGCAGGACCTGAACCACTAATTGCTGCAAACATCATACATGTAGCAATTGTTACTAAAGCATATCCACCAGTTAACCCTCCGAGGATTTCATCAGCGAGGTTTAGTAAGCGTTTTGATAAACCACCTGCACCCATAAATACCCCTGCTGCCACAAAAAAGGGTATAGCTAGAAGGGGAAACTTATCAATTCCTGTATACGCAAACTGGGGAACCATTCGAAGGTTGATTGCTCCAGTACTCATTATTGTTATTACTGTTGCTAATCCTAATGCTATAGCTATAGGAACTCCAATTAACACAAGGAAAATAAATGACACAAAAAGCAGGGCAGTTGTGCTCCAGTTAAAAAACAAGAATACTCCAAGGGCTAAACCTGTTAAAGCGAACATTATCAGGGTGTCCTTTAAGAGAACTGACCTAATGGTCTTAACTAAATCCACACACAATCTAACTACCATTATTCCAAAGCCAATTGGAAGTATCATATATGGAATATAATAGGGTATCCTTAATGCAGGTGTTAGCTGCACGCGATGCATCTGCATCTCTATTAACTCCACACCTTTTTGAAAAATAACGACACAGAAGAATAGGATGAACAAATTAATTGCTATCCAACCCGCATCCTGCCACCTTTGTGGTAAGGTATTATATAATGCATCCATTCTAATATTACTTCTTCGTTTTATACCTAAGGCTATAGAAAAATAGGAAATATATATAAATATAAAACGTGCAACTTCTCCTGCCCACTCATTAATTGTAAAGCCGTATGAAATGCCTAAGCCTGTAATTAAATATCTATTAAAAGTGTCGGCCGTAATAATTAGAATCATACTGAGTAGGCCCATAATCAATATTGGTTTCTCAAAATTATCATCTATATAATTAAGAGCATTAACCAATTTAGATGATTTTTTTATTGGAGAGTTATCTTGATTAACAACGGTGGAATTCTCAGTTGACATTATTAATCATTTCCTTTCTATTTTATGAATTCCGCGTGTTTAAAAACTCTTACGGATATTTTTCTTCAATTGCTTTTTATTATCTCAACAAAATCTTTGTTGCTTAAAGATGCTGCATTTGCTTCGTCCAGATCTATGTGCATTTCAAGTTGATAATTATCGCTTACTCGTACTAAGACTTCATAAAAAGCTAGACCTCTTGGGCCAGGAACCTTTACACATATTCGGTCCTTATCCTTAACACCAAACTTTTTAGCATCATTAGTGTGCATGTGGATATGTCTAGCGGCAATAATTGCACCCTCATTTAATGTAACAGAACCCTTTGGACCCACCAATGTAAGACCAGAAGAACCCTTTAAATCACCAGAATCTCTTATTGGAGATTTAATTCCTAGTTTAAAACAGTCTGATACAGAGATTTCTACTTGAGTTTTGTCTCGCGCAGGTCCTAATATACGTACGTTTTCTATAACTCCTTTTGGGCCTACAAGGGTTACCTTCTGCTCACTAGCAAACTGCCCTGGCTGTGACAATTCTTTCATAACGCTTAATTGGAAACCTACTCCAAATAGCCTACTTATATCATCACTTGATAAATGAGCATGTCTATTTGAAATGCCTATTGGTATTCTTTTTTCAGCATTCAACTCAAGTTTTTTATTTGAGCAGATTTGAGGTTTACCTTTATTCTTCTCCAGCAATTGTTCAACAACTGTTTCTGTAATAACAGCAACTAAGTCCCTTGTGTTCATTGTCTCACCCGCCTTGGAATCACTATCTTTCAGATTGTATTTGTCTAAGAACCTGCTTTACAATGCCAGCTATATCCTGGCTATCTAATGAACATGGCATCTCATCTTCAGGTGTTTTGTCTAAATTAACTAATTTTGTGCCATAGGCGAGCTTCTTAATATTGATTAAATGCTGAGGCCCTAAATTATCCGAAATACTACTGCCTCCCCAGGTGCCACAGCCTAAAGTTAAAGAAGGTATAAGACCCGTACTATATCCAATTGCACCTAAAGCTGACGGAGTATTTACTACGATTCTAAATACTGGCTTCTGAATAAATTCCTTTATTACCTCATCATTTTGGGAATGAATTGAAAATGTATGACCTATGCCACCTAGTTTTAGTAATTCTATACTTAGAAGACATCCTTCCTCCCAGTTTTTCACAACATAAAACCCTAATACTGTTGTTAGTTTTTCATAGGATAATGGATATTCAGGCCCGTATCCTTCCAAAGGTGCTATCAAAATTCGCGTATCCGGCGGAACACTAATGTCAGCCTTATCGGCAATAAATTTTGCTGTTTTCCCAACTAATGCAGGATTCATTCCGCCTTTGGGAGTCATTACAATTCTGCTTACTTTTTTAACTTCCATCTCAGAAAGAAAGTAAGCACCCTGCTGTTTTAATTCTGTTATTACCTGATCCTTTATTGGCTCGTCTACTAATATTGCTTGTTCTGAAGCACAAATCATACCATTATCAAAAGTTTTACTATTGATAATATCTTTTACTGCTTGCTTTATGTCAGCAGATCTCTCAATAAATACTGGAACATTTCCTGGACCAACTCCAAATGCTGGCTTCCCGGCACTATATGCCGCTTTTACCATTGCAGACCCACCAGTTGCAACTATTACAGCTATGTCATCATGATGCATTAGTTCTTCTGTAGCCTTCATTGTAGGTTTTGATACACAGCTAACCAGACCTTCTGGAGCTCCTGCTTTCATAGAAGCCTCATGCAATAGCTGTACAGTAGCAATACAGCATTTCACAGCATTTGGGTGAGGTGAAAATACAATTGC
>SWCA01007631.1_pt1 | contig 10535 bp, 5 predicted proteins | sample 4692961 | NCBI WGS metagenome assembly SWCA01 (sample SAMN10267275, study PRJNA491770) | bioreactor metagenome | isolation source: DHS bioreactor inoculated with | place: Japan: off Shimokita Peninsula
CGTGTTTCCATACAGGTCGTCGTACTCATACAAACCGGAAAGCGTCAGACTGGATTGATTGGCAAACGTGTGGGTATAATCGAGGTTTCCCAGGGTGAACGTTCCTTGTTTGATCTGCTTGTTGGCATTGTAATAGTTGAAGTTGTAAATCAGGTTGTTTTGCAGGTCGGTTTGTGAGTTGGTGTAAAAGATGTTGGCATCACGTTCCTGGTAGCGTTTGCCGGACAATACGCCCACGGAAATCACATTGTTTTCATCGGCTGCGTAACTGACTGACGCCCGGCCCATGTAGTTGTAACGATAAAAACTCCGCTCTCCGGCACTCGGAAAATGATTGATGGTACCGTTTTCACCATTGGTAATGCTCACCTCGCCATCGCGGAATCCAGCCAGGTCATCGCGCGAATAATTTCCGCTCAGGGTGATGTCCCACTTGCCTTGCTGGTAGTTGAAACTGGCATCGGCTGCGTACCGGACTGGGTTTTCTTCATTTCCAAATGTGGTCGTTGAAGGCAAACCTCCCTTCAGGTTGACAATTAAGCCGGTGTGCTCAGTAGTTCCCTTTTTGGTGGTAATGTTGATGATTCCTCCTTTGCCGTCGGGATCGTACTTGGCCGAAGGGGAGGTGATCAATTCCACATTTTCGATGATATTGGCCGGCAGCTGGTTTAGCATGCTCTGCGGATCTGTTAAAACAGGCTTGCCATTGATCAGCAATAAAAAGCCGGAGGCTCCCCGCATGGATATTTCGCCAAGTCCGTTGACCGATACCGAAGGCATGTTTTTCAGGACATCAATGGCTGATCCGCCTTGGGCTGACTCAAACTGATCGGCCCGGTACATTTGCTTTTCAAGCTTATTGTAGGCTTGTATCTTCGTGCCGGTTACCGCTATTTCATCTACCATCACTTTGGCAGGGCGCAGGGCAATATCGCCCAAATGAAGCTCCCGCTCCCTGGTTAGTTCAAAAACTTCCGATTGTTCTTTCTCGTAGCCCATAAACTGAACCTGTATAAAATAGCTTCCTGCTGAGATTTCGTTGAAAGAAAAATGGCCTGACTCGTTGGTGATGCCTCCGGTAATCAATTCGCTGCTGTTGGCCTGGTATAAGGCAACACTGGCATACTCCAGGGGTTCGTTCACTTCGTTGTCGATCACCCGACCGCTAAGTTCCGCTGCAGTAACACTCCCTGAGAACAGGACACCTAAAAAATAAATAATTGATTGCTTCATATTGTATACTAATTGATAATTTTTTGTTTGCTGTTTTATCCTATGCTTTTAGTAGGATACTAATGCGTGAGTTTAAATTTTTTACCATGTTGTTAGTTGCTTGAAACGTTTTTAGGAATAAAGATCAAGCTCAATTTCGAACAGTAAATCATCCCGGCAAATCGTATTTTGAGTAACGATCAGGGGCACTGGAGATGGAAGATCGCTATCCAGAACATCTTTGAGTATGGAAAGGTTTTGCTTGTCTTTTACATAGGCCGTAGCCCGCGTCACGTCTGCCCACATAAACCCTTCTTGCTCAATTATTTTACTGACAACATCAACGCTGTGAAGAATTTGGTTTTTGAGATCTCCAATGTGGGTGGTTTCTCCCGATGGCAGAATGCTTGCTGTTCCCGAAACACTCATCCAATGATGATCAGGGGAATCAATCCGGATGGCTCGGCTGAATGAACTGCCATAATCACCAGCTTCGTTTTGCAAAGGTGACTTGACCCGGGTGATGGTTGCTCCTTTTTTGGGTTTAAATGCCAGCAGCTCCATTGTAACGGCAGTATTGGTCTTGTTTTTTCCACTGACACCGGTGCTGGCCGGAATCATGGTGTCGAACACACCCGTTTGACGAAAAAAACCGGACCGAACCCGGTTAAACGCATCATACCAGCTCAAAATGTCGTCCAGGTAATACCAGGTTCGGACGATATCGGTAAAGGCAAACCCTTGGTCTTCCAGAAAACTGTTCAGTTTCTGCAGGAGTGTAGCGTACTCCAATTCAGGTTTTTGTGCTGGCTCGGAGCGTAGATCCCCCACAAACAAGTGCTGACCGTTCTGATCATGAAAATAGCTTGCCTGGGCACCCCAATGGGTTTCCAGGCAAGTTACTTTTTCTTTTGTTGCCCAAAGCTGCAGGCCATTCATAAATGAACCAGAACAGTTTTCACCTTCAATCCAGCTTATTGGAAATACTTTCTTCATCCTGCCTGCCAGTTCCTCTTCAAAAACAATCCGGCTGCTTAATGAACCAAAACAGGTCATTTTTACAACCTGGTATTCTTTCCCTTCGAAAATCCCCGTCAATCGCTGACAAAACTTCGAAACCGTTTCGTCTTCCTTAGGTGTTAATTGGATATATAAATGAGCATCCAGCTCTTTTATTATTTCATCTGCGTAAATCGTCTGCATCATCGCTTTTTCCATTATTTCCTCAACTTGGGTCCTGTTTCTTTAAAGGACGCGAATACGTTCAATCTCACTTCTAATCTGGTGTTGTGCTTGGGCATCCTCTGTCAGATACGGCAAGGTGCTGTTGTACAAATCCATGGCTTTGCCTTTATTTCCGCTTTGGAGAAAAATATTTCCCAGCAAAAAAACCGAAGACAAATGATCAGGAAACGCTTTAATTGTCTGCTCAAGTGTGCTGATCGCTTGTGCTTGCTGCTTATTTTGATTTAGAAAGTACGCATGGGTGTAGGCAAACTTAGGCTCCTGGGGAGAGGCAGCCATGGCTTTTTGGCTAAGCCGGCAAGCCTCATTTAAATCTCTGGATGAAACCAGAATGCTGAGATTGTAGGCAGCAGTCGGATTCTCCTTGTTCACTTCCATGACCGTTCGCAAAGCTGTTTCAGCCTGCTCCATTTGGTTTAACTCGGCCATCAAAAGACCATAGTTCAGGTTGGCTGCTTCATTTTTTGGGTCTACTGCCAATGCCTGCTGCAGGTAACCGACTGCTTTTTCCTGGTTGCCCGACACAGAATACAAAAAGCTGCTGTTTACCAGGGGCAAAATCGCTTCAGAATTGACTTTCAAAGAGGTTTCGTAAGCATTCAGCGCTTGTTCCAGCTTACCCATGTTTTGGTAGTGGTTTCCCAGGTTATAGTGCGAGCTCCAGTTATCAGGGCGTGTAATCAATGATTGCTCATACTCGTGATTGACCTGCTGAAAAACTTGACGCTGCTGCGTTGTGAACTCCGAAGCAGGAAACAGGGCAAGTGCCTGCGCGGCAGCCAGCCGAACCAAGCGAAAATCATCTTTTGCAGCCTGGAAAAGGGCTTTCTTAGATTCTTCTCTGTTGTTTCCAAACAAGCCAAGTGTGGCGGCGCTTCTCACAAGGGGCGAATCAGAGTTTAAGGCTTCCATAAAAGTAGCCCATTTCTTTTCATCCGGGCAATTCACCAGCAAACGGATCAATGAAGTCGTAAAGACATCTCCATATTGGTTGGTTTGAACGGCTTGCAACATATCATCCAACTGTTTCCACTCATTGTTTCTGGCCGATAAAATCAATTGTCCTGCATCCAGCGTCTTTTTTTGGTAGCCCTTTCCTTTCCACTTCGTCACCTGGTCGTTGGCCCACTGGTCGGTCTGATCACTGTGACAAAGCGTACAGGCGTTTGGTGATCCAAACTTGATACTTGCTGCCGGCATCGGAGGCCGGAACGAATGATCGGAACGGTTCATGTTGCCAAACCGGGTCAAAGGCATGTGACAATCAATGCACTTGGGACTGTTCTCATTGATCGGGTGATGGGTATGTTTTAAGTAGTCAGCCTCTTTTTCCTGATGGCAGCTGGTACATGCCTTGTTGGCTTCAACCAGGTCATCACTTTTAAAACGGTATCTTCCCGATGAGGTGTGACAGCTAACACAGTGCAAATCACTTTCTGCCACGCAGGGATTCATATACCAGCTGGTCATCGTATAGTTTTCTCCCAGGTCGCGTCCGTCGGGATAAAAGTCACTGCTCTCCAAAGTGATCAAATCAAAATTGTCAAAGAAACGATCTCCCGGGAAATACGAAGCGGTAATCGGGGTCATTTTGGCATGACATCCGGCACAGCTGGCATTGTGCTGCTCCGGAGTGAATTCACTGGTTACAACCAAATGCATCGAATCCAGCTTGATGCCCTTTTCCTCGGCCAGCCTTGCGGCCCTGATATGTTCCTGTGCCGGCCCGTGACAAGTTTCGCAGTTAATCCCGGCCTCCTTCCAGTGCGTTTGATACGTGTTGGTGGCCAGGTCAAAGTTATTCTCCAACTGGCTGACATGACAGGAATAGCAAGAGGTATTAAACGTGTATTGCATGTCTCGCCAGCTTAGGGCCTGGTCTTCCTCTTCCACCCCATTCATATTCGGGAAGTGACGAACGGCAGATTCCGGGTTATTGTACCACTGCCGGGTATGCACATCATAGGCCAGTGGAAGCGTTTGAAGTCGGCCCCCTTCCCAAGCGGTCAGAAAATAATAGACATTTTTACCTCCCAGGGCCCATAACACCTCGTAATCCTTTTGGACATCATCCTTGATTTCGCGAATGTATAAGTTGGTGTCTTTCTGAACAGCCTGGTAGGCTGCTCCCTCCATCGCAATTGCTGGCTGCCCAAGGGTAATTGCGGTGTGAATGAATTCAGCGGTGATCGGCTGCATGGCCTTACCATGATGAGATGGCGACCAAAGTTGGTAGAACCGCTCATGACACTCGATGCAACTGGCTGATCCGGAGTAGTTGTCATCTCCTGAAAGCGCTTTGTTTTCCGGCGTTTTATTCACGCAGGAAACAAAAAATAATAGTGAAAGGATCACCAGTAAATACAAACGTCTTTGATTATCTAATTTCATCCTTTTTAATAGCTTTTCGATTTCGACCACCTTGAAGACCCCAGATTATTAGATCAATTTTCGTTCCTTTACTCCCTGATAATGTTTCGAATTATTCTTTTTCAACCATTCCAAAAGGCAACTGCGAAGATCTTCAACTTTTTCGAAATAATCTACCCTATCCGGATTTTTCCCAATTAAATTTTTCATTTCACGTGGATCACTATTCAAATCATACATGGCATTAATAACCTTGGACTCTTTTGAATAAGGAATAATCAGTTTCCAACCATCTTTTACAATCATATAATTTGATTCAGAATCACCGCGATAATCCCATTCGGTAACAACATATTCGCCATGTTTTGTATCTTGCCCTTCAATTAAATCCCGAAGACTTGTGCCATCTGATTTGTAGTCTCCCACTTCCAGATAATCCAAAATAGTTGGAAATAAATCAATATTTGAAACGTAGCCATCCACCTGTCTGTTACTCTGTATTTCACCCGGAAATCGGATTATCAAAGGAACATGCGCCGATTCTTCATAAAATACGTTCTTTTCACGCAATCCATGTGCCCCCAACATTTCACCATGGTCGCTGGTGAAGATTACAAGCGTATTGTCTGTTAAACCATTCTGATCCAAGGCTTCCAGAATTCTTCCTACCCAATCATCAATTTCGCGTACCAATCCATAATAATTGGAAATCATGTATTTAATTTTTTCGGGGTCCGAATATTCAGGATTTTCCAATCGTCCGTTTGCTCTCCGATAGGGTGAGTTCTCCATATCATCGGAAATACTTGCAGGAGGCGTCATTTCAGATGCAGGATACATACTGTAATAAGGCTCTGTTGGTAACATTGGTGCGTGGGGAAAATGAAACGAACAAGTAATACTAAATGGCACATTTTTAAGTCGTTCAATGGCTTCGATGGTTTGTTTGGCCTGAAACGCGGTAATTGTGTATTCGGCAGGCAAATCGAGTACACCATGAATATCAGCCTGGCTTAATTTTTGTTTAAGTTCGTCCTCCGGAATTTTTCCTGACGGCATATATTGATAATAACGGTCAGGAGGATCAAGCCGATAGGGAACAGTCCCACCGTAGAAGGTGGTTTCATACAACTCACCCGGTTTTAGTGGTCTTTTATCAAACGTGTTCCGAATGTACTTTACGTAAATGGGTTCCCATTTGATAATTGGTTCCGACCCTGTCATTCCTTCAACCGGAGGATTGCTGTAAACCCTTGCCATGTGTTCGGGAGCATGGAACTTTCCGTGCACCTCGGTCTTATATCCTCTTTTTGCTAAAATCTCGTCGAAAGTTGGATAATAACAATCCCCTGTTTTAGCATCTCCATTTTCCCGAATCGTGGTTGTTTCAGTCAAGCGTCCCGTTAAGATTGAAGTACGTGCCGGAACACAGACCGGGCATGGGGTCACTGCTTGACTAAAATTTACTCCCTCACGTGCCAACCTGTCCAGGTTCGGCGTTTTAATCATTTTATTCCCCGAATACCCAACGGCATCCCAGGCTTGCTGATCCGTCATAATAATCAAAATATTCGGAGTATCCCTTGGCTGCGCCAAGGTTTTAAACGTCAGACTTACCACCAGAGAAAGAAGAACAAGCAATGATTTGAGTTTAGTTGATTTGAAACGTGTCATGATGATTTTGATTAGGCTTATTTTTTATTTTTATTTTTTGAGTCCCCCATTGGCTTTTCCATTTCGGAACGCCATTTTTCGTACTTCGCTTTTAGCTCCTTCACCTTGTCCTGATGGATAGCTGACAGATCACTTTGCTCTACCAGATCTTCATCCAGATTGTACAATTCCAAGTCTCCCTTTTTCGAGTAGACCAGCTTCCAGTCTCCCTGGCGCACTGCCCAATAGCCATCATTACCGTCAAAATAAAGCTCTTGATGCATTGGTTCATCTAATTTGCCGTTGATGACAGGGAGCATATTTCTTCCATCGTAAATTCGGTCAGATGGCAGTTCGGCACCAATTACAGCCAAGACAGTAGGCAATATATCCAGTGAGATTACCGGTTCGTGACAAACCGAAGGCTTAAATTTTTCGGGCCAGCTAACAATAAACGGTACGCGCAGTCCTCCTTCGTAGACACTGTGTTTAAAATCGCGTAAAGGCAAATTGATGGCACTCGATGCTTTTGCGCCGCCATTATCGGAGAGAAAGAAAAGTAGGGTATTCTCGTAAACACCTTCTGCTTTTAACGTTTCTATTACTTTTCCAATACCAATATCCATCCGGTGTAACATGGCTAACTGAATGTCGCGTTTGTGGTCGCCGGTGTTGAACATTGCAATGTCCTCTTCGGGAGCCTGCATTGGAGTATGTACCGCGTTAAAGGGCAAATACAAAAAGAATGGATTTTCCTTATTTGCTTTATTTTTTATGAAGGCGCAAGCTTCGCGGGCAAGGTTGTCGGTTAAATAGCCGGTATCCGAAATCATGGTGAGATTACGGTAAATTGCCTGGTGGTATCCATCTGGATCTTCCATGAGTGATAAGTCGAAATAATCGTGTGCACCGTGACCAAGAAAACCATAAAATTCATCAAAACCGCGGTTACAAGAATGATAATCAGGGGATAGTCCTAAGTGCCATTTCCCAAAAACGCCTGTGGCATAACCTGCTTGTTTGAGCCTTTCGGCAAGGGTAACCTCAGACAAAGGCATTCCTTGCCTTGAGTCGCTTGCTGTATAAAAGCCGAATCGTTGCTGGTAGCGACCGGTCAACAAGCCTGCACGGGTGGGAGCACAAACATACCCACTTGCATAGCCATTGGTGAAAACCACACCGTCAAATGCCAGCTTATCTATTGAAGGGGTCGAAACGATGGGTGGATTCCGCTGGTAACTTGCGTCAGCATTTCCCTGATCGTCGGATAGGATAATGACAATATTGGGCTTACTTGCTCCTTTTTTTATTTCCTTGAGTGGATTGCAACTTCCCGAAAAATTAATCACAACGAATGCAAAAACGCATACAATTTTCTCCAATGTCAGGCTCATCTGTTTTATGGAAATTAAATTCCTTCAAATAAACCAGGAGGCAATTAATAATCGATTAATAAAAGATGAAAATAATTAACAATGCAGCCTACCTGTACTCGACAGAAAACAAAAACCGACATAACACCCATGCAGATAACCGATTAAAAGATGAGTCAAAGTCATAAAAAGACAAACAAACGTGGATAAATCGAATTATTCTTTAAGTTCAAGAATATCAAGAAATGCCTTTTCGTACTCCTGACCATACATGGTAAAATATTCTTTATAGAATTTTTCGTAGGTGGCTTTCGCATGGGTATGCTTTCCCATCCAATATTGGGCCCTGCATTTCAATACCATCGCATCTTCATCAACTTGATCGAAATTAAAAATACAGTCGGCAAGACGAACAATAAACTCAGCTTCTTTTTTGACATCACACGACTTAGCGAACACAACTAAAGTGTCAATAATTCGATCCGAAACGTTTGCTTTGAAATCATCCAACCAATCGTAATGCACATTCGAAAGAAAGGCGCCCTTCTTGGTAATCCCCATCAGATGCATGACATTTTGTTTGGTCAGGTTATTTTTCGATGCCGATATATTTAAAAAATCAACGTAGTCGCTTTTAACACTATCGTCTTTCAACTCAATTTTCCAATATCCTGTCTTTTTAGACAATTCGCACGAGCCTAATTCTTCCAGAATACCACGGAGTTTTGCAATGTTTACTGCCCGATTGTTACGTGCACTCTTTTCTGATTTGTCGTACCATAAAGCCTCGGTAATTTTATCTGACGAAATGCCCTTATTGTTTTTATAGCTATTCAGTAGGATCAGCAAAAAAAGCTCTTTCAATAAGGGTGAGAATTTGTTTGTAATATCCTGGAAATCCCTGTTAAATACCTGAAATCCACCGAAAAATATTAAGTGATATTTTGGATTTGGCTGCACCTCCTCAATCTTCAAGCCGACATCGTCCATACCTTTCACCGTATCGTCAGCAATCTTTGCTTCGCTTGAAGTCGACCGACGCCTTTTTGCACCACGGATAATCCAAAACACCATGAGTGCCAAAACAATCAACGCAATTGCAACATAGTATCCTAGATTACTGCTTGTTTTGATCTCCGCAGGAACATCAACAGGAGCCGCGTTGGGCGGATTATTAATTGAGTAAATGGCCACCTGGGTTGTCGAATCAACATGGTAGGAGGTCAAGACATAAAGCTGATCCTGATCAGGCAAGTAGTATAAATCAGCGGTTGAACGAATGTCTAAAAACTTAAAAGGGATTTTGTCACCTACCTTCTCAATCGTTGGAGAATCCAGATTTCCCCTAATTAGCTGGAGCACGCCGTTGAATTTAATCTTACTAAATACCAAAGCGTAATAATCACGGGTTTTGTCGTTTATCCACATGGAGTTTCCGACAACCATGTCATCAATAAGACGGGGAACTTCGAACTTCTGAAACAAGCTACTATCCTTTATTGAATAGCCAATCAAATCGAAATAACTTTGTGGATTGATCAACTGGTTTCCCGTTTGACTACCGTAACCTCCAAACAAATAGACTGTGTCATTTAATGCACCGATTCCACTCAGATACCTCGGCTCGAATATCTCGTCATCGGTAGGTAGTTCGCTCCAGGTCTCATTTCCCAAATCAATTTTCCAGATTGCATTTTTGTACTGGTGCATCCCATAACCCCCAAAGACATAAATACAATTATCTGCTGGATTAAAATATGAATTATGATGTCTGTATTCCGTTTCAAACTCATCGTTTGATCCGATTCTGTCCCATTCGCCCGTAGCAAGGTCTAAAACATAAAATTGTTTGATATCTATTGTATAACAATAAATTTTATTGTCTAAGCTGTTATAGATTGCCTCATAACTCTTCTTGATGAATAGGGGTTTGTTGACATACTTCTGCTTACTGATGCTATTCTTTTGGGCATCGTAAACGGTGATTTCATCTTGCCCAAGAATAAAAATTTCCCCTCCCTCCGCGTTAACAGTAGTAATTACAGAACCCTTTATTTCCTCAGTCAACTGCGTCTGCCAGTTTGCATGGTTATTGATTAGCCACACCGGATTAGTAACCTGTGCCTCCAATCCTTTTATCCTATCTTCAGCAACATTGCCTTCCCTTTCATTTAACAGCCAGCTATATTTTAATTTACCCTTTTCGAAAATCTCAACATTCTTAATGGTCATCGAAGGAACGTCAGAATTCGTAAAATGCTTATAATCGTTGACCCCAAAAATTATTTTGAATGCTTCCTGATTTTGAAACCCAACACCCTCTTGCACATAAAAAGTGTCGGGTGTGTAAAACATTAGTTTGTCTTCGCTTAGCAAAAATTTCAAGCGAAGATTGATCCATTGATTCACATAGTCTTGTGAATATAACACAGGGATGATCGTATTTGAATTCCCAAGGACCAGATTTAACTCAATTTTTGGTACAGGTGCACTTAAAAGGTCTATATTAAAGTCTTCTTCACTAATAATCCGAAACACGTATCCGAAGAACCCATCATTTGAATTCGGGTAAATCCGGGTTGTTTTGTAATCGAAAGAAATTTCAAATTCATCCTCAAACTCCAGAAAGCCATTCGGACTGAATTCTAAGACCTATGCAAATTTATCAACCGAAATTTTGTT
>SWCA01002679.1_pt1 | contig 10527 bp, 11 predicted proteins | sample 4692961 | NCBI WGS metagenome assembly SWCA01 (sample SAMN10267275, study PRJNA491770) | bioreactor metagenome | isolation source: DHS bioreactor inoculated with | place: Japan: off Shimokita Peninsula
TCACTTCCGGTGGCAGAGGATCTTTCGAATTTTGAAGCTGGTCAAGGGAGAAGCCATCATCCATCCCCATTTCCTCGTAGTAGGAAACCGACAGGAAAACCGTGGTAATCGGCACAAAAGGAAGCATGGCCGGGGGCAGATCCCCGGAGGATACGGAAATGGGTTCCAGCATTGCTGGCTGATGCAATTCTGCCCCATCATCTTCAAAGAGCCTTGGTGTAAGCTTCCTTCTCTTTTGAAAAAAATAAACAAGCAAAAGTCCCAGGTACCATAGCCATATGATGGCAAGTACAAAACGGGTAAACTGTCCCCAACTGATCTGATCGATTCCAAACATGCTGTTCTTTTTTAATGGTTTCTAATCTGGTGATTTGAACACGGACGGATGATCCGCTCGTTGGCACAAAGTTGGATTGTCGTTTTCGGATCGTTACCCCACCTGGACCGACGTGGGGTTTTATATGGTTAAATTGAGGCTATTCCCCAAAAATGAATTTTGAATGGATTTGTGCTGTTTTGGGTCGCGACAGGGTTGGATGGATTTAAATGCGCCTTCGGAATCGGGTGGTTTTTTGTGTTTTGAACAGCGATATTTTTTCAAAAAACAAAGAAAAAAACAGGCAAAAAAAAGAAGAAAGAAAACCATTTCCAAGCCAGTCGGGACGAAAATGCAAGGCTGTCCCTTAACTGATGTTATTGAAATTTTTCTTCTCTCCTTGGAACGGGACACCCGCCCCGGCCTTGCATTTTATCGTGAGGGCCGGGATGTGTGGAGAGTGGCTAACTTGGCTTTCCTTTTTGTTTTGGCAGATTGGAAATCTCAAAGAGCAATTTGTGGAGGCGGGCAGGCTAAAGGCAAGTGTCGCCCGGGCGTGGAGCGAAGCGGAACAAACGGGGCGACTCTTGCCGTGGGGTGCAACCCGGCTTCGGAGTGAAGCCAAGCGAAAAAGCGACTGGTTTCGTGCGCGATAGCGAACGGATAAAGGAAGCGGTTGAGCGAGGCTAAGCGATGGTGCCGGGGCACAGGAAGAATCAAAAAATATCAGGGGCAGTATTCCGAAATGGTGCTGCCAGTTTTCAAATGGAGAATAACTGCTGCCAGCTTTCGACCGGTACCGATGAGCAAGGTCTCGCCAAGTTAATCGGCCACCTCACCTGAATAGATGTTCATAATGACCGGCTTACCCCTCCGGTCTCATTTATAATCTCAGCCGGTAGCCAGACAATCTCACCGAGTTGCCAGACGATGTTGCCGAACAGCCAGACGAACTCAGCTACCCTCCAGATGATGTCGCTGAACAGCCAGACGAACCCGGCGGGGAGCCAGACGATGTCGCCAACTGTCAAGTAGTCAGTCGCGAAGAGCCAGACGAACTCAGCGACTGACACGGAGTCAGTCCGGAGGAGCCAGACGAACTCGCCGACCCTCCAGATGAAGTCGGCGAGGTGCCAGACGAGGTTGGCGGGGTGCCAGATCAAAGACTGGAAGCGGCAAACATAGCTGCAAGCTAAAAAACCAAACGCTATTGGCACATTTGGTTTTTTCCGACACACAAATCCAACGCTTCAAAACCAAAAGATCACTTTCTAGCCAATGCATCGACAAAATTGAGTTGCAAAGCTCATCATATCCGTTCCCTGTATTCCTTCGGAGTTACGCCTAATAGCTTTTTTACATAGCGGGTGAAGAACGAACGGCTCGAAAAATCCATTTCATCGGCAATTTCAGAAATATTCAGGTTCTTGTTTTGCAACAAAAACATTATCCGCTCTTTAGTATATCGCTGTATCCATTCCGAAGCGGTTATTCGGGTATTGACTTTGCAAATATAATTGAGATACTTTGGTGTAATGTTTAGCTTATCGCTGTAAAACTGCACTTCACGCTCTTTCATACAATGTTCCTGAACCAACTGTATAAACCTTTCGTATAATGTTCCGCTTTGCAAACTACGTTTACGCCTGTCAAGCTCATCTTCAAAAATATGCCACATTTCCAAAAGGAAAAGTTGCATTTGGAGTTTCAACCCTTCCTCAAAAAACCGGTGGTTGGTTTCTTGTGATTTATCGTACAGCAGCTGAAAGTTTTTTAAGATTTTCTCTTTGTCTTTTTTTTCAGGGTGCAAAATCGGATTTTCTTTGGAATGTATGTAGCTATCAATACTCACATTAGCACTTGGCAAATTTGATGTCAATAAATCGCTGTCCACAAATAGCATTGTTGCTTTAAAATTCGCTGAAAACCATAAATCCGAAACATTAAGACCTGCGAGCCAAAAAATAAATTCTCCTTTTTTACTTTGATGTTGCTGACCATTGAAGGTAAATTTCACACTTCCACGTTGGCAATAAATATGCGTGTGAAACCGATTTTGGAAATCCTCGGGAAATTGAGCCGTTGATGCCGTTTTGTAAAGTATAACTTTTTGATTTTCTGACATATCCATTCAATTTAGAAACCATCAGCAAAAATAGGCAATATTTGACATTAATTGCGACATAAATGTAACATATTGCTCTTAAAATGCCCTTACCTTTGCATTGTAAAAAATAAGATAATGCAAACAACAGATATTTTTGAACGATTGAAAGAGGGCGAAACCATTTTGCCAAACGACCCCGAAGCGCACAAAATGCGCGAGGCTTCGTACAGCACGAAAAAATTGCTGGTGCAGATGAACCATGCCACAGACCCTAAAGAAATCAGGGATTTATTGAGTCAAATTACAGATTCAGAAATTGACGAAAGCGTTGACGTGTTTACTCCTTTGTATATCAATTACGGAAAACACACCAAAATCGGCAAAAATGTATTCATCAACTTTGATTGTGTGTTTTTGGATTTGGGCGGAATTATCATAGAAGACAATGTACTGATAGCCCCTAAAGTCAGCTTGCTGTCCGAAGGCCACCCGATAGAACCTGAAAGCAGACAAGCATTGGTTCCCAAAGCAATACACATAAAAAAGAATGCTTGGATTGGTGCAGGAGCAACCATTTTAAAGGGTGTAACTATTGGAGAAAATTCAGTGGTTGCAGCTGGTACTGTAGTTTCTAAAGACGTTCCTGATAATGTTATCGTAGGAGGTACTCCCGCAAAAATCATCAAAAAAATTTAAAACATATAAAAATGAGAGCAACATTGACAATCGCAGTCGCCCTTTTCTTATTGATAGGACAGGCCTGCAATACAAAAAATGAAAAACAAGAAAATATCGAATCGGGCAAAAATGAATTGAATGCCATTTTCCCAAAGGGTGAAAAAGGTCCGGAAGAATGGTTTACCGGGGATGCTTATCCTACAAGCCTGTTGGAAGCAGATTCAATATTCACAACACTTGCCGGTAATGTTTATTTTGAACCCGGTGCAAGAAGCCATTGGCATACCCATCCTTCCGGGCAAATATTGATTATCACGGATGGTGTCGGTTACTATCAGATTGAAGGGCAACCCATTGGAATCATGAAAAAAGGAGATGTAGTAAAATTTCCGCCAAATGTAAGACACTGGCACGGGGCAAGCCCTGACGTAGGGGTACAACAACTTTATATTATTCCCAATACGGAACAGGGAATTGTTGAATGGATGGAGCCGGTATCAGATGAAGAATACAATAAGAAATAGTCTCATGAATAAATTGATTTCCAGTTTTGTCATAACAGCGGTTGTTTATGCTGGCGCTTGGCCGGTTACCGACTTAAATGCACAAACATCCTCATCTTCTTCAAAAGTGGAGTCGGTAGAAACTTTTACCGTAACGTCTGTTCCGACCGATAACGGCTCTTATACCATTAGTCCAAAAATTCCTGATGACGGTAAGGTGCCTGCGGGCACTGTATTGTCGGTAAAAGCTAAACCTGCATCGGGATACGGTCTGGATGCCGTGTATTACACCGTGAAAGGAGGTATGTGGGGAACTACGAGTCACGAAAGTTTCTCACCTATAATGAAAATACCGGTTACCAAGGACATGAAGGTCGGGGCAACATTTATTCCCCGTTCTTTGGTAAATAATGTGAGCGTAATCCAGGACGTTGTTTACGCCCAGCCAGGGGTCAAGCCTCTGAAATACGACGTCTATTCACCTAAAGGTGCTAAAAATCTTCCTTGTATTATCATCATTCATGGCGGCGGTTGGTCTTCAAACAACGAAGACATTATGCGTGGCCTAGCTCGTGAACTGGTGAAAGATGGTCGCTATGTCGTATTCAGTATTGATTACCGCTGGATTAACAAACTGGATGGAGAAACCGAACCTACATACATGCACAAATTGATAGAAGATGTTTTTGGAGCTATAGCTCACATTCAGGAACATGCTGCGGAGTACGGAAGTGACCCGACCCGAATTGCGGTTACGGGCGACAGCGCTGGTGGTCATTTAGCAGCAGCAGCGGCAACCCTCAGTCCGCTTATTGGAGATGGAGGTTTTGGTGAAACCAATGGAGTTTACCAATATATGCCCACTTACCTGCCAAAAAGAAAATCCCTGGTTCAGGTAAAAACTGAAATAACCAATGCAGTCAAGGCGGTGGCACCAAGCTATGGTGCATTTGAGGCTGCCGACTTTAAATCGTTGCTGGAGCAAAAAGACCAAGGTTATTGGGACGCCATTTCTCCTTCAAGGCATGTTCCAAAGGCTGGTGAACGGGTTCTTCCGCACTTCATGGTCCGTGGTACAGAAGACCCGATAGTAAATCACGATATGGTGCAACGCTATGTAGATGTGCTAAAGGATGCAGGACAGCCTGTCAACTATATCCAGGTGGAAGGTGCAGGACATGCCTTTTTCGACTGGAAGCCGGATGCAGCCACAAGAGCAACGTTTGCCCGGTATGGTGTACCCTATGCAGCTCAAATGCAAGCTTTTTTCAACAGCATATTCTATAATGATTGATGGCGTCTATCCCAAATTGCTGGTGGAATTGCGGTATTTACAACTTTCATTATGGGCTTTGATATTAAATGTCGGGCTCATAATCAAACAAATCTCTTAAAAAATTAATTATGAAAAAGAATTTAGAAAACCAGCCAGAAAATAAAAATACAGATCTTCTTATGCGAAGAGGCTTTTTAAAAGCAGCCACTTTGCTGGGTTTAGGAACATTAGCTGCCGGAACTGTTAAGGGCTATGCAGCCGCTTCTCAGAGCCCCGAAAAGGAAAAAGGCATAGGCACCATACTGACCAAGAAGCGCACATTGGGTTCCAGGAAGAATCCGCTTGAAGTTTCTGCCATACAACTGGGCTGCATGGGAATGACCAATGGACGTGGTGTCCACCCCGATCATAAGAGTATGGTCAAACTGATCCGCGATGCTGCTGATCGTGGCTGCGACTTTTTCGATACTGCCGAAATTTATGGTCCGTATGTCAATGAAGAATTGGTTGGAGAAGCACTTGCTCCCATCCGAAACCAAGTTTCCATTTCCACCAAGTTTGGCTTTGATATTGAGGGTCCAAATGTTATGAACAGTCGGCCAGAGCAAATTCGGAAAGTTGCGGATCAATCACTCAAACGCCTCAAAACCGACCGTATCGACCTTTTCTTTCAGCATCGGGTTGACCCCGAGGTACCCATCGAGGAAGTTGCAGGCGCTGTAAAAGATCTTATCCAGGAAGGAAAGGTTCTACACTTTGGCCTTTCTGAAGCAGGTGCTGAAACCATCAGAAGGGCACACGCTGTTTGCCCTGTTACAGCAGTGCAAAGTGAGTATTCTTTTATGACCAGGCTTCCCGAAGAGTTCATCTTTTCCACCTTACAGGAATTGGAGATAGGCTTCGTGGCCTATAGTCCACTTTGCCGTGGATTGCTGGGCGGAAATTTAACCGAATATTCTGATTTGAATACGAATGACATTCGCGGTGCATGGCCGCGCTTTCAACCGGAAGCATTAAGATCAAATATCCGGATTACAGAGGCGCTAAATGAGTTTGGCAAAACAAGAGGCATGACTTCATCTCAAATATGCCTGAGTTGGATGCTTTCAAAGTACCCTTTTATAGTTCCCTTGCCTGGCACAACCAAGCTTTCACATTTAGAGGAAGATTTAAGGGCTGCTGATTTCACCTTAACGGCAGCCGAAATAAATGAGATTGAAAGTAAAATCGAAAAAATAGGAGTCGTAGGTGATCGCTATGACGCACTGCAACAGTCGAGGGTAGAATATTAAAGAAGAAAAAGTATGTAACATCTAAAAGAAATAGTTATGGAAAAATATAATCAAACATCAAGAAGAAAATTTATTCAGCATACAGCAATGGCTGGTGCAGGATTAATGTTTGCTAATCCGTTACGGATGTTTTTCCAAACACCGCTAATGACAAAAAATATAGCAACGCGCAAGCTTGGACAACTGGAAGTGTCTTCACTTGGCTTCGGCAATATGACATTGAGTGGCGGACACTACGGACCTGGTGTGGACAAAGCAACAGGTATTCAAATGATAAGGAATGCTTACGAACAAGGGGTGACATTTTTTGACACCGCAGAAGTTTACGGACCCTATGTGAACGAGGAACTGGTTGGTGAAGCCCTTGCTCCTTTCCGCAATAATGTAAAAATAGCTACAAAATTCGGCTTTAAGATTGACGGCTCCAATGGCCTGGACAGTCGACCAGAACATATCCGAACAACCGTTGAGGGAATGCTGAAACGCCTTAGAACTGACCATATCGACCTGCTTTACCAGCACCGGGTTGATCTTTCGGTTCCCATTGAAGAAGTAGCGGGAACCGTCAAAGATTTAATCAAGGAAGGAAAAGTACTGCACTTTGGGCTCTCCGAGCCAAGCGCTAATACCATACGCAAAGCACATGCAGTTCAGCCAGTCTCCGCTATTCAAACCGAATACTCACTGATAGAAAGAAGCGTAGAAACAAATGGCGTGCTACAGGCTTGTGAAGACCTTGGCATTGGCTTTGTACCCTGGGGTCCCTTGGGTCAGGGATTTTTACCCGGCACAATGAATGTGGATGTTCAGTCCACCATGGATCCAAAGAACGATCTGCGGGCTACCTTCCCCCGCTTCTCACCAATGGTCATGAAGAACAACCAGCCAATTATTGAATTGCTAAGGAAGTTTGGTAGTAAAAGGGGTGTAACTCCTGAACAAATCTCACTTGCATGGCTGATGGCACAAAAACCATGGATTGTTCCCATTCCAGGTACTACAAATCCTAATCACCTGAAAGAAAATATGGGAGCTGTCGATGTTCAGTTTACCGAATCCGATTGGGCTGAATTTAATACTGCTTTTGCCCGACTGGAAGTTTATGGTGGACGGATGGATGCAAAACAGATGAGGCAGATCGGTCAGGATTAATTTGGAGATGACTTTATTGTTCAACTTATATAAAAAAAACATGGATATCACTAAGAGAAAAAATTCGGAAAACATGCGCAGGATTCGCGTTACCGGGCTTCTGGCAATATTACTTTGCCTTCTAGTTTTAGTATCATGTACAACAAATAATGAGCAAACAAACGATGCACAACAAGAGGTTTTAGCCGCTCATGAGAAACGGAGGATCGCCACATTAAATGGAGATGCAGATACTGTTGCTTCCATGATGACCGATGACCTCACCTTTACACATGCGAACGCAGTGGTTGAGACGAAGGAGCAATTTATTGACGCCTTGAAAACCCGCAGGTTGCAATACAAGACACTTACTGATGAAGACCGGCAGGTACGCGTAAATGGCACTACAGGGGTTGTTTCTGGAACAGTTCACATTGTAGTAGATGCTTCAGGAACTGAATACGACCTTCGAGTCCTATTTACAGAGCTCTGGGTAAAAGAAGGTGACAGCTGGCAGATGATGTTGTGGCATGCAACGGAGGTGCAATAGGCATTTATTAAACTTAAACAAATTCCAAAAATGGAAAATAATATCAAAAATAAGGTAGTAGTCATCACAGGAGCAAGTAGTGGTTTGGGCGAGGCTGCTGCCAAACATTTAGCAAACCTTGGCGCAGCTGTAGTACTGGGTGCAAGAAGAGCCAATAGAATTGAAAAACTGGCAAAAGAGATCCAAGAAAATGGTGGAAAAACACTTGCCATTGCTACAGACGTAACACAGCGGGATCAGGTAAAGAAGCTGGTTGATACAGCTGTTGAAAAATTCGGACATGTTGATGTACTCCTCAATAATGCCGGCATCATGCCACTCTCGCCTATTGATCGACTGAATGTGGATGAATGGGATAAGATGATTGATGTAAACATTAAAGGAGTACTCAATGGGATTGCTGCAGTTCTGCCACATATGAAAAAGCAAAAGTCAGGTCAGATTATAAACACCTCTTCAGTGGCGGGTCATAAAATATTTGGTGGCTCGGCTGTATATTCTGCTACAAAATTTGCGGTACGTGCATTAACAGAAGGATTACGCATGGAGGTAAAGCCTTATAATATTCGCACAACAATCGTGTGTCCGGGGGCTGTTAAAACTGAGTTGCTGGAACATATTTCTGAGGCAGATATCCAGCAGGCTAATAAAGATTATGTGGGAGAAATTGGTCTAAGCCCTGACAGTTTTGCAAGTGTGGTTGCATTTGCCATCAGCCAGCCAGAGGATGTGGATATTAATGAAGTTATCTTCAGACCGACTGCTCAGGAGCTATAGAATTGATTGAATTACATTCCTTTTGATAAGTTAGAAACTTTTTTTAATGAACATTTAAAAACAACAGGGCCATGAAATATTCTGTTTTAATGATTTTCATATTGATGTTGGTTCTTGTCAGTAGCGCATCGTCTTGCAACAATGAAGATGAGAATATCAAAACGGATAACAATACACCTATGACAAACGGAAAAATTAAAATAACGGTCAATTCACAAACCTTTACGGCTACGCTTTTGGACAATAATTCGGCAAAAGCATTTAAGGGAATGTTGCCTTTGACCATTACTATGACTGAGCTAAATGGCAACGAAAAATATTACGATTTACCAAACAATCTTCCAACTAACTCTTCCAATCCCGGAACGATAAAAAATGGAGACTTAATGTTATACGGCTCAAAAACTTTGGTGCTTTTCTACAAAACTTTTTCGACATCTTATAGCTACACGAAACTGGGAACAGTAGATGATGCAACAGGTTTAGCATCTGCATTAGGTTCTGGAAATGTAACCGTTACTTTTTTATTGGAATAAGCAACTATTAATAGAAAATAATCCAACGCTAAAGCAAGCACATTTGCAATTCGCACAAGCCAACCATACATAGCCAAAATTGCAAAAGAGCTTCCTGAATTCCAGCCCATAAAAAAGTTGTTTTAAGTCTTCAAACAATCACAGACAAGCAAAACGTAAAAAGCTAGCAGGCAATTGAGTACACTGCCCCGCCAGTAGCTACAGACGGGGAGAGCCTCTCACACCACCGTACGTACGCGAGCTGCGCTCCTTCCTTTCGCTACCGCTCAGGAACATATACTGCGGTTCATTAGGATATAGGGCAACTTTTCCGTAGTAAGTAAGCATGGCTTCATACCCTCTTTTTCGTAATCGTCCCAAGGTAATGGTCGTTCCCAAAATCGGGCTTTGGGCTATTGCCCATCCCCCCATTCGCGAACGGCTCCATTGATAGGCATGATCCTGGTCGACACCCAATTGGATCAGGTTCTTCCTTTTCCGTTCGGGTTTCTTCTCCCGATGTCCATCGGGACCAGAAGCAGTACCTCAGACGGTTTCGCAGCCATCTTTACAATTCCTTTAGTTTGACCTGAATACTTGCCATACGGAAGTAGTTGAGCCAGCCTTGGGATACTTCTTTGAACTTTTCGATCGACAGGCAGAACCCCTCTTTAAATGGCTTGTTTTGATTGATTTTGGATGGTCAAAAACCATTACCTCAAAGAACAATTTGTAGACGCGGGCGGGCTCGGGCAAGTGTCGCCCGGGCGTGGAGCGAAGCGCAACAAACGGGCGACTCTTGCCGTGGGATGCAACCCGGCTTCGGAGTGAAGCCAAGCGAAAAAGCGACTGGTTTCGTGCGCGGCAGCGAACGGATAAAGGAAGCGGTTTCGCGAGGCTGAGCGATGGTGCCGGGGCACAGGAAGAACCCTAAATAAAGCTATCGTACACCTTAAACAAAGCAGGCCTTAGACCCTAAAACAAAAAAAAAAAGCCTGCGAAGGAACAGCGGACGGTTAGTCAGGCCCCTGCCTGGTGCCGGAAGCGGAAACGAAGCAGGCGTCTTTCATTGTTAACCGAGGCTTGTGAGCGCCATGGCGGAGCCAACGGCGCGAACAGGCCGCAGGATCACCTACCAAATCAAGTCAACAGCGTTTATCTTTGGCATCCTTATCAAAAGCCACCAGGTTAAACATTTCGCGCATTCGGGAACGAATCCGGTTGCCATAAATCGATTCCAGCTCCGAGGCGGAAAGGTTGGTCGTCAGATGAGTCAACATGCGTTTGGAAACAAACAGGTCGTAACGGGCCAGCAGAATTTCGGCCATCACGTTGCACTCATTCCCAAAATGCTTGGGGGTTTGTTCCAATCCCAGGTCGTC
>SWCA01001952.1_pt1 | contig 10484 bp, 7 predicted proteins | sample 4692961 | NCBI WGS metagenome assembly SWCA01 (sample SAMN10267275, study PRJNA491770) | bioreactor metagenome | isolation source: DHS bioreactor inoculated with | place: Japan: off Shimokita Peninsula
CGCCTGTTCGAGAACTATGCCCGGCGGCAGCGCCTGATCCAGCAGGAAGTCCCGGCGGGAGTGTGGGTGGACATCGACGCGGGTGGGGTCTGGGTCGATGGCCGCCGTGTCGAGCCGCTGACCGACCTGGAATACCGGCTGCTGCTGCTGCTGTATGGCCGTCTGGACAAAATTTGTGACAAGTATCAGATCGTGGACACGGTGTGGGGCCAGGACTACATGGGCGAGGTGGACGACGCGCGGATCGAAAAGCTGGTGAGCCGCTTGCGATCCAAGCTGGAGCCGGACCCGTCCAATCCTCAGTTTATCAGCACGATTCGCGGGCGGGGCTACAAGCTGAACAGCGCGCAGGGCGCGGCGACTTGATCGCCGCCGCTGGCGGGCAATAGGCTCCCTCTAACCGGGCTATGATTGGCGTACATGCAGTCTTATGTGAGGCTCTGTCGACTGGACAGTCTGTGCCTATTGCGTGGCAATCGTAAATGAATAGTACATGCTATACTGTAGGCAATATCTCTGTGGGGGTTGGTCCGACCGCATGGCGTATCTACTTATCCCTTTGATTTGCCTCTACATTTTATTGGCGACGGTGGTCTATCAACGGCGGCCCCGTGGTCTGGCGAGTCTTGTCTTGACCACATACCTGCTCGTCGTCGCAGGCGCCACGATGTGCAGCTTCATCATCACGACGACGACCGACGCCGCGCTGGCGCGGGCTGCGTTCGTCGTCGTTACGCTGGTTTCCACCTGGATTTACCTCGTCCTTTTGCCCCTGACACTGCTGGGCCTCTATTACGAATCGTGGCTGCGGCTGCACCGCGCACGCGTCCTGACCGCGATGGTGCTGATCAACGTGGCAATCGACGTCGGGCTGCTGGCGATGTTCGCCAGCGCGGACGATCCGGTGGTGGTAGCGCGCGATCCGGCTGGGTTTGCGCTGCTGTGGATCGTCTTGCAGTTGATGCACCGGTGGGTGCTGGCCGTGCTGTTCATGGCATTCGGGCAGGCGGTGGTGGGGACGATCCTCGCGCTGGCGGTTCGCCAGGGCCGCATCCGCTTCTGGCGGACCGGGCTGCCGTTTATGCTCGTCGCGCTGTTCAGCAGCGTCATTCCGCTGCTGTCGCCCCTGGCCGGGTGGCGGGCCATGCCGGGCATCGCCGCATTGGGCTTCGCTATGCCGGTGTTAGGCGTGTCGGCGCTGGTGCTTAAGTCGCGGCGGGAAGTAGCGCTCGAAACATTGCTGGATTCGGTCTTCGGCAGCTTCAACGACGGCTATCTGGTGCTCGATTCCAATGCCCGCGTCCTGTGGAAAAACGCCCCGGCGCTGGGTTGGATCGGCGGGCGCGACCTGAGCGGCCTTGCGCCCGGACACGTCCTTGAGCTGGCGCGCGGCTCGGCGTTTGCCGGGCCGATCCGGCGCATGCTCGCGCACGAAATCTCCACCGCCGAGTGCGAAGTGCAGCGCGAGGGCGAAGAATACTTCGTGCGGCTCACGCTGACGCCGTTTGAGCATGTTGGCGTTGTGCCCGGCGCGCAGCTGCTGGCCTTCCGCGATATCACGGCGTCGATCATCCGGCATAACCTCAACGAACGCAGCCAGGAATTGATGGTGCTCAGCGCCATCAGCGCCGATATTTCCGCCTCTCTGGAGCTGGATCAGGTCATCACGCGCGCGCTCAGCCAGGTGCTGGCGATCACGCGGTTGAGCAACGCGGTCGCGTACCTGCTGGACGAGCACCAACCGGGCATGCTGGTGTTGGCAGGCAGCTCCACCCTGCCCGACAAGCACGGATTTTCGCCTGAGACGCTGATCATCGACGAGAGCACGGCGGGTCAGGTCATCCAGACGCACGAGACGGTGGTCAGCACCGACGCGGACGAAGGCAGCACCTTCAGCGCGCACCTGCGCAAGTTCAACATGCGGACCGGCATCACCGTGCCGCTGGTGGCGCGCAGCCGGGTGATCGGGGTGCTGCAACTGGGCAGCGAGCAGCCGCGCGAGTTCGATCAGGTCGAGGTGGCGATGCTCAGCAGCGTCGCCCGGCAGATCGGGGTGGCGATCGACAACGCGCGCTTGCACAGCCAGGAGCGTCACCAACGTCGGGTGGCCGAGGCCCTGCGCGAAGTCGCCAGCCTGCTGAGCAGCATGAAGCTGGACGACGCGCTGCACGCCATGCTCCAGCGGCTGTTCACCATTCTGGACTACGACCGTGCGACGGTGCTGCTGATGGCCGAGCCGGGGCGTCTGCGCGTGTGTGCTTACCACGGCTTCACGCCCGGCTCGGACGAGAAGCCGATTTCCGAGGTGCGGATCGAGATCGCGCGCTACCCGTACATGCTTCAGATGTTCACCCAGCACGCGCCGCAGCTCGTCGTCGACACGACAACCGATGCCGACTGGATTCAAAGCGGGTTTCAGCACGGCTCGTGGATCGGCATCCCGCTCATCATCCACGATCAGGTGCTGGGCTGTCTGAGCCTTGCCCATGCCCGGCCCGGCCACTTCACCGACGCCGACCTTCAGATCGCGACGGCCTTCGCGGGCCAGACGGTGATCGCCGTCGAAAACGCGCAGTTGTTTGAAAACGAGCAGCGCCGCCGCGTGCAGGCGGAGCTGCTTCAGCGCGCCTCGTACGATCTGGTGTCCAGCGCGGACCTGGACAGCGCCCTGGATCTGGCGCTGCGCACGCTCGATCAGGTGCTCGACTTTGACCAGGCGCATATCGGCCTGCTCGACGAGGACGACCGCCAATGGACCTTGCGCGCGATCTACCCGGTCACCACGCCGCTCCCGGCAGAAACGACGCTGGCCCTGTCGATTTACCCGCTCAGCCAGCGCATCTTCGAGACGAAGCGCGCCATGCTGGTCACCGACACGCGCCAGAACCGCTGGTGGCGTCCGGGCCAGTACAGTTACCAGGAGGTGCGCTGCTGGATCGGCGCGCCGCTGATCGTGCGCGATCAGGTGATCGGCTTCCTGCACATCGACAGCTACGAGCCGCACAAGTTCACGACCGACTCTTTCCATCTCGTGCAAACCTTCGCCAACCAGATCGCGGCGGCGATTGAGAACTTCCGCCTGCTCGAAGAAGCCAGCCGCCAGAACCGCGCTTTGCGCGCGCTGAACACGATTTTGGCGGCCAGTAATGAAGTGCTGACACAGGACAACCTCGTCACCGTCTCGCTGGAACGTGTGCTCGAAACGCTGAGTATCAGCGGCGGCACCATCCACCGGCGCGACGTGCCCTCCAACGAGCTGCACCTGCTGGCTGCGTCCGGCCTGCCCGACGAGCTGTGCGCGCGGCTGAGCTGCGTGCCCAACGCTACGGAGCTGTCGCCGGTCCGGCTGGGGGATGGGCAGACCTTCACGTTTTACAGCGTGCCGCTGCTCTCGCACGGGGCGGCGATCGGTCTGCTGAGCGTGTGCCAGCCGGACATGCCGTTCAACACGGAAGTGAAGCAACTGCTGGCGAACATTGGGCAGCAGTTGGGTGTGGTGATGGACAATGCCGCGCTGTTCGAGAATACCCTGCGGCGCGAGGCGCTCTCGACGGACCTGGGACGGCTGGGGCTGGCGATCAGCTCGCAGCTCGACAGCGGGGCCGTGCTCAACCTGATCTGCCAGGAGAGCGCGGGCGTGTTTGGCGCGCAGGGCGCCTACCTGTGGCTGATCGAGGGTGACCGGCTGGTCGGGACGGCGGCGTATGGTCCCGGTTCGGAACAGTTCATCGGGAGCAGCTACGCCCTGGAAGACGATACGCTGCTGCCTGCCTACGTCATCCACCAGTGGCGTCCGCACTTCGTCAACCGCGTGGCCCAGTCCAGCGCGCTGCCGCCGGAGTTTATCGAGAGCACGCACGCGCAGGCCGTCATCGCCGTGCCGCTGGTCAAGGCGGACGTGCCCATCGGCACGCTGCTGCTGGTCGATACGGAAAATCCCGACGCCTATGCCGACTGGCTGACGGAACAGATCCGGCTGCTGGGCGTGCAGGCCGCGCTGACCATCCAGAACGCGAGCCTGTTCGACGAGATCCGCCACCATCTCGACCAGCTGCGGTTGGTCAACGAAGTGGGACGCTACGCAACCGCGATCCTCAGCCTGTCCAGCCTCATCGAGGGCGTCGCGCGCAAGCTGTTCGACATCCTGCACTACGACATGATCGGCCTGCTTCAGGTCGAGGACGATCATCTGGTCATCCATTCGCTGTTTGCGGGCCGCCCCTCGATTTACGTGGACGATACGCCGGACGGCTACTACCTATCCCCCGACGGGGTGGCGTGGCAGTCCGTGCAGCAGGGCGAGCCGGTGCTGCAAAACCGCCTGTGCGACGGCTTCTCCACGCTCAACGGCGGCTCGATCGAGTGCTGTTCGCTGGGGATCCCGCTGATCGTGGCCGACGAGGTGATCGGCGTGATGGTCGTCGAGCGCCAGCGCCACTTTAGCATCACGCCGGAAGACCTCAACGTGCTGGAACCGCTTGCGGCGCAGCTTGCGATCTCCGTCTCCAACGCGCGCCTGTTCGAGCGCGTGCGCCAGCAGACGTTGGAGCTTGAAGCGCGCGTGATCGAGCGCACGTCGGAGATCCGCGAGCAGCAGGAGCGCACTGAAGCGATCCTGCGCTCCGTGGCGGACGCCGTCATCGTCTTCGACCTGAGCGGCCACGTGGTGCTGACCAACCCGGTTGCCAAGGACCTGTTCGAGCAGCACGACCTGAATATGGACCTCAGTCTGCGCATCCGCGCGCTGGTCAACCGCGTGCTGTACAACGAGGCCGACATCAGCGACGCGACCGAGATCATCGAGCTGGGCGTGGTGGCGCTGCAGGCCAAGGCCGCGCGCGTGCTCGAAGGTGACCAGTTACTGGGTTCGGTCGTGATCCTGCGCGACATCTCGCAGCTCCAAGAGCTGGACCGGATGAAGGATCACTTTGTCTCGAACGTCTCGCACGAGCTGCGCACGCCGCTGGCGAACCTTAAACTGTACCTGTCGCTGCTGGAACAAGGTCGCCCGGAGCGCCGCGCGAGCTACCTCGAAGTGATGGGCCGTGAGGTCGAGCGGCTGGAGCGCCTGATCGTGGAGCTGCTGGATCTGTCACGCCTGCAAAGCGAGCAGCGCGCCGAGCGCCCGCAGGTCCGCCAGCCGGTAGATCTGCAACTGGTGATCGATACCGTCGTGCAGAACAACATCGCCTGGGCCGAAAGCGCCCAGGAGGATCTGCAATACGAGGGCACGAACGGCACCCTGCCGCTGGTCTACGGCGATCCCGACCAACTGCTGCGGGCGCTGACCAATCTGGTCAGCAACGCGATCAATTACACGCCGCCGGGTGGGCAAATCGTCGTGCGCAGTGAGGTGGGACGCTCTGAGCAGGGTGAACCGGAATGGGTTATTATTGAAACCGTCGATACAGGAATCGGAATCCCGGCCAATGAACTGCCCAATATCTTCGATCGCTTCTACCGGGGGTCCAACGTGAACCCGAGCGTGCCCGGCACCGGCCTGGGGCTGGCGATCATCAAGGAGATCATGGGGCTTCATGGCGGCAGCATCGAAGTCGAGAGCGAACAGGGTCGCGGCAGCACGTTCCGTTTGAAGCTGCCCGTTTATGAGCCACAAGAACAGTCCGTGTACTGGAGGGAAGGGAATGGGTAGCGCGGCTACGATTCTGGTTGTAGAAGATGACATGCACCTGATGGAAGGCATCCGGGACATCCTGGAGCTGAACGGCTACGATGTGCTGACCGCCACGAACGGCGTCGCCGGGTTAGAAGTGCTCAGCACGCAGTCGAAAGCGCCGGACCTGATCGTGTCGGACATCATGATGCCCCGCATGGATGGCTACGACTTCTTCAACGCGGTGCGCGCGCATCAGAACTGGGTCATGATCCCGTTTATTTTCCTGACGGCCAAAGGCGAGCGTGACGACATCCACCGGGGCAAGCGTATGGGAGCGGAGGATTATGTCGTCAAGCCCTTCGACGCCGACGACCTGCTGGTGGCCGTGGCCGCCAAGCTCGACCGCAAAAAGCAGCTTGATAACGCCTGGCACGGCGAAGTGTCGGACATCAAGCACAACATCCTGACCATCCTCAACCACGAGCTGCGCACCCCCCTCACCTACGTGGTGGCTTACGCCGATATGCTGCACCGCGACGCCGACGATCTGAGCAAAGACGACATGCGCGCCTTCCTGCGCGGCATCAATGCCGGGGCGGGACGGCTGCGCCGTCTGGTCGAAAACTTCATTTTGCTCGTGGAACTCGAAACGAGTGAAGCCGAAAATACGTATAATTGGCGTAGACGGTTGTTTACCAGCTATGAAGCGCTGTTGTACGGCATCCAGAGCAAGTACTACGATCTGGCGCAGGAACACAGCGTCGGCATCGAGGTATCGGTCGACGACGATTTGCCGCCGGTGTTCGTGGACATGGACTATTTCTCTGCGGCGCTGGAATGCCTGATGGACAACGCCGTCAAGTTTTCGGACAAGCCCGGCCAGCCGGTGACGATCCGCGTCTATCGAGACGGCGACGCGGTCGCATTTCAGGTGCAGGATCGGGGACGTGGCATCCCGCCCCAGGAGCTGGAAATCATCTTCGACAGCTTCTACCAGATCAACCGCGAGAAGTACGAGGACCAGGGCGCGGGGTCGGGGCTGGCGATTGTGGACGGCGTCGTGCGGCTGCATGGCGGCTCCGTCAACGTCCAGAGCACCTTCGGGGAAGGCAGCACGTTTGTGATCTACCTCCCGGTGGCCAACGAAGGCGCCGAAAACTAGGCGCAGCGCGCTGTACTCGCGCACCTGTCAGAAGATCGTCAGGCGACCGTCAGGGGAACCGCCCGTTTCGTGTTACCATGAGGGCAAACACGGCTCCCAGGCGGCGGCGCGGCAGCGTCTGCGCGAGGCACTCCCCGGTTCGCCTCGCCGCTGGTATGCATCCTGGTTTCTGCTGCTCACTTGGCTCGGCATAGCACTCTGAGGAGGAACTCCTTTATGGCTTCGCTGCTACAAAAAATCAACACGCTCATTTCCGCCAACATTCACGGTCTGGTCGACCAGGCGCTGGAAGCGAATTCGGTCAAGGTGATGGACGAGTACGTCCGCCAGGCCGAGCGCAACCTGGACGCGCTGGACGACTCGGCGGCGACGATTGGCGGCACGGTTAAGACGCTCAAGCGCAAGTACGAAGAGTTCGCGGCGGCGGCGGAAAAGCTCGACCGCGACATCGACACGCTGCTGGTGCGCGGCAAGGCCGACCTGGCGGCGGCGGCGCAGGCGGAACTGAACCAGAAGCAGCAGCTGGCCCAGGAATATTACGAGCAGTGGCAGTCGCAGGAGCAGGAATACCGCCGCATGCTCGACGCCAAGCTCAAGCTGGAAGCCAAGCTGACGACCATCAAGCAGGAGCGCGAGCATCTCAAGGCGCTGCTGGAACTGGTCGAGGCGAAGGAACTGACCACCAAGACGATCAAGAACCTGGACGATCTGGCTGGCGTTGGGGATGAAGACGTGCAGCGCCTGGGTGACCAGATCCGCGCCCGCCTGGACCGCGAAGAGGCCCGCCTGGAAATGGCGACCACCAACGTGCGCGACCAGATCGACGAGGCCATTGGCACCACCGAGATCGAGCTTCAGCTACAGGAACGCCGCCAGCGCCTCGGCCTGGGCGGCGAGGGCGGCTAGGCGCACGCGCGCCGCGGCCTGCCAACCGAAGAAACAGGTTAGGGGCGCCGCCGTGCGCCCCTATTTGGGCGTGTCCGCGCGGCCCGGCGCGGCTGCCCTGCACCGAAAAGGGTGATGTATGTCGAAAGGCAAAGACGACCTGCGCGATCGCGCCTGGGGGGCGATCGTCAGCACGGCCTTTTTCAGCGTTGAGAGCGCGGTGATCATCGCTCTGGCCCTGGTGCTGTTTGGCCTGGGCTATGCGCCGTTCGAATTCTGGCAGAACTGGTTCTGGCTGGTGTTCGGCGCGGTGGCGGAGGCGGCCTATATGATCGCGACCGTCACCGATCCCAACGCGGCGGCGAAGGCCGTCGATCACATGCTCTCCGACCGCTTCGACCCCGGTGACATCCGCAACCTGATCGCCCGCGACCGCCTGAAGCGCGCGCTGGAATATCGCCGTCTGATCGGCGAGACGGCACAGCAGCGCGGCGGCGTGATGCGCCTTGGCCTGCAGCAGACCGCCGATGAGGTCACGGACTGGATCGAGCAGATTTACCTGCTGGCGCGCCGCATGGACGCTTTCGAGGAAAACGCGATCATCAACCGCGACCGCCGCATGGCCCCCCAGGAGTTGGCCAACCTGCGCCGCCGCCTGAACATCGAGCAGGACCCCGGCGTCAAGGCGGAGCTGGAAGAAGCGATCCAGACCAAAGAGGCGCAGATCGCCAATCTCCGCAGCCTCGAAAACTCGCTCAAGCGCGCCGACATCCAGCTCGACCACACGCTGTCGGCGCTGGGCACGGTCTACGCGCAGGTCCAGCTTATCGACACGAAGGATATCGACAGCGCCCGCGCGCAGCGGCTCCAGCAGGAGATCAAGGACGAGGTGCTCTCGCTTCAAGACACGATCTCCGCCATCGACGAAGTCCAGAGTTATACGGCGGCAGGCCACAGCTAAACCGTCCGTGACCGGTCCCTCCTCCCTCCCCGACGGCTATCGCATCACGCGCGCGACGCTGTTCGACCTGCGCGCCGTGCACGACCTGGAGCGCCGCATCTTCCCGCGCGACGCTTACCCCTACGCCGACCTCGTGCTGCTGTTCATCGCGCCGCGCGTCACCAACCTGAAGATCGTCGCGCCGGACGGATCGCTCGCGGCGTTCGTCTCGGCCATACGTTCGCCGCTGCGCGCGCGTGGCTGGATCATCACAATCGGCGTGCATCCGGCGCACCAGCGGCGGGGCCTGGGCCGCGCGCTGCTGGCCCGCGCCGAACAGCGCCTGCGCGAGCCGACCGTGCGCCTGACCGTGCGCGAAGGCAACGTGCCTGCGCTGACGCTCTACCGCCACACCGGCTACACCATCGTCGAGCGCCGCCCTGGCTATTATCGCGATGGCGAAGCCGGGCTGATCATGGAAAAGCACACGCCCTCCTGACACCCGCCGCGCCCCTGCTCAATGGCCGCCTGACCACCGCTTGCCCTAAAATCTGTACACGCAGCACTCCCATAACAATCAAACAGGTGAGGAGCATCCCGATGCAGCGATTCGTTCTTTGGGCGGCGTTGGTTTTGGCTTTGGTGGTGGGCGCCGCCGCGTGTGATGAGATAGACGAACAGACCGATAACCCCACGGCGACCCCGGCGCAAAGCACCAACCCGGCGCTGTCCCCGACGCCCAGCGAGACGGTGTTCGCGCTCTATTTCGTCGTGCTGGAAGACAACGGCGCGTCCGGTGACCCGATTGGGTGCGGCGACAGCGTCGTGCCGACCGGGGCATTCTCGCCGCTGCCGCTGGAGGTCGAAGCGAAAGTGTCCACCGCGCTGTCGCGTCTGTTCGAGGAGCGCGACCAGTATTACGGTGAGGAAGAGTACTATAACGCGCTGTACCAGTCCGAGCTGGACGTGGAAAGTGTGACCCTCGACGACGCGGGCGGTGTGACCGTCGCACTGCTGGGCAATTTGCAGGTGGGCGGGGAATGTGACGCGCCGCGCATCCAGGCGCAGATCGAGCAGACGGCGGGCCAGTTTAGCGATGTCCGGACCGTGACCGTGCTGCTGAACGGTGTCCCGCTGGAAGACGTGCTCTCGCTGCAAGAGTGAGACGCCGGTGTCAGGTTTTTGGTAGGGGCGGGGCTTGCTCTGCCCGTTGGCGATCAGGATGGTGAAAAGCGATGAACACCTACGTGATACTCATACGCGGGATCAATGTGGGCGGCAAAAACAAAATCCCCATGGCGGAGCTAAGACTTCGCCTTGAGGAGCAGGGGTTTGAGAACGTCATCACCTACATCCAGAGCGGCAACGTGATATTGACGTCAAACCTTGACGCACAAACGCTCGGCCCAAAAATTGAGACGATGCTGTCCGAAAAGTTTACGCTGGATAGTCCGGCTATCAACGTTTTGGCGTTGACCCGCGATCAGTTCCAGGCTGTCATCGATAACAAGCCAGAAGGCTTCGGTGAGGAGCCGGAGAAATATCACAGCGATGCCATCTTTTTGATGGGGATTGAGTCGGCCCACGCGATGCCCGCGTTCAGTCCCCGCGAGGGAGTTGACAGGGTCTGGCCGGGAGATGGCGTGATCTACTCGCAGCGGCTCAGCGCTCAACGGACCAAAAGCCGGCTGAACAAGATCATGGCGTCGCCGGTCTACAAATCCATGACCATTCGCAATTGGAACACCACAACAAAATTGCTGGACCTACTGAGAGAAATCGATGCCGACGGAGGAGCATAATGCTATGAAAATAACGCACGTCAACCCGGATGGCCTGCACAAAAGCCCTGTGTTCTCGCAAGCGGTTGTGGTCGAGGG
>SWCA01008715.1_pt1 | contig 10470 bp, 10 predicted proteins | sample 4692961 | NCBI WGS metagenome assembly SWCA01 (sample SAMN10267275, study PRJNA491770) | bioreactor metagenome | isolation source: DHS bioreactor inoculated with | place: Japan: off Shimokita Peninsula
AGATAAAGTAATAGAACTGGTTAAGGAAAGGAAAGAAGAACTGGGAATTGAAAACATTGTTGTAGCCTCAGTATCTGGACTAACCACTGTGAAAGTCTTGGAAAGCATGCCTGATGCAAAGATAGTAAGTGTCACTCACCATGCGGGATTCAGGGGCGGAGATGAGTTAGAACTGGAAAGAGAACATGCCCAAAAGCTGGAAGATGCAGGTGTACCCATATACATAGGATCCCATTCCCTCAGCGGTGTGGGTAGGGGAATAAGTAATAAATTTGGAGGCATCACCCCTGTTGAAATTATTGCCGGTACTTTAAGACTATTTTCACAGGGAGTGAAGGTCTGTGTGGAGATAAGTGTCATGGCAGCTGATGCAGGACTTTTACCCACAGATAAAGAAGTTATAGCCATAGGTGGTACTGCTAAAGGTGTTGATACTGCTGTGGTTTTGAAGCCCGCACACATGGGAAACTTCTTTGACCTAAAGATAAATGAAATCATTGCTATGCCCCGACCTTAAATTCTAATGATTCCAACTGGTGATGTTGACCCCCACTGGTTCCATTGCCAAGGTTATGAAATGGGTGAGTTCACAATCACTTCATGGTTGGATGTTGGAGATGATCTTTGGATATTAGTCAAAAATTCTTTGCTTGGTGATGAATTATTGGTTAAATAACCGTTGCTTTTAAATATAAGTTAGTACAATAACACATTTAAGATAACCAACATTTGCTGTGGGGGTAGAGATTGAAATCTATTATAGACAATACCATAAAGGAATCCGAAAAAAGAAGGGATAGGAAGGCATCCGAAGAGCGTCGTGGATATGATGGTAGCATCGACCAAGAGTTAGAAGACATCATTCAACGAAGTCGAGCTAAGATCTGTGTAGTTGGAACTGGAGGAGGTGGAAACAATACCGTTTCCAGATTAACTGAGATCGGTATCGAAGGTGCCGAAACCATTTCCATGAACACTGATGCTCAAGATCTCTTTTACTCAGTCGCCGATAAAAAAATATTAATAGGTAGAAGTACCTGCGGAGGACTGGGTGCCGGAGGAATGCCAGAAGTCGGAGAAGAATGCGCCGAAGAAAGTGACGAGGAAATAAAGGAAAAACTCGACGGAGCAGATATGGTCTTTGTGACCTGTGGTATGGGTGGTGGAACTGGAACTGGTTCTGCACCAGTCATTGCAAAAATGGCCAAAAAGATCGGTGCACTGACCATTGCCGTGGCAACCATGCCCTTCAGTGCAGAAGGACTGCGTCGCAGGGAAAATGCGGAAAAAGGACTGGAAAAACTCCAGAACGCCGCAGATACAGTCATAGTCATCCCTAATGATAAACTCCTGGAAGTAGCTCCCAACCTACCTATTAACAAAGCATTTATGGTGGCTGACGAACTCCTGGGAAGGGCAGTTAAGGGAATAACTGAACTCATCACCAAACCCGGACTGGTTAGTCTGGACTTTGCTGACATCCGGAGTATTATGATGGGGTCCGGCATGGCCATGATTGGAATGGGTGAATCAGATTCAGGAGACCGAGCCATAGAATCTGTACACGAAGCTCTAAACAGTCCTCTCCTAGATCTGGACATATCCAATGCTAAAGGAGCCCTGATAAATATTTCCGGAAGCTCTGACCTGACCTTGAACGAAGCTGAAAAGGTAGTGCAGATCGTGGCCGATGAACTGGACCCTGATGCCAACATCATCTGGGGTACCCAGATCCAGGAAGAACTGCAAAACACCATACGCACCACCATTGTGGTAGCCGGAGTTAAATCACCATACATATTTGGTATACATGGTGAACCAGAGTACATTGAAGAAAGACAAAAAGAAAAAGTACCAGAATCATCCCTGGAAGAATTCATCGACGGTGTTTTTTAAACAAATCCTTTCTAAAAGGGGAAGTAATTGATTAGGGAGTTTAATCTTTCTCTAACCCCCCAACATTGACCCTAGTCTGTTCTGTCTTCCCCATGCAAAGGTTTATATGTCCTCAGGGCAATAACCTATTTTTAATATAATCTAAATTTTTACTTTCTCCTTCTATTGATAACTATGTGAAGTGGGATTTTTATGAATTTAAACAAAGAATCAATGGCAAATTTTATAAAACAGTGCCAAAGAGTACTAAAAGTCTCTAAAAAACCAGATAGAGAAGAGTACATAAATGTGGCTAAAGTAACCGGTATTGGAATCATCCTCATTGGAGTTATCGGTTTCATTATCAGTATAATTGGTCAACTGATTCAAGGTACTGGATAAAGCTTTGTCAGGTTAGTGATATTTTGATCTATGCAATAAGAACCCTGGTTGGTCAGGAAAAAAACGTGGCCCGAATAATTGCCAGGAATGTTAAAGACAGTGGGATTGGAGTGAGTGCCGTGCTGGTTCCAGAAAGTTTACGTGGATATATCCTTGTTGAATCATCCACCAAGCTTGATCTGCAGAATCCGGCCTTTAAAGTGCCTCATATGAAAGGAGCCATAGAAGGAGACATCCCATACGAAGAGATAAAAAGCTTTTTAAAGCCGGAACCAATAATAGCTTCCATACAGAAGGGAAGTATTGTGGAATTGATATCCGGACCATTCAAAGGAGAAAAAGCCAAAGTGGTTCGTATTGATGAATCCAGAGAAGATGTGGTTCTGGAACTTATTGAAGCAGCAGTTCCCATCCCAGTTACCGTTAAAGGTGATCAGATTAGATTAATACAGAAGGAGGCAGATTAATGGCAACAGAAACCGTTGAAATACTCATAGATGGCGGTAAAGCCACTCCCGGCCCACCATTAGGTCCAGCAATCGGACCCCTAGGTATCAACATGATGCAAGTGGTGGAAGAGATTAACCAAAAAACAGCAGACTTCGAAGGCATGAAAGTACCGGTGAAGATCATAGTGGACACCTCCACCAAAGAGTTCGAGGTTACAGTGGGAACACCACCAACCACCGCACTGATCATGGACGAGCTAAAAATAGAGAAGGGCTCCCAGGATCCTGGAATGGACAAAGTAGCTGATCTAAAAATAGAACAAGCTCTTAAAGTCGCCCGGATGAAATTCGATGCTCTTCTTTCCGCAGACTACAAACATGCCACCAAAGAAGTTGTGGGTACCTGTGTAAGTATGGGTATCACTGTGGAAGGTAAAGATCCACGGGAAGTGCAGAAAGAAATCAGTCAGGGAATCTACGACGAACAGTTAGTAGAAAAAACCTGATTTGATGACTTGTTAAATTTATAATTCTGGTGACAATACATCACCAATTATATTCTAAAAAAGTAAACACGACTTAGATACAAACACAACGAAATCCAAACCATTAGATTGAACTTTTCACAATTAGAAGAGTTCGGAGGAATTTACGTGAAACAAGAGATCTTAGAAGCGGTGAAGAAGGCTAAGGAGGAATCCAAGCCGAGAAACTTCACACAATCCGTTGATGTGGTTATAACCATCAAGGATTTAGACGTGAAAAAACCTGAAAACCGCATAGACGAGGAAGTTCTTCTCCCTAATGGACGGGGTAAAGATGTTAAAATCGCCTTTATTGCCGACGGTGAACTGGCCCTGCTGGCCAAAAACGCCGGAGCAGACCTGGTGATCAACAAAGGAGAACTGGAAGAAATGGGCAAAGATCGAAAAGAAGCCAAGAAGATTGCCAACCGGCATGATTTCTTTGTTGCTCAGGCCGATATGATGCCCCTGGTAGGAAGATTCCTGGGACCTGTACTGGGACCACGGAAGAAAATGCCTAAACCAGTTCCAGCCACCATCAAACCCGAACCCATCATGGAGAGGCTTAAAAGCACAGTAAAAGTGAGAATAAAAGACCAACCAGTTATACAGGCATTAGTCGGCACACAGGACATGGATGATGAGCTCATTGCAGCCAACATAGAATCAGTTCTGGCAGTGCTGGATCAGAAACTGGAGAAAGGGCGTAGCCAGATTAAATCCATGTACGTGAAAACCACCATGGGCCCTGTAACGCGGGTGATCTAAAATGCCACATGTAGCCGAATGGAAAAAGGAAGAGGTTAAAGAGCTTAAAGACATGATCGAAAGCCATCCTGTAGTAGGAATGGCTGATCTTTCCGATATACCAGCTCCTCAGCTCCAGAAAATGCGTCAGAGCCTGCGCGGAAGTGCAAAGCTCAAGATGTCCAGGAAGACCCTGATGGATCTGGCCCTGAATGACTCGGGAAAATCCAATGTTGAAGTGCTTATAGATCATATGGATGGTCAACCAGCATTAATATTCACAGATATGAACCCTTTCAAGCTCTACAAAATCTTAGAGGGCAGTAAAACTCCGGCTCCTGCTAAAGCTGGGAGTATAGCCATTGCAGATATTGTAGTACCCAAAGGTGATACTGGTTTCATGCCTGGTCCCATACTGGGAGAACTGCAAAAAGTCGGTATCCCTGCCAAGATAGAAAAGGGTAAAATAGTTATAACTGAAGACAAAACCATAGTTGCAGAGGGAGAGGAAATCTCAAGGGATGTGGCCAGCATGTTAACCCGTCTGGACATCTACCCCATGGAAGTGGGAATCGACCTTAAAGCAGCTTATGAAGATGAAACAGTTTACACCTCTGACATCCTATTCATAGATGAGGAAGAAACCATATCTGACATTCAGAAAGCATACACCCGGGCACTGAACCTTTCAGTGAATGCCGTGGTGTTCAACAGTGCATCCACACCTGTCATCATATCCAAAGCAGCAGGAGAAGCACTGAACCTGGCTTTCAATGCAGAAGTTCTCACCTCCAAAACAACCGACCTCTTACTGGCCAAAGCCTACTCACAGATGCTGGCAGTGGCCTCTGAAGCATCAGCACAAAATGCGGAGTCTGTTGATGATGAACTTCGCGAGAAGTTAAATGCAACAGCCAGTGCAGCAGCAGCCCAACCAGCTGAAGAAGAAAAAGAGGAAGAAGAAGAGGAAGAAGAGGAAGAAGATAACGAAGAGGATGCGGCCGCTGGTTTAGGTGCTCTCTTCGGATAATCAGTCATCTGATTGACTTAATACATTGAATAAAACTCGAATTGAATTGAAAATCGATTCAAGTGGTTTGAAGTTAAAACGGATATAATTTGAGGTGATCTCATGGAATACATATACGCAGCAATGTTATTGCACACAGCAGGTCAGGAAGTTAATGAAGAAAGTGTAAAGAAAATCTTAGAAGCAGCAGGTTCAGATGCAGACGACGCAAGGGTAAAAGCATTAATCGCAGCCCTAGAAGACGTTGACATCGAAGAAGCAATGGAAAAAACCGCTGTAGCAGCCGCAGCCCCTGCAGCAGCAGCTCCAGCTGCAGCTGAAGAAGCTGAAGAAGAAGCTGAAGAAGAGGACGAAGAAGAAGCTGAAGAAGAAGCTGCCGCCGGTCTCGGCGCACTCTTCGGATAAATTCTTTTCTAAGCCAATAGCCCCTTCGGGGCTTTGGCTTTTTAATATTTTTTTTACCACGCAAATAATACTTTAATCATTATTTATAATTATTTATTGATTAAACTTATATCCAATCAAAGGCAAACAAAGTTTATATTATAATATAAGCTTAAACGAGGGACATTTAACCATATTTATATCATACCTCCATTATTAAGTTTACAACAAAGTTTTTTAGAAATTATATTGATGATTACTATGTCTGTCCAGTTGGAAAAACTTGGTTACACCAAAAAAGTATGTAAAACCTGTGGTAATGATTTCTGGTCCATAGGTGAACGTGAAACTTGTGGCGATGCACCCTGTGATGAATACCAGTTCATTGGAAATCCAGCCACTAAAGAAAGCTATGATCTATTTTCCATACATGATCTTTTCATACGATTTTTCCAGGAAAGGGGTCACACACCCATCAGAAGATACCCCGTGCTGGCCAAACGCTGGAGAGATGATGTTTTCCTGGTTGGAGCATCCATCTACAATTTCCAGCCATGGGTAACCTCCGGACAGGTTAAACCCCCTGCCAACCCACTGGTAGTGGCCCAACCATCCATCCGATTAAACGACGTGGATAATGTGGGACGAACCGGCAGACACATGACCTGTTTCACCATGGGCGGACACCATGCATTTAATTCTGAAGACAACCAGGTATACTGGGAAGACGAAACCGTTAAACACTGCCACGATTTCATAACTCACCTGGGGATAGCTGAAGAGGAGATCACCTTCATTGAATCATGGTGGGAAGGTGGAGGTAACTCTGGGCCCTGCTATGAGGTTTGTGTAAGGGGGGTGGAACTGGCCACCCTGGTGTTCATACAGTACCGCACCCTACCTGGAGGGGAGAAGGAAGAGATACCCCTAAAGATCGTGGACACTGGTTATGGTTTGGAAAGATTCGCCTGGATAAGCCAGGGCACACCCACTGCCTATGATGCTTCATTCGGACCGGTCATAGAAGAATTACAGGAAATGGCTGGAGTAGAACTTAACCACCTGATACTGGGTGAAAACGCCCAGGTTGCCGGGATGATGGATATTGAAGACATCGCTGATCTAAAGGTTCTGCGCACCAAGGTGGCAGAGAGACTGGGAATCACATTGGAAGAGCTGAAAGAAGCAACTGAACCCATGGAAGCCATCTACGTCATTGCTGATCACACCCGCTGCCTGGCCTTTATGCTGGCCGATGGAGTCATACCATCCAATGTCAAAGAAGGTTATCTGGCCCGTTTAATCCTCAGGAGGACCATCCGTTTCATAAAAAAACTGGGGCTTAACCAGTCACTGGGAGACATCATGAACATTCAACTGAACTTCCTCTCCCAGACCTACCCCGAAATCCGCAACCACCAGGAACACATTCTTCGTGTCATCGAACTGGAAGAAAAACGATACCAGAAAACCATCAGAAAAGGACATCAGATGGTTAAAAAAAGTATCAAATACTTGAAAAAGGATAAAAAGGATGAAATGCCCCTGGACATGCTCATTAAACTGTATGATTCCCAGGGATTACCCCCGGATACTGTGGAAGAAGTGGCCCGGGAAATGGACTTCAACGTGAATGTACCAGATAACTTCTACACCCTGGTAGCAGCCGAACACTCAGAAGAAGCAGTGGAAGAGGAAACACCAGTTGAACTGGACTTTCCAGAAACCATCCTCACCTTCTATGATGAACCTCTGGAAACAGAATTCAAAGCCCGATACCTGGGATCATACCAGAACAATATCATACTGGATCAGACCCTCTTCTACCCGGAAGGAGGAGGACAACCCTCCGACATTGGACACATAGACACTGGGGAAGAGAAGATCAGGGTACTTCATTCCGAAAAACTGGATGGAGTCGTTTTGCACCGTGTGGAAGAAGGAAAATTGGAGAAACTTAAACATCGCACCGGATCAACACTTAAAGGGAAAATTGACTGGGAGCGTAGGATTGCTCTGGCCCGTAATCACACCGCCACCCACCTTCTGGTGGCAGCTGCCCGTAAAGTCTTAGGAGATCATATCTGGCAGGCTGGAGCACAGAAAGGTGTTAAAAAGTCCCGGATAGATCTATCCCATTATCAGCGCATCAGCCAAGAAGAACTCCATAAAATAGAAATTATAGCTAACCGCTGGGTGATGGAGAACATCCCCCTCAAAACCCAGTGGATGGACCGTACTGATGCTGAAAAGAAATATGGATTCATACTGTACCAGGGTGGAGTTGTGCCGGGAACAAGCATCAGGGTAGTTCAGATACATGGTGTGGATGTGCAGGCCTGTGCTGGAACACACTGCGACTACACAGGAGAAATCGGCCTGGTGAAAGTTAACCGAACCGAAAGGATACAGGACGGAGTGGAACGTCTGGAGTTTTCAGCTGGAGAAGCAGCAGTGGAGTCCATGCAGACCAACGATGTTCTGCTACATGACAGTGCTGCCGTGTTTAAGGTGGAAGCCAATCAGCTTCCCAAAACCAGTGAAAGGTTCTTCAGTGAATGGAAGGCCTTCAAAAATGATATTAAACGTTTGCAAAAAGAGGTGGCCAAACTTAAAACTGAATCCCTGGTTAATCAGACCGAAGAAATAAATTCACTGTCCTTCTTATCAGATAAGGTAGATGCAGAGATAGGTGAACTGGTTAAAATGGTAACCCAGCTTACTGATGATGGGGGAGTGGATCTGGTTGTTCTGGGTAATGGAGAGGGTAAAATTGCCGGTGCCGCATCATCTAAGGCAATAAAGAGAGATATCAAGATCAACGAGATCATCAAAGAAGCCGCTGCCATCATGGGTGGTGGGGGTGGTGGAAGACCTAACCTGGCACAGGGAGCAGGAAGCGATGCGGATAAGATCAATGACGCCCTGGAATTTGTACGTGCCACCGTCAAGGATAAAATGGCCCAGAAAAACCTTAATGGATTCGGATAATACCCTGAAAATTCAACCTAATCCAATTAAAGTATAATCAACACTAAACTCAGTTATATATCATAATTATCCAATTGCTTGGAATTAAGGGGAATCTAATTGAAAAAGAGCATCCAGGATATAAATCAGAAGATCAAGCAAGGTGAAGCCACCATCCTCACCGCAGAGGAAGTAACCCATCTGGTGATGGATGGTGAAGAACCTACTGTAAAAGACGTGGATGTGGTGACCACCGGCACCTGCGGTATAATGTCTGGAACAGCAGCCATATTCCACCTACCAGTTGCAGAACCCGGAACATTCAAAAAAGCCCATAAGATAACCCTAAACGGCGTTCCAGGATTCCCCGGACCCTGCCCCAATGAATGGTTAGGTTCAGTGGATCTCATGGTTTACGGAACTTCCCACAGCATAACTGACCCCCAGTACGGTGGAGGGTTCCTGTTCAAGGACCTTCTGCGTGGTGAAGAAATTGAAATAGTAGTGGAAGATATTGAGGGTAAAATTATCAAATCCAGTGTTTCAATGGATGAGTTTGGAACTGCTCAACTGATCGGAACCCGTTTTGCCTTTAAAAATTATACTGCATTCACCAATCCAGCATCAGAACCTGTTTCATCCATATTCAATGCAGTTGATATGGATGGGCCCTTTAAAGGAATTTCATTCTCAGGCTGCGGTGAACTCAACCCACTCCAGAATGACCCCCTATTAAATTCCATTGGTAAAGGTACCCGACTACTTATCAACAATTCAGAAGGATTGTTCATTAACGTCGGCACCAGAAGTAGTCCTCAAAAACCTAATATGATGATTACTGCAGATATGAAGGATATGGATCCCCATTATCTGGGTGGATTCCGTACCGGAGCCGGCCCAGAGGTTTATAACAGTGTGGCCACATCCATACCCATACTGGATGATGAAATCCTCCAAAAAACTTTCATCAAAAATGAGGACATAAGTCTTCCTGTTGCCGATATACGGGGTCGTCACAGTATCCTGAGCCAGACAAACTATGGAGTTTGGAGGGGTACTGATGAGCGACCAACCTATGAAAAGGAACTATGCCAAAAATGTACTACTTGTCTGGTTGAAAAAAGATGTCCCACCATGGCCTTCACTAACCATGAATTGAACACTATTCAGTGTTTCGGTTGTGGTATGTGTGCCTACTCCTGTCCCTTCGGCACCTTCCGGATGGAAAGGGGACAGGTCGTAATGGACTGGGAAGGTGGGGTGAAGGAGTTGGAAGTGAGCTGCCGACAATCGGATATTAAAAGGGCTCGTGAAATGGCTCGTGAACTTAAGAAGAGGATTGAAAATGGAACATTCCTACTTGACTCTTTTTAATCCTCCTATTAATTTTATTTGAGGAAAAATTTTTTATTAGATTAATAAATAGAATTTTTTAACCATCTCAATGTTTTTTTTACAATCCTAATGATTCCATAATATTTTCCAGAATGTTATTCCTATTTTCCCGGGTTAAACAGAAAATCATCACATCTTTCCTATTTTTAACCTTTAAAATAAATGGGTGATTGGAACGCTGATGAATAACTGCAATTACCAGTTTTTCACTTTCCATCACCCTCCAGACAGTTTGGGAGAAGTTACTACTTTTAAGTTCCATGGGTGCAATCTCATCAATCAATACGTAATCAGAGGTTTCCATGGCGTTTTCCAGGGAGTATATGCCTATTTCTTGGATGTCATTGAGACTAACCTTATATCTGCCCACCATCGGACCTGTGGTATTGTGTATGCTTGCCAGGATTCCTTTCTGACCGGATGCAATATCGATGATGTTGAAACCAGTTCTCCGACCATTTTCTCTTATTTCCGGACAATACATCCCCCCAATAGCATGTCCCTGATCCTGAATTTTCCGTTCTATCTGTTTCAAGATAGTGGTTTTGCCAATACCCGGTGGTCCGGTTATCAAAATATTCATAATATCACTGGAGGATATATTAATCTGAGTTTTAAAATGGTTTAACCTCGGTTAAATGGTTTAAAATTTGGTTAATGATATTTTAAGACTTCTAAGTCCAAATTAAAAAAA
>SWCA01003109.1_pt1 | contig 10455 bp, 5 predicted proteins | sample 4692961 | NCBI WGS metagenome assembly SWCA01 (sample SAMN10267275, study PRJNA491770) | bioreactor metagenome | isolation source: DHS bioreactor inoculated with | place: Japan: off Shimokita Peninsula
GGAAGTTTAATCTGGCAAATGGGTCCCATGATGTTTAAACACAACGATTCCAGACCTGAAGGAGCACATGATATAGATTGGAGGGACAATGTGATGCCTTATATTAAAAAAATTCACACTGTTGAATATTGGACGCAAGACGATGACCTATCCAATACAGCTATGCTTGCTGGAGAAAGTGTTAAGTATCCAATTTTATTTGTAAGAATCATGGAGCTTAAAAATGATGGTCAATATTTAATGAAAGATTTTTTTAAGAAAGTGAGCAGCACAATAAAATCCATGCCAGGCGATAACCCTTGGGGATTGTATTACAACGAGTTTATACAAGGAAACCTGGGTAGACATGTGGCATCTGTTAGCTTTAATAAAAGTTGGACTGAGTTTGATAAAGAGGGGCCAAATTTTAAAGAAGCATTCGAAAAAATTTATGAAAAAAACAGTTTCCAGGATTTTCTGGAAGCAAGAGACCATCTTATTGAAGATACGTTTGATGAAATTTGGATATACAATAAAAACCTAAGTGGCGATTAAACAACCAATTACACATCACTGATTAAAAAACCCACCTTTAAAGTTTAAAAGGTGGGTTTTTAGTTTTTATATAACAATCAAGTTTACTTGATCATCTCGTAGCTACGCTTAATGAAATTAGTAAGTTCTTGACCTTTTAAAAGTCCTTGAGACAATCTGGCCAAATCCAAACTTTGGTTTATTAAACGTTCTTGTTTCTTTTTGGTTTTGGTGGCCAATATTTCACCAACCAATTCAGAGTTTGTGTTTACAACCAGGTTGTACATGTCTGGCATGTTGCCCATTCCAAACATACCACCACCAGTTTGTTGCATTTCTTTCATTCTGCGCATAAATTCTGGTTGGGTAATCATAAAAGGAGTGGCCTCGCTGTCCATGGTCTCAAGCTGAACCGAGAATTTTTCTGCAGGAATCACTTCTTTTAAAAGGGTTTCCAGTTCAGTTTTCTGTTCATCGGTTAATTTGGAAATCTTGGTGTCATCTTTCTTGATCAAGTTGTCAATATGGTCGGCATCTACTCGGGAAAAAGTAATGTTTTCTTTTGTGGATTCCAGTTTTTGCATTAAATGACTCACAATTGGGGAATCCAATAACAAGACTTCGTAACCTTTGGCTTTGGCAGCTTCAATATAACTGTGTTGGGCATCTTCATTGGAAGCATACAAAATCACTAATTTGTCGTCTTTGTCTGTTTGATTTGCTTTTATTTTGTTGAAGAGCTCTTCATAGGTATAATACGTACCATCTACTGTTGGATACAGCGCAAAGGCATCAGCTTTTTCAAAGAATTTATCTTCTGAAAGCATCCCATATTCAATCACGATTTTAATATCGTTCCACTTGGCTTCAAAATCTTTACGGTTTTCGTTAAACAACGATTTTAATTTATCTGCAACCTTTCTGGTAATGTAAGATGAAATCTTTTTTACAGCACCATCAGCCTGCAAATAAGAACGCGATACGTTTAATGGAATATCCGGCGAATCGATGACACCACGTAACATGGTTAAAAATTCTGGCACGATGCCTTCTACATTATCTGTTACAAAAACCTGGTTTTGATAAAGTTGTATTTTATCTTTTTGAAGGTTTAAATCGTTGGTCATCTTTGGGAAATATAAAATCCCTGTAAGATTGAACGGGTAATCTACATTTAAATGAATGTGGAATAAAGGCTCCTCGAACTGCATAGGGTACAATTCCCTGTAGAAACTTTTATAATCTTCGTCTTTTAGGTCTGTTGGTTGTTTGGTCCAAGCAGGATTTGGGTTGTTGATGATGTTATCAATGGTTATTTTTTTGTGTGGCTCTGTAGTTTCCTTGCCATCTTTGTCTTTCGTGGTTTTAGGAGTAAAATCCGGATCGTTTATTTCCTTGGTTCCAAATTTAATGGGAATAGGCATAAACTTGTTATACTTGGTAAGCAATTCACGAATGCGTGCTTCTTCTAAAAATTCGGTTGAATCTTCAGCTATATGAAGAATGATTTCCGTGCCTCGCTCTGTTTTTTTGGAAGGCTCCAAAGAAAATTCAGGAGATCCATCACAAGTCCAGTGGGCAGCAGGTTCGTCTTTGTAAGATTTGGTAATGATCTCTACTTTGTCTGCAACCATAAAAGCAGAATAGAATCCAAGTCCAAAATGTCCTATAATGCCAGCATCTTTTCCGGAATCCTTGTATTTGTCCAAAAACTCTTCAGCACCAGAAAATGCAATTTGGTTAATGTATTTTTCAACTTCTTCAGCAGTCATACCAATTCCCTGATCGATAATGTGCAATTTTTTGCCTTTTTTATCAATTTTTACTTCAATTTTTGGTTGACCATACTCTACTTTAGCTTCTCCAATACTTGTTAAATGTTTCAGTTTTAAAGTAGCATCTGTAGCGTTACTAATTAACTCACGTAAAAAGATTTCGTGATCGCTATACAGGAATTTTTTAATTAATGGAAAGATATTTTCTACCGAAACATTAATATTTCCTTTTGTCATAATTTATGGTATTTATCATTCCCTTGCATGTGCTGAACCCGTTTCAGTAAAGAAGGGAATCCTGTTAATAATATATTTGTTTTTGATGCAATCTATAAAACAACAAAAATGCCAAGCCTGAATAAGTGACAAACTGACACAATGATTTATAATTGGAGGTTGACGATTTTTGATTTTAAAAAACAAGTTTTTTGGATTTTTAAATATTTTGAAAATAAATATTATTCTAAGTGCTATCTTTAAATTTTATACTAATAACTGAAATACTATGCAATTGGATTACGATTATGTAATTATTGGTAGTGGCTTTGGAGGCTCGGTGAGTGCTTTAAGGCTTTCTGAAAAAGGCTATAAAGTCCTGATTATTGAAAAAGGAAAATGGTTTAAGGGCAAGGATTTCCCTAAAACCAACTGGAACCTAAAAAAATGGCTTTGGGAACCAAGAGTTAGCCTATATGGTTTTTTTAAAATGACCTTTTTAAATCATGTCACTGTACTATCTGGAGTGGGTGTTGGTGGAGGCTCTTTAACCTATGCGAATACTTTGCCAATTCCCAAAAAGGAATTCTTTAATACTGGAAGTTGGGCACATTTAAATGATTGGGAAAGCCAACTAAAGCCTTTTTACACGAAGGCCTACGAGATGTTGGGGGCCAATACCAACCCAAAATTGTATGCTTCGGATGAACTGATAAAAGACTTGGCAAAAGACATTGGAAAAGAAACTCATTTTGAAGCCACCAAAGTAGCTGTATATTTTGGGGAAGCTGGTAAAACTGTACCTGACCCTTATTTTAAAGGTAAAGGGCCAGACAGGACTGGTTGTGTGTTTTGTGGAGCCTGTATGACAGGCTGTAGATATAATGCCAAAAACACCTTGGATAAAAACTATTTGTATTTGGCACAACAGCTTGGAGCCAAAATTCTTGCAGAAAAGGAAGTGTTTAATGTTTCTGTGTTAGGAAAGGATGATGGTTCCAATGGTTATAGAATTGATTTTAAGTCAAGCATGGGAAAAAAAAGTAGAGCAAGCGTTACAAGCAAAGGAGTAATTTTTTCAGGAGGCGTTATGGGAACGGTTCCATTGCTTTTAAAATTGAAAAAAACCTCTTTGCCAAAGTTATCTGACGTTGTAGGGAAAAACATCCGAACCAATAATGAGTCTTTGTTATTGGTAACTTCTACAGATAAAAATCCGAAAGATTATTCTAAAGGGATTGCCATTGGTTCCATTCTGCATACAGATAAAAATAGCCATTTGGAACCTGTAAGATATGGAGAAGGTTCCAGTTTTTCTAAGGCTTTAACCATGCCAACCATCCATAATAAATTTGCTCTATTTAGGTTGCTAGGCATTATCGGTTTGTTTTTTAAACAACCTACCCGATTTTTTAAAACCATCTTCTCCAAAAAATATGCACAACGTACTACCATTCTATTGTTTATGCAAACCTTGGATAGCACGTTACAAATTAAATTGGGCAAATTAACCAAAATGAAAACGGTTAAGGAATCTGGAACCAAACCAAGCGCTTTTATTCCAGAAGCTATGGCTTTGGGAAAACAAGTAGCAGAAAAAGTGAAGGGTATTCCATATGCCAATTTTACGGATGCTATGTTGGGAACACCAACTACAGCGCATATTTTAGGAGGCGCAGTGATGGCAAAAGATACTTCAAAGGGAGTAATTGATAAACATAATAAAGTATTTGGTTACCAAAATATGTTGGTTTGCGATGGCTCCATGATTTCTGCCAATCCAGGAGTAAATCCGTCTTTGTCCATTACAGCCATTACAGAGCATGCCATGAGCAAAATAGAACCTAAAAAAGCATAGGTGAAAAACATGCAATTAAGATTTTACTGTTAATAAGGGCATAGGGAAGAATCTTAAAAAAACATGGTATTTATTCAAATAAATAAGTCGGGTTGACAATAAGAAAAAAACCACCAATTTGGTGGTTTTTTTAGGTTGCTTAATCAGTTTCTTTTAATTGGTTCCACTTTTAGTTTCAGTATTGTTCTTTACATGGTCTTCCAGCCATTTATCTTGTTCCCATAGCATGTGCAGGATGGATTCTTTGGCAGCATAACCATGACTTTCTTTAGGCAGCATTACCAATCTTACAGGTGCTCCCAATCCTTTTAAAGCATTAAAATAACGTTCACTTTGCAACGGATAGGTTCCAGAGTTGTTATCGGCTTCACCATGAATTAAAAGTAAAGGGGTTTTCATGGTGTCTGCATGCATAAAAGGCGACATGTTGTAATAAATTTCTGGCGCTTCCCAATAATTGCGCTCCTCACTTTGAAAACCAAAAGGGGTTAAGGTTCTGTTATAAGCTCCACTTCTGGCAATTCCTGCAGCAAACAGGTTGGAGTGGGATAATAAATTGGCTGTCATAAATGCACCATAACTATGACCACCAACGGCTACTTTATGCCTGTCTATATATCCCAGGGCATCTACAGCGTCAATGGCAGCTTTTGCATTGGCAACCAATTGCTCTATGAAGGTGTCGTTAGGTTCTTCGTCTCCTTCACCAACTATGGGAAAAGAAGCATCGTCCAAAACCACATAACCTCTGGTTACCCAATATATGGGAGAACCATACCAAGGATAGGTAAACTCATTGGAACTTTTGGTGTTTTGTCCAGCACTGCTTTTGTCCTTAAATTCTTGAGGATAAGCCCACATGATCATGGGATACTTTTTACCTGCTTCATAATCTGTAGGCAAATAAAGTGTTCCGGTTAATTCCAGACCATCTGCACGATTGTATTTTATCACTTCTTTTTGAACATCTTGAATGCTTTTGAACGGATTTTCGAACTGGGTTAATGGTTGTAAGCCTATGCGTTTTTTTATATTTCTTATATAATAGTTTGGAAATTGGTTTTTTGATTCAATCCTAACCACATACTCACCTTGTTTGGCATTTAAGGCCATGGTAATGTCTTCAACTTGATCTGTTAATTTTGAATGATACAGTCTGTTGGTTTGTAGGGTTTCCAGATTAATCTCATCTATAAAAGGAAATTTTCCAGCATCGCTATAACCATCACCTATAAGATATGCGTTATTATTATCCAGTTCCAAAACATACTCATCAAACTCATTTTTGGTACTTACAAAATTCCCAGGATTGTTGTAAACATCTTGATAATTCCTATCGAAAACTATTTTTGGTTCTTGTTTGTTGTTGGATGGATTAAAGAGATAGGTCCTGGTGTTTCTGGTGTTCCACCAATAATCATGTGCTAAAGCCGTGTTGTCATTTCCCCATTGAATATATCTAAAACGGTCTTTGGTTTTTAAAAGTGATGTTATGTTACCTGTAAAGGGCGCGTCCTGCATAAATACTTCATCTCTAAAAGGGACTTCGTTCTCTGGGTCTCCACCATCCAGGGCTTCCGTCCAAACCAAGGTTGCTGGTTTGTCGTTTCGCCAGTTTACATCTCTTTTTCCTGTACGCTCTGCCATAAACCCTTTTGGCAAATCTTCAATTAAAGGAACTTCTAAGAAGGTGTTTACAAAGTCGCCATTGGCTTTGTAAATAGTGGTAGTTGAAGGAAACCTGTAATAAGGGACCAAATAAGAAAAAGGTCTTTTAATGGTAGTGACCATTACATAATTGCCGTCTGGTGAAAAAGATACATCGCGATACATGTCGCTTTTTTTCCAAAGACTAGAAGAGCCATCCATGTTTATTTTGTGGAGTTCTGCTTGGGTTAAAAGTTCAAAATTGTATTCATCATTTTTGTTTTTAAGCAAATCCTGATAGGTTCTGTTCTGTGCTTCCACACCAGCTTCACTTACAGAAACTGTTGGGCCTGTAGGAATGGCTTCTTTGGTATCTATTAAATCCTTTCTATTATCCGGAAGCGTGGTCACTAAAAGCGAATTGCTGTCTTTAAACCAAGTAAAAGGCCTTCCTATATTGGCATTTAAATTGGCCTGGCTTAGTTTTTTGGCTTTGGCATTTTCAATGTCCAATACCCAAAGCTCAACCCCTGAAGTTACCGTATTGGTAAAGGCCATATACTCTTGATTTGGCGACCAAGAAAAGTTTGCAAAACGACCGTTTTCAGGCAAACCATTAACGTCTTGTATGTTGCCATCTTGGCCAACCCTTACTTTTAAATCTATAAAGTATCTGGTTCTGCTGCCTATATTGGTCACAGGATTGATACGCAAACCTCCCAAACGCATCTCGGTTTCAGAAAGTTCCTCAATGCTTTTAAAATTGCTCCTGTACAGAAAAACAATGTTTTTTCCTTTACTGTCTATTTGAATGCTTGGAGCTAGAGGCGCTTCGGCCAATTCTAAAATGCTTTGTGGTGGTTTTTGATAGGTAAGGTTTTCTTGTCCGAAACTTAAGGTAGTCACAAACAAAAACAAATAAAATAAAGATGTTTTCATATTGATGTATGTTTTTGGTTTTTAAAGCTACTAAAACTTCGGTATGTAATTATTAAAAACGTGTTAAAAATGACGGTTTTTTAAGAATGTCATATTTAAAATCAATTATTATGAGAATACTACTTTTAATGATTAAATTGCAAACCTGATTAAACGACTAAATTGCTTATTTATGTATAATTCAAAAATTATTGGTTTAGGAAAGTATGTTCCTGATAATGTGGTGACTAATGATGACTTGTCCAAAATGATGGACACTAGTGATGCATGGATTCAAGAACGTACTGGTATCCAGGAAAGACGTTGGGTAAAGCCAGGCTCTGGAGACACCACCTCTGTAATGGGAGTAAAAGCTGCTAAAATTGCTATAGAACGTGCAGGTATAGATAAAGATGATATTGACTTTATTATTTTCGCAACCTTAAGTCCGGATTATTATTTTCCTGGACCAGGTGTTTTTGTCCAAAAAGAACTGGACATCAAAACAGTTGGTGCACTGGATGTGAGAAACCAATGCTCTGGCTTTGTGTACGCCTTGTCTGTAGCAGATAATTTCATTAAAACAGGCATGTATAAAAATGTGTTGGTGATTGGTAGTGAATTGCATTCCCATGGCTTGGATAAAACCGATAGAGGCAGAGGCGTTTCGGTTATTTTTGGAGATGGTGCAGGAGCAGCTGTTTTAACAAGGGAAGAAAGCCATACCAAAGGTATTTTGTCCACGCATTTACATTCGCAAGGAGAGTATGCCGAAGAATTGGTGGTAAAAGCTCCTGGCATGGGAACACGTTGGGTAACAGATATTTTAGCTGAAAACAACCCGGAAGACGAGAGTTATTTTCCTTATATGAACGGACAGTTTGTATTTAAAAATGCCGTAGTGCGTTTTAGTGAAGTGATTCATGAAGGATTGGAAAAAAATAACCTGGAAGTCAGCGATATTGATATGTTAATTCCACATCAAGCCAATTTAAGAATTTCTCAATTTATTCAAAATAAGTTTAAGCTAGCAGATGAGAAAGTGTTTAACAACATACAGAAATACGGAAACACCACTGCAGCTTCCATTCCTATTGCTTTAACAGAAGCATGGGAAGCAGGAAAAATAAAAGAAGGCGACACTGTGGTTCTTGCTGCATTTGGAAGTGGGTTCACCTGGGGAAGTGTAATTGTTAAATGGTAATAGGTTCCAGCACAGACAGATATTCCCAAACCAAAGAAAGGGAATATTTATAAGTTTGTTTTTATTACTTAATGAAAGCAACCAAATTATAATGGCCTATGCAGTATCTGGAAAACGGAAGAAGTTATTACAGACTAATGCCTAAGCTTAAATCCAACAAAAAACCCGAAACAAACTTGTTTCGGGTTTTTCACTACTAACCAATTTTAACTAACACTAACCATAAAAAGTTTTTTATAGTAAGATTACTTAAAAACTTATCACTTATTATTATAGACGTATAAAAGGCCATTTTATTTCATGGGAATCTGTTTTTAACTATCATTTAACAATTTTACATCAAAAACCCAAAGCAAAAAGCTTTGGGTTTTCTCCATTTAATAGCCAGACTTAACACTAACCATCAACTATTATGTAGGCTATCAAATATATTGTTGTATTATTTTAAGACAACATATTTTGTGTTTAATTAATAGACGCTTAAATTTGAGATATGTTACTTTTTTTAACAACACTTAACAGACTTTAACACATGAAGAAAAAAACATTGGTACTTGGAGCTTCTTTAAATCCAAGCAGATATTCCCACATGGCAATGAATCGATTAAAACTATCTGGACATGAGGTCGTGGCCATAGGTTTAAAACAAGGGCTTGTTCAAGGAGTAAACATAAACACAGATTTGATGCCTTTTAAGGACATAGATACGGTTACACTTTATTTAAATCCTAAAAACCAGGTACCTTATTACGATTATATTTTATCCCTAAAACCAAAACGTGTGATTTTTAATCCAGGTACAGAAAACCCTGAGTTTTATAATATTTTAAAAATGAACAACATTGATTTTGAAGTGGCCTGCACTTTAGTGCTGCTTTCTACGAATCAGTATTAACCCTAAAAAGGTTAATAAACCATTTAGAATTAAAATAAAGAAGCCAAATTCAAAACCAAACCATTTTGAACTGTTCACACTTATTATATAAGATAGAACAGGCGAAAGAATTGCGATTACTGGAACTAGCTTGTCTTTTACTTGCCATTTTGTAAACAAACCAAAAGCATAAAGTCCTAGTAAAGGTCCATAGGTATAACCTGCAAAAACAAAGAGTTTTGCAATAACACTTTCATCTTTTATAAGGTATTTAAAGGAAACAATCACAAGAATTAAAACAATGGAAAAAAGCACATGAATCTGCTTTCGTTTGGCTATTTGTGCTTCAGGTCCCAGTTTCTTTTCAATATCTAAAATATCAATGCTAAAAGAAGTTGTTAAAGCTGTTAAAGCACTATCGGCACTACTGTAAGCAGCTGCAATCAATCCTATAAGGAAAAATACAAACACACCAATGCCCAGATGGTTTTTAGCCAAAATAGGGAACAAATCGTCTTTGTGGGCATCAATACCGTTTTGTGCTGCATAAACCGTTAGTAGCAAACCCAAACATAAAAAGATGAAATTCACAACGGTTAAAACAATGGTAAACCAAAACATGTTTTTCTGGGCATCTTTCAGCGTTTTACAGGTCAGGTTTTTTTGCATCATATCTTGGTCCAGGCCAGTCATTACTATGGCAATAAATGCTCCAGAGATAAATTGCTTCCAAAAGTAATTACTGGATTTAAAATCGTCGAAAAAGAAGGTTTTAGACAAGTCGCTATCCAAGATAAAACCTAAAATGTTGCCACTATCCAAGCCCAATTCACCACTTACAAAATAAATGGTAACACCTACTGCAATAAGCATAAAAAGAGTTTGTAAGGTATCTGTCCAGACAATGGTTTTTATTCCAGACTTAAAGGTGTACAACCATATCAATAAAACGGTAATTATAACGGTTTGCCAGAAAGCGATACCTATGTCATCAAACAAGATTACCTGTAATACATTGGCAACCAAAAAGAGTCTAAAACTGGCTCCAACCACTCTTGAAATCAAGAAAAATGAAGCTCCAGTTTTATAGGAATAATTTCCAAAACGTTCTTCCAAATACGTGTAAATGGAGGTAAGGTTAAGTTTGTAATACAACGGGAGTAACACTGTTCCTATAACCAAATAACCCACAATATAGCCCAAAACCACTTGCATGTAACTAAATTGAGAAGCCTCTATCCAGCCAGGTACAGAGATAAATGTCACTCCAGAAAGCGAGGCGCCAATCATCCCAAAAGCCACTACAAACCAAGGAGATTGTTTGTTTCCTTTAAAAAAGGCATCATTTCCAGATGTCTTTCCAGTGAAATAGGAAATTAAAATAAGCACTCCAAAGTAGGATAAAATAAGTAATATAATTTGAGTAGCATTCATAAGAAAGAGGTTTCTG
>SWCA01002995.1_pt1 | contig 10417 bp, 4 predicted proteins | sample 4692961 | NCBI WGS metagenome assembly SWCA01 (sample SAMN10267275, study PRJNA491770) | bioreactor metagenome | isolation source: DHS bioreactor inoculated with | place: Japan: off Shimokita Peninsula
TTAGGCTCTACAAAGATAGTTTGTCCGTTATAATTTGGTGTAAAACCCTGATCTGCTAAGCTTTTCCCCATCATAATTTTGGTAGCTACTTTTATTAATGGTATATTTATTACCTTTGATATGAAGGGTACAGTTCTACTTGAACGTGGATTGGCTTCAATTACATATACTTCATCATCTTGAACAACATATTGGATGTTTAACATACCTATCACTTGAAGTCCCTTAGTAAGTTTGGTTGTATAATCTATGATTTTATCTACTACCTTGGGGGCTAAAGAACGTGAAGGATATACTGCACTACTATCCCCAGAATGAACCCCTGCTCTTTCCACATGTTCCATTATTCCAGGTATCAAAACATTTTTGCCGTCACTAATTGCATCGACTTCCACTTCTCTTCCTAATATATATCGATCAACAAGTATTGGTTGCTTTTTTGATATCTTAACGGCCTGTTCCAAATACTGATTTAATTCTTCTCTATTATATACAATTTCCATGGCTCTTCCACCTAAAACATATGAGGGACGCACCAAAACTGGAAAGCCTAATTGAACTGCGATGCTTTCTGCCTCTATTGCAGTAAATGCAATTCTACCTTCAGGATGAGCAACATCCAGTTCCTTTAAAATTTCATGAAACTTTTCCCGATCCTCTGCCACATCCATATTTTCAACACTTGTACCTAGTATCTTAACTCCGGCTACTGCAAGGGGCTTTGCCAGGTTTATGGCGGTTTGACCACCAAACTGTGCAATAACTCCTGTAGGTTTTTCCTGCTCTATGACATTTAAGACTTCTTCTTCGCTCAACGGCTCAAAAAACAAGATATTGCTTGTATCAAAATCAGTACTTACCGTTTCAGGATTATTGTTAATAACAATTGATTCTACCCCTATTTCCTGTAAAGCCCAAGATGAGTGAACTGAACAATAGTCAAATTCTATACCCTGTCCTATACGAATAGGCCCCGATCCAAGAACTAGAACTTTTTCTTTGTCATTACTCTCTAATTCATTTGCTTCTCCATATGTGGAGTAATAATAGGGAGTTGCAGCTGGAAATTCTCCGGCACACGTATCAACCATCTTATAGCTTACATTAATTTCTAAATCTTTGCGCATTTGTCTAACTTGTTCCTCTGAAATTTTCCAAATACAGCCTATTTGTTTATCACTAAAACCAAGATTTTTTGCTTCTTTTAATAATTCTTTATCCGGTCCTGTTGCAAGCTTACTTTCCCAATCAACTAAACCTTTTATTTTGTGTAGAAAGAAACCATTAATTGCTGTAATATCCTCTATTTCTTCAACTGTAAATCCTCTTCTAAAACTTTCAGCTACTACCCACAGTCTTCTATCATCAGCATTTTTAAGTCCGTATATTATTTCTTCAGTAGATAACCCTTTTAATGAGTCCATAATTAAGGTGTCAGAATCTAACTCTAACGAGCGTATTCCTTTCAAAAGGGCAGACTCAAAGTTTCTTCCTAAAGCCATTATCTCCCCTGTTGCCTTCATCTGTGAACCAAGCTTACGATGGGCACTTTCAAACTTATCAAAGGGCCATCTTGGAATTTTAACAACCACATAGTCAAGTGCAGGTTCAAAGCAAGCTGACGTAGTCCCAGTTACTGCATTTGTAATTTCATCAAGACTATAACCTACGGCAATCTTTGTTGCCACTCTAGCAATTGGATATCCTGTTGCCTTTGAAGCCAGGGCACTTGAACGGCTTACCCTTGGATTAACCTCAATAACATAATATTTTAATTCTGTGGGATGAAGGGCATATTGAATATTGCAACCACCTTCTATTTTTAATGCCCTAATGATTTTCAAAGAGGCTGAGCGCAGGGTCTGATGCTCTACGTCGGATAATGTTTGTGTAGGGGCCACTACTATACTGTCTCCTGTATGAATACCGACAGGATCTATATTTTCCATGCTGCAAATTGTAATGCAATTATCCTTTCCATCTCGAATAACTTCATACTCAATCTCTTTCCAACCAGCAACAGATTGCTCTATTAACAGTTGACTAATAGGACTTAGCTTTATTCCCTTTGAGGCAATTATCTCCAGTTCATGTGCATTATTTGCTACGCCGCCACCTGTTCCTCCTAAGGTATAGGCAGGTCTCACAATGACCGGAAATGCCTGCTTTTTAGTAAATTCAAGTGCCTCAGCAACAGAGTTAACAATAGCACTTTGAGGAACGGGTTCATTTAATTCTTCCATCATATCTTTAAATAGCTTTCTATCCTCAGCCTTTTTAATGGCATCAGCTGAAGTTCCTAATAGCTTAAGCTTGTACTTTTCTAGGAGTCCAAGCTCCCAGAGCTTTTCAGCCATATTTAATCCTACTTGTCCTCCAAGAGTTGGTAGCAAACCATCTGGTCTCTCCACCTTTATAACCTCTTCTACAAACTCAAGCGTCAGAGGCTCCAGGTAGACCCTATCCGCTATTTCTGCATCAGTCATGATAGTAGCTGGGTTACTGTTTATGAGCACAACCACAATGCCCTCTTCTTTTAATGTCCTACAGGCTTGTGTGCCAGCATAGTCAAATTCTGCAGCCTGACCAATAATAATTGGGCCTGAGCCAATAACTAAAACCTTCTTAATAGATGTATTTCTAGGCACAGTTCCCACCTCCCTGAAGTGATATCATATTCATGAATTCCGTAAATAAATAGTCTGTATCCTTTGGGCCTGGGGCTCCTTCAGGGTGAAACTGTATTGAAAACACAGGTAAATATCTGTGTTTGATACCTTCAACTGAACCATCATTTAAATTAATATGGGTGATAACAACATCGCTTGGCAGCCCTTCTTTGCTTAAGCAAAAACCATGGTTTTGTGAAGTTATAAATACCCTATCCTTCTCCAGATCCTTAACTGGCTGATTACCACCCCTATGACCAAACTTCATTTTATATGAACTCCCACCTAAGGCTTTTCCAAGAACTTGATGACCTAAACATATTCCCATTATTGGCATGGACTCTAACAAATCTTTCACAGTACCTATCACATGTGATATCACGCTAGGATCTCCTGGTCCATTTGATAAAACTAATCCATCAGGTTCTACTGACTTTATTTCCTCTGCTGTGGAGTTAGCTGGCATTACTACTACAGTACAGCCCAGCCTATTTAATGATCTGATAATATTGCTCTTTACTCCAAAATCTAGTACAGCTACTGTGGGCCAACCACCAGGAATAGTATATTTTTTAGTAGTAGAAACCTCTTCTACAAGTTTCTGCTCTGTAATTAATGGTAAAGCATTAGCTTTTTGTATTAAATCTTCAAGAGAAGCTTCACTACCGCTAATAATACCTCTCATTGATCCATGGGTCCTTAAATGCTTGGTTAGTGTTCTTGTATCTACTCCCTTTATTCCTACAAGTCGGTTTTCTTCTAAAAATTGCTGCAGAGTTTTACCCTTAAAGCCTTTTTGACAGGTCATTGCTTCTTCCTTAATTATGATACCCTTTGCAGCTGTACGAGCTGACTCTTGATAACAGTTAGCTATACCATAATTACCTATCAAAGGATAGGTTAAAGTGATAATTTGCCCAGCAAAGGAAGGATCAGTAATTATTTCCTGATATCCTGTCATCCCTGTACTAAAAACCACTTCTCCACCAACCTCTCCAGCAATACCACATGAAATTCCCTCAAATACTGTTCCATCTTCTAAAACCAAAACCGCCTTCATAGGAGTCCCCCTTTATTGTAAAACTTACCTGGCTTGTACTGCGTATTATGTTGTAATAAGGTGACAAGCGAAACGTCCCCCCTGACACCTTATACAACTTGTCCTTTATATATTGTCATAATAGGCCAGCCCTTTAATTTCTTTCCATGATACGGACTGTTTTTCCCCATGGAAACGAAATCGTTTACATCTACCTCTTTAACCATGTCTACGTCTAGTACTGTAAGATTAGCGATTGCACCTGGTACTATACCTTTATAATCAATTCCTAAAATAGATGCTGGTCCAATTGTAAACTTGTGAAGCAATTCCATTAGAGGCATTTGTTTTTGGTGATATAAATGGTGCAATGATACTGCAACAGATGTTTCTATTCCTGATATACCAAAGGCTGCATAATCATATTCCACATTTTTATCCTCTCCTGTGTGGGGGGCATGGTCAGATGCTATTGCATCAATTGTTCCATCCATTAAACCTGCAATTACCGCCCCAACATGTTCCTCAGAACGTAGAGGAGGATTAACTTTTGTAGCAGTATTGTAGCCTACTACGTCTGCATCGGTAAGTGAGAAGTGGTGTGGAGCTGCCTCAGCTGTTACTTTTAGACCTTTTTGTTTAGCAGCCTTAACCATTTCTACGGCACCTGCTGTACTTATATGTTGTATATGGAGTTTAGCACCTGTATATTCTGCAAGGGCAATATCCCTTGCGACAGCTACATCTTCTGCCACGCTTGCAATTCCCTTTAGTCCAAGGATTGTGCTATAATAGCCTTCATGCATAGAACCACTACTTAAATTTTTATCTTCACTATGGGACAGAATTGGCATGTCAAAGAGTAAAGAATATTCCATTGCTCTTCTCATTACCTCAGGATTTGCTACAGAGTCCCCATCATCTGATATGGCAACTGCTCCTGCCTTTCTCAAAATGCCATATTCGGAGATTTCTTCTCCCTTGCGTCCCTTTGTAATAGCTGCACATGGAAGTACTTCTATGAAACCTTCTTTTTCAGCTTTACACTTCACATACTCAACCGTTGTCTCATTATCCATAGCAGGTTTGGTATTTGGCATGGCTACAACCGTAGTAAAGCCTCCAGCTGCTGCTGCCTTTGTACCTGTTGCAATTGTTTCCTTTGCTTCATAACCTGGTTCTCTCAAGTGAACGTGCATATCTATAAAGCCTGGAGAAACTACCTTTCCATCTACATCTATAACCTTGGTATCTGGTCCAGGCTTAAGTCCCTGGGCAATCGTACGGATTTTATCATTTATTATCAAAATATCTCCTGTGCTTTCACTATTTGCAACTGGGTCTATTAAACGACAATTTTTAAGCAGTAACTGCATCGCTAGCGCCTCCTCCCATTAGATACAACAGAGCCATTCTAACTGCAACACCATTTTTCACCTGTTCTTCTATAACTGACTGTATTCCATCAGCAACATCAGAAGCAATTTCTACTCCCCTGTTCATTGGTCCTGGATGCATCACAAGGGCATCTGGCTTTGCAAGCTTTAACCTGTCCTTATTTAAGCCATAGAACTGGGCATATTCTCTTATTGAAGGGAAAAGGCCTTTTTGCTGCCTTTCTAATTGCACCCTTAGCATCATTACAACATCTGCATCCTTTACAGCCTCATCCATATCAGTTACTATATTCGCTCCTGCCTTTTGCAAATCTCTTGGGATTAGAGTAGTAGGTGCACAAAGCACTACATCTGCTCCCATTGTAGTAAGCCCCCAGAAGTTAGACCGTGCTACCCTGCTATGTGCTAGGTCACCAATGATTGCTACCCTTAAGCCTTCTATCTTACCTTTATACTGCTTTATAGTAAGCATATCTAGCAGGCCTTGCGTAGGATGCTCATGATAGCCATCTCCTGCATTTATAATCCTAGCCTTCATTGCCTTGCCTAGAAGAGCAGGAGCACCTGCAGCACTATGACGAATTACTACAATATCAGTTGCCATGGCATCTAAAGATTTTCCTGTATCTATAAGTGTTTCACCTTTCACAACGCTACTGGTAGCCACATTTAAGTTTGACATGTCTGCACTCATATATTTACCTGCTAATTCGAAGGATGTTCTTGTTCGGGTACTTGGTTCATAAAAAAGGTTAATTACAACCCTTCCTCTCAAGGTAGGAACCTTCTTAATATCTCTACTCATAATATCTTTTAGTGAATCTGCAGTATTTAGAACCAGTTCAATTTCTTCCTTGGACACATCTTGTAAACCTAATAGATCCTTTGTTTTAATACCCACAAATTTACCCCCTTCTTATTTTGTAACTTTACTTATTATTCCACTTTACAGCGCAAAAAAACTCCTTACTTTTCCGGTAAGGAGTTCACTTTCTTTTAAAACCCTCTGGTTTAATTGCTGTAGGATTTCCTTTTTAGCCTCACCGGACTAAATTAAAGGTAATGCGTATTTAATTTATTGTATCAAAAAAGCCACCTACTGTGACACAGCAAGCGGCTCTACTTCCACCAACACTTACCTTGCCAGCCTCACAGGACTAACTTAAAGGTATTTTATAAAATTGTAGTCTATAAAGATGACTTAGTCAAGTAAAAAACGACAAAAAATTTAATCTACATAAAGTTTTTTCATTTCATTTTTTTCATTTTAAGCAAGCCAAAAAAACTAATTTTTTTCTGAAAATTAGTAAAGTATACTTGTATATAAAAGGAATACTCTATACATAAATCTAATATAAATATTATTTGAATTTTGCTGCAACCTCTAACAGAATACATTTGTCAAAAATATAATCTTAAACCTTAAAACTCAATACGAGATGTATAATCACTTAATAATATCGTTGATAATAAACACATACCTTTTTACAAGGAGGGTCAGTAGTGGAGTATTGCACCACAATCAACACTCACTCTTTAAGTTTCCACGATTTAATGAAATTTAGGGTCACCGAAATACTTATTGTATCTACTACCTATGACGGTTTTGTCCTGGAGGAAGATGGTCATTTGTCCGAAAGGATTTACAATGAATATTATGATTTAAGTATCTACTTTGTACCAAGGATCCATAGGGTTTCTAGTGCACAGGAAGCATTTGAAGCACTAAAGAAAAGGACATACCATCTTGTCATAACAATGTCCCGCATGGCTGACATGAGCCCCTTTGAGTTCGGGAAAAAAGTAAAAGATATATACCCTGAAGTACCTGTGATTATGCTGTCTTATGAAAGACTAACTGTAGAAATGATTGACCAGGTAAGGGAAAATAAATCTATTGACAGAATCTTTTATTGGTCTGGAGACAGCAAGATCCTGCTGGCTATTATTAAATATGTAGAAGACCAGAAGAATGTGGAAGATGATTGCAGGCAGGGAGTTCAAGTGGTCCTTGTTGTGGAGGATTCTCCTGCTTACTACTCACAATTCCTCTCTCTCATATATACTGAGATAATGAAGCAGACTCGATATTTAGTGTCACATGCTAATAACAGCACCCATAGACTGCTTCGGGTCAGGGCCAGGCCAAAGATACTTCTTGCTGAAACCTATGAAGAAGCCATGATCATCATTGAAAAATACCGCCACAATCTATTGGGCGTTATTTCAGATGTTAGATTCCCTCAGGAAGGAAAAATTAATCCTTGTGCCGGTCTTAAGCTGGTCCAAAAAGTTAGTGAAATGATTCCGGACCTTCCATTCTTGCTGCAATCAGAAGAAGAGGAAAATGCCAAAAAAGCACAACAACTTCAGGTGAACTACCTAGACAAGAACTCTCCTAACCTGCTTCTTGATCTTAGGACATTCATTCTTGAAAACTATGGTTTTGGTAATTTTATTTTTAAGTACCCAGACGGAAGAGTGATCGCCGAAGCTAAAGATATATCACATTTAGAAAAAATTGTTGTAGACCTTCCTGATGAAAGCCTATACTATCATGGATTAAATAACCATTTCTCAAGATGGTTTAGAGCTCGTACAGAATTTGAAACGGCAGAAGAAATGAGGCATATTGACGTAACATCCTTTTCTAGTGTTTCTGAGTTTAGAGATCTACTTCTTAACAAACTTAACGCTTATTTCAAGAGATACCAGTGTGGTACAATCCTTGATTTTGGTCATTCAAAAATGGATATGGAAAATACTTTTATTAAGCTTGGAAACGGTTCTCTGGGGGGAAAGGCTAGAGGAATTGCATTTGTTAATCACATGCTTACCGAATCACAGTTGGTGGATAAATATACAAACATCAAAATAAAAACACCTCTTTCTTTTGTGGTCTGTAGTGAGGTCTTTGAAGAGTTTATGGAAAATAATAATTTATACGATTTTACGGCTAAGACAAGTAGCGAAGAAAAAATAGCACAAGAGTTCCTGGAAGCTGAACTTTCACCCAGAATCAATGCAAATTTACAAACACTCATCCAATATGTTAACTATCCTCTGGCTATCCGTTCATCAAGTATTCTTGAAGACTCACAGCTGCTACCTTTTGCAGGGATTTATAAGACATACATTTTACCAAATAACCATCCAGATTCAACTGTTAGGTTTAGGCAAATTTCAGATGGTATCAAGCTAGTTTACGCATCAGTCTTTTATGATTCCCCAAGGCAGTATGCTAAAAACGCGGATATTCGTATTGAAGAAGAAAAAATGGCTGTAATAATTCAAGAGTTAGTTGGCGAACAATATGGAAATTTCTATTATCCTGTTGTATCCGGCGTTGCTCAATCATATAATTTTTACCCCTACTCTCATATGAAACCCGAAGATGGTATCGTCAGTCTTGCACTAGGATTTGGAAAGACAATTGTTGAAGGGGGAAAAGTACTCCGCTTTTCACCTGCTTATCCCAAAATGAACCCACCTTATGCAGACGCGGAGGAATTTTTGAAATATTCCCAGTCCACATTTTATGCACTAAACTTGCACAGTTTATCCAATAGTAATCTAGGTTTTGATGATAATAGTAATTACGAAAAGCTTCATCTTTCTGCAGCTGAAGATGATAACACATTAGAATATGTAGGGAGCACCTATTCCCCTGAAAATGATCGTATCTTTGACAATATAAACATCAAGGGCCCAAAGCTAGTAACCTTTTCTTCCATACTAAAACATGAAAGTATTCCTTTAACGAAGATAGTAAAGGATTTAATTGAACAGGGTAAACAAGCATTTGGCTGCGAAGTTGAAGTGGAATTTGCCATAAATTTTCCTAAAGATAAATCTAAGCCGAAGGAATTTTACTTCCTGCAGATTAGACCTATGGTAGTTGGTAAAGAACCTGTTCAAGTGAAGATAGAATCTGAAGATTATCAGGAAATATTATGCACCAGCCAACATACAATCGGCAACGGTATCTATGAAGATATTTATGATATCATTTTTGTAGATTCGAAGCTGTTTGAACTGAAAAATACTATGCAGATAGCTGCTGAAATTGGAGAGTTAAATAAAATATTATTTGCAGAAAACCGCAAATGCATTCTCATTGGATTTGGACGACTGGGCACCTCAGACCGCTGGCTCGGAATCCCTCTAATCTGGTCTCAAATGTCCCAAGCTCGTGTGGTAGTTGAAGCTGATAGGGTGGACCTTCAGTCGGAACCTTCACTCGGCAGTCATTTTTATCATAACCTGACATCTCTTAATATGGGATATTTTCATATTAAATACGGAAGCCATAATACCGACAGAATTGATTGGGAATGGCTTCTCAGTAAACCGATTTTAAAACAAACCAACCATGTTAAATTAATTAGAAGTAACGAGCCCTTTTTGGTTAAAATTGATGGCAGAAGTTCTACAGGCGTTATCTATAAAGCAAGAATATAATAGCTTCAATAGCGTCAGTTTTTTTAATACTGTACACAATACCACTTTAAAAATAATATGTTTTTAAAATTTTAGTGGTTGAGCTAAATATTAACTTAAAGGAGAGGATTATTTTGAAACATTTAGGCAAGGTTATGGAACAGGTGATAAAAAGAAACCCAAATGAACCTGAATTCCACCAGGCAGTAAGAGAGGTTTTAGAATCCATTGATCTAGTTGCTGGAAAACATCCTGAATGGGTGCAAGCAGGTATCTTTGAAAGACTTGTTGAGCCTGAAAGGCAAATAATGTTTAGGGTACCATGGGTTGATGATACTGGTACTGTTAGGGTTAACAGAGGTTTTCGAGTTCAGTTTAATAGTGCAATTGGCCCCTATAAGGGAGGAATCAGGTTTCACTCTTCAGTAAACAACGGCATTATTAAATTCCTTGGCTTTGAACAAACCTTTAAAAATTCCCTAACCGGAATGCCAATAGGCGGCGGCAAAGGTGGTAGTGACTTCGACCCCAAGGGTAAATCTGATGGTGAAATAATGAGATTCTGTCAGAGCTTTATGTCTGAGCTTTACAGGCATATTGGAGCAAACACTGATGTTCCAGCAGGGGACCTTGGTGTGGGAGGACGTGAAATTGGTTATTTATTTGGAATGTATAAGAAACTGCGCAATGAATTTACCGGAGTTTTCACCGGCAAGGGTTTAACCTGGGGCGGAAGTCTTGTTAGAACGGAAGCTACTGGTTTTGGCCTTTGTTACTTCATGGAAAAAGCCTTAAATGCAAAGGGCAAATCCTTCAAAGGATCATCAGTTGTCGTTTCCGGCTGCGGAAATGTGGCAACCCATGCTGCACAA
>SWCA01002658.1_pt1 | contig 10405 bp, 8 predicted proteins | sample 4692961 | NCBI WGS metagenome assembly SWCA01 (sample SAMN10267275, study PRJNA491770) | bioreactor metagenome | isolation source: DHS bioreactor inoculated with | place: Japan: off Shimokita Peninsula
CGAAGACGTCGAGGTACAATTTGAAGGACGGCGTATTTACGTGCAGGTGAAGCACCGGAAACAACCGCTCGCCTGGAGTGACATCGAGGAGGCTTTGGCGCGCTTTGGAGAATTGCGTGCCGCCCATGGGCGCGGTGAGCGCGACGGGGAGCCGGGCTTCCTCGTCGTCAGCAATGCGGCTCCGAACGGCCCCCTCGCCGCTCGGATTGCCACGGCCGATTGGCCGGTTGACGTCCACATCGACTGGCCTGCGGCAGATCCCCGCGAGCGGATTCTGCCAGCCCCACAAGCCTCGCTCATCGAAGCGACGGAAGTCGCGAGCCAGATGGCCGGGAGCTTGCCCTTTGCCACGCTTGCTCCGGAGACCCTCGTCTGGAAACTGGCCGGGCTTGTGTCTCTCGCCGCCACCGGAGAAGACAAGAAGCTGGATCACACCTTCCAGACCGAAGAGCTCCCCCGCCTTTTCGAGCAACTTATCTTGCAGTTGCAGGATCTGCCACTGCCGCCGTCTCCTTACCGGGTTCAGGAACACGAACCCGACCTGCAGTCCGGCGAAAGGGTCAGACTGATCGTCGGCTATTCGGGGGCCGGCAAGACGTCTTGGCTGGCGCAGTCCGCGCAGCATGCCTCAGGCAGTCTGGTCTACATCGACGTCGGCGACACCCCGGGCGGCGCGCTCGCCAACGCCGTCGCTCGAGAAGTGGCGGGTCGGGTGTTCGGGACTGGTCACAGGCTTGGAGAGATATTCCTGCCAGGCGCCTCCGGCCGTGAAATCCTTCAGCTTCTATCCCGACGCCTGACAGAGCAGGGCGAGACCGTGACCGTCGCCCTCGACAACGTTCACCGGCTGCCGGCGGACGATCTGATGGACGTGATCCAATCCGGCCGGAATATACGGTTTGTGCTTCTGGGTCGCCCCGAAGGCGAAGTCGCTGCCCTCGAGGCTCTCCTCGGCGCCACCCGTGAGACGCTGCTCGGATGGGCACCCGACACTGTGGCCGCGGCCGCCCGTGACGACGGCTGCCACGGAGGCGCCTCCGATTGCCAACGATTAATCGATCTCACGGGCGGGTTGCCACTTTTCGTCTTGAATGCCATCTCGGTTGCGAAATCCGACTATGACGGTTCGCTGAAACTGTTCTGCGCGGACTTGGCCCGATCGGCGCACACCAGGGAAACCGCACAGGACATTATCCTCGGACGGGTGTTCGACCGGCTCCCCGAAACCGTGGCCGGGCTTGCAGAACTGCTCAGCCTTTGCGACGCGCCCCTAACCCGCAAGGAGGTTCGGTCCTATGTTGCGGCCGCCGGAATGACCGATCGGGCAGTGTTTGACCACGGCCTTCGCCACCTTGTCGGCAAGGGTTTGCTGCAGGTCTTTGCCAATAACCGCATCAAGCTCCACGATGCCGCCCGCTCCGTCGGCAAGGGCCGGCTCCTTCTCCATGGCGACGAAAGCGTGAAGGCGCGACAAGAAGCGCTGAGGACCGTCGTGCAGAAGAGCCTCATAGAAGGCTGGCACCCAGCCAAGCTCTCGCTCTTCCTCCGGCTGAGCGGCGAGCTCGGCCGCCTCGACGTCCTGGTCGAGATGGCGACCGAGGAGCTGTTTCACGAGATGGGCGTCTGGCCCGAAGTCGAAGCCTATCTCGAGCGCGGTGCTCAGGATGAGGCCGTTGCCCCCGACCAGCGGATCAAGGCACTCGATGGACTGGCATTCGCCGACCTGAAGGCTGGTTCGGATCGCGCCGCTCGGTGGCTCGACCAGATGGATGCACTGGTCGTGGCCCACGACCTCGGAACCGAGGAACGTCTTCGTGTCGGCATGAAGCGGATGAGCCTGTTGGCCGGCAAAGGCGACAGGCGCGGCGCGATGAGCATGGTGGCAGACCTCACGCCAATCATCGAGCATCTGCCGGACGGTCATCAGCGCGTGTTTTGGTACAACGTCGCTTGCGCCGAACTAGCACTCGGCGATGCAGACGCGGCGGCCGAGCGAGTTGAGCCATTGATCATGGACTATTACGAGCAGATTGGCCTCACACCCGAGATGGTGATCGGCAACAACGCGCCCGAGCTGTCGCGGATGATGAAGAAGGGGGCGGACGTCGATGATATCAAGCACCTTGCAGATGCTCTGGACGTGCTCGCGAAGGCGCGCGACGCTCAGCGCCAGCCCTCGCCCTTCGCTCGCATCCATGCCCTGAAATTCTACGATCTGGCTCGCGCCCCGGACTCCATGTTTCGGGTGGGGCAAGACCTCGTCGATGAGTTCATCGCTAGGCGCGACTTCGAGGGCGCGCTGCAGATCATGGAGACCATAATCCTGCCGCAACTCCGGCAGTGGAAGCTGGCCGACTACCTGATCACGGTGCGTTCGCAGTACGCAGTGGTCCTTGCCTATTGCGGGCGATCTGCGGAAGCCGAAGCCGAGATGGCGCGGCTAGAGCCCTATGAGGCTGATCTGCCTCCTCTGGTGCGGAACGAACTCCGAAGTCAGCGCGAGTTGATCGCCCAACTTCGTATGTTCGGACCACCACCGAAGTGGGTCCCGCCTCCCGGTGTCATGGAGAGCCTCGCTCGCCGTTTCTCCAGAGAAGGGTCAATTCCACAGACGCCCGGGCAAACTGCCGCCCGCAAGATAGGGCGCAACGAAAAATGCCCTTGCGGATCGGGCAAGAAGTACAAGCATTGCCACGGCCACTGATCGGAGGTCGAGCCCGTGCCTATTTCGAGAATTGAACGCGTCGTCGGTGGCGTCGTGACAGGGCGTGTAGAACGCGATTCTGACGGCTTCTTTGCCTGTCATGACTTCGGCTCGAATGTCGACCCAACCCGACTGGCAAGTCTCGATGACGTGGCTTATTTCTTGCGGTCACGTCCTCGCAGCGGCGTGCGCATGAACCCCGAATGGAAGCGCATCACCAGGAACATCTATATAGACGGTGTTCTTCTGCGCTGATCTCCGCACGGCTGACACACTTCTCGGTTCGAACTGGGCCGGAACCCAAGACCCCGGAGCTCCTGCTCCTCACTCCGCGGGGAGGACCGTCACGATTTCTCCGGTGGTCATGTACACAATCGTAAGCGACGTCTGCGGCCCACGTGGTTTCAGTTTGACGGCGTGAAGTTCCATGGCAGAAGTTCGTCGATCCGGCTTTTTGGATGGCCGCCAGCAATGGCTTCGAGGGTGGCCTTGAGATAGGCGAAGGGCTCGACGTTGTTGATTTTCGCGGTCTCAATAAGCGATGCGATGCGGCCCCAGGTGCGGCCGCCCTCGTCATGGCCGGCGAACAATGCATTTTTCCTGTTTAATGCAATTGGCCGGATCAAATTCTCAACACTGTTGCTATCAATCTCGACACGGCCGTCGTGGAGGAAGGTCTGCAAACCATCCCAGTGACGATGGATGTAGGCAAGCTTCTCGCCAAGGCGGGACTTGGCGGAGACCCGGAGGCGTTGCTCTTGCAGCCATAGTCCGAAGGCGTCGACCAGAGGCGCGGTGCGGGCCTGCCGGGCCGAGTGCCGCTGCCCTGGCGCCGTGCCGCGGATATCGGCCTCGACCCTGTAGAACTCAGCGATCCGGCGCAGGCCCTCGGCGGCGATTTCGGAGCCGTCGCGGTCGAAGACCTCCTTCAGTTTCCGCCGTGCGTGGGCCCAGCAATGGGTCACGCGGATCGGATCGCCGCCCTTGCGGGACGAGCGCGTCAGGCAGTTGTAGCCCTGGTAGCCGTCAAGTTGCAGGACCCCGTCGAAGCCACGAAGGATTTTCTCCGCGTTCTCTCCGCGGCGGTTAGGCGCATAGAAGAAGACCACGCCGGGTGGATCGTCCCCGCCCCAGGCGCGGTCGTCTCGGGCCAAGGCCCATAGATACCCGGTTTTCGTCTTGCCGCGGCCCGGATCCAGCACCGGCGCCGTGGTCTCGTCCATGAACAGCTTGGTCGACACCTTCAGATGCTCGGCCAGCCGCTCGACCACGGGGGCGAGGTGGAACGCGGCAGTGCCGACCCAGTCGGCCAGCGTGCTGCGATGGATATCGATGCCCGACCGGGCAAGGATCTGGCTCTGACGATGCAAGGGCAAATGGTCCGCGTACTTGGCAACCAGAACATGCGCAATGGCGCCTTCCGTCGGCAGACCGCCTTCGATGAGATGCGCCGGTGCCGGCATCTGCGTGACGCCGTCGGTACAGGCGCGGCAGGCGTATTTGGGGCGGACGGTGACGATCACGCGCAGCTGTGCGGGCACGATGTCCAGCCGCTCCGTGCGATCCTCGCCGATCTTGTGCATCACTCCGCAACCGCAGGGACATTGCAGGTTGTCGGGTTCGATCACACGCTCGATGCGCGGTAGGTCCTTCGGCAGGTTGCCCCGGTTGCGACGGGCCGGACGGCGGGTTTTGCCCTCGGAAGGGTGCCGCTCGTCCTGGCTTTCCTCAACCTCGGCGATGGCAGTCTCGAGGTCTTCGAAAGCCAATTGCCGTTCATCTTCGCTGAGCTTCTCCGACCTTTTGCCGTGAACCGCGTGGTTCAATTCCGCGACCAGATGTTCCAGGCGCTTGTTGATCTCCTTGAGCGCATCCCTTTCGCGCAGGAGCGCGGCGACAGCATCACGCTGGTCAGCGGGGATCGCGGAAAGGTCGATGGCGACAGTGGAAGGCATGGGCCGAGAATAACCCGGGGCCGCTGCGGATGCCCGCCATTTCCGGTACCTGATTCATTCTGCCGCAGCCGGAGAACGAGCCTCCAATGCCTTCACCTTGCGCCAGTCCAGGCCCGAGAACAGTGCCTCGAACTGAGCATGGTTCAGCGACATCATACCATCCCGAACGGCGGGCCAGGTGAAGGTCGTATCTTCCAGCCGCTTGTAAGCCATCACCAGGCCGGTGCCGTCAAAATACAGGAGCTTCAAGCGGTCGGCTCGCCTGGACCGGAACACAAAAACCGTGCCGGTGAACGGGTCCTTGCGCAAAACGGACTGGACCAGGGCGCTCAACCCATCATGTCCTTTTCTGAAGTCGACTGGCTTTGTCGCCACCAGGATACGCACCCGGTTCGAGGGGAAAATCATGATCCACGCCCAAGAGCGTGTACGATCCCAGCAATCCTGTCCGGGCTCACGGAAGCTTCCAGCCGGATTATGGTTCCGCCGTAAATGATCTCCACCGCGGCCAGCGGCTTCGCATCCTCTTGAACGGGCGCCGGAGTCGGTTCCAGAACGGCCGGTACAAACTCCGCTCCCGGAAGATCCGGCACCACAAGTTTGCCCTCCCGCGCCAAACGCCGCCATGCCGAGAGATGGTTGGGCTTCATGCCGACACGCCGGGCGACCTCGTTCACTGTCACCCCGGGAAGATAGGTCTCCGCGACAAGCCGCCCCTTCACTTCATTGGGCCAACGGCGCATTCCCGTGTCGCGCGGCAAAATCTCATAACCGCATACGGACTCCATATGGAGCTCTCTATGGACTCCCAAACCTGCCTCCATTCCCAAATCGACAATGGGTATGGATTCCAGCATCAAGACGGAAGCGAACAGGTGGGGTCCAGCCGCCGCTTACGGTCTTTGTGTGGTCGATATCGTTGATTGCCAGATAGAGCTGGTAATCGTGGCTCTCTGCCTTGCCGCAATATTCGGTGCCTCTGTCGGTCAGGATACGCAGCAAGGGTAACTCATGCTCCTCAAACAATGGCAGAACACGATCATTGAGCAGGTCCGCAGCCGTGATCGGTGTCTTGGTTGTGTAGAGCTTGGCGCAAGCGACCTTGGAATAGGTATCGACGAAGGTTTGCTGATAGATCCGGCCGACGCCCTTCATGGTGCCGACATAGAACGTGTCCTGAGAGCCCAGATAGCCGGGATGGGCCGTTTCGATCTCTCCGCAGGCCTCGTCGTCATGGGCCTTCTTCTCAAGAGCGGCGACCTGGCTGTCTGTCAGGATCGTGCCTGTTTCGGCCACATGGATTTCCAGGGCCTTCAGGCGCTGCTTGAAGTTGGCCAAGTTGTTCCGGAGCCAGATAGAGCGAACGCCGGATGGGGAGACAAAGACACCACGCTTGCGCAGCTCGTTTGAAACACGAACCTGTCCATGAGCTGGCTGCTCAAGGGCATAGTCCAGGACGGCGGCTTCGACTTGCTCATCCACGCGGTTCTTCTGGTTGGGCTTGCGCCGGCTCTTGTCCAGAAGCGCTTCAACACCGCCATCCTCAACAGCTGACTTGTAACGGTAGAAGGTGTCACGGGAGAGCCCCATCACCTTGCAGGCCTGGCTCACATTGCCAAGCTCTTCGGCCAGGTTTAGAAGACCGACTTTGTGTTTGATGATCCGTTCGTTACTCTCATACATGAGGGTTACCTTTTGGGCTTGAGATGATTGTTTGGTCACAACCATCAAAGCCGGTAACCCTCAGCTCGAAAACCGAGATGTCAGATCAAGTCTCAATTTCTACAGATCAGTTGTTCCCATATTCGTTTAGCAGAACAGCGACAAATGAACGACGATTGCAGTTTCTGATTGATCCTGTAACGCTTCGAAAGCGTCCTTAGGCTCTGTTGAGTATTTCGTATTGCTCGACGGACCGCCTCTGTCGTTGTGGCGCTTCGGTTTAGTACATGTCGCATAGATCCTCCTTCCATTCGGGAGACAACACTGCGCCATCAAACTCTCGGATCAATCACCTAGAGGGGAATTCTCATTGCAGCGAGCCTCCTGTTGCGCCAATAAGTCACAATCGCGTAAATTGATTATCGAAGAACTGCGTTTGCCAACGAGATACTAGACAACTAGATGTGGCTCAGGAAGTCATCATACCGTTGAGTCCAAACCTATCACACACTATCTGTTAAACCGACTACTCAAGTGGAACAGCAAAACCAAATTTGGTTGTTGAGATTCCATTTGGCAAACGCCTTCAGGTGAACGCTTTCAATGAAGAAGGATATGGTAAAGGCAGCCGCTATTATCTCTGTTTGGTGCGGCAGTCTTCAGCAAAGTTTTGCTCAAATGGAGCATACATTCCCAGAAAATAAGTTAGTGGTTGAGCATGCAAATGTAGTTAGGTCGGTGTCAAATATGGACACATTATTTGGATATGTTACTATTTGGAATGGAACTAACCAAGCAGTAAATATTTCAGAAATATATTCCGAAGAACTTGGCGTTGCTTCAGTTTATTCTGTAAATTATTCTGATGTCGATCCTGTATTTGTTGAATACCCACTAACTATACCTGCGCACGCGGAGCTTATGATGAGGCCTTCTGGAATTTACCTAGAACTAAAGAGGGAAAATGTAGGTTTCGAAGGAATATCTGAGATTTCTCTTACCTTGGAATTTGAAGACAAAACTAGTTTGCAAGTGCCTGCAGAAATACTTGTAACTGGCGAAGATTTACCTGACCACCATCATGGTGATGGAAAGACGTATGGGCATGATTAGTAATATTATATCGCAACAGTTAAGCAAACGTCATTGGGATTTAATGAGCTTAAATTTTTGAAAACCAATCAATTGCGATTGCGCACTCAACTATCTCATCTAAACATTGCGTGCGATCTTACGGGGGTTTCTAAAAAACCTCAAAACAACTACCCGCAGCAAAAAGCTGAAAATTGGAAAGTGTTTCTCGCAGCACCAATACTCGGGCAGAAACGACTTCGAACTGATCTTCGGCAGGCACGAGGAGTTTCGCAGCATCGCCAAGTGCTATGACTGCAACGCCAGTAACTTTCTGTCATCCCTCTGGCTCGCGTTAAGCGTCTGCGACTGGTTATGGTCTGAAACCTAACGAAACTTCACTGTAGCTTCGAATCCTCATCAATAGGTATCAGGTGCGTTTTGTTTCACGAAATCCTGAAACACTTTTAGCGTCTCATCACTAACATGGTGTTCGATACCTTCCGCGTCTTGCTCGGCCACTTCCGCGGAAATTCCTAGTGTAACCAGGAAATCAACGACAATCCTGTGCCGCTTGCGGCAGGCGTCCGCCAGTTGGCGGCCCTCCTCGGTCAAGCGTATATCGCGGTAGCGCTCCTGAAGGATAAGGCCTTCTCGCTTCAGCCTGGCGAGATTTTTCGATACCGTCGGCTGCGCAACGCCGAGCCGTTCGGCAATTTCGACTGGGCGCGCAGACCCGTTCAGGTGAATGAGTTCCGCGATGAGTTCCACATAGTCCTCGACCATTTCATTCTGATGCGCGGTGCGCACAGCCTCAAACCCGCTGGCCTGTTCATCGACACTTCTATCGGACGCCTTGGGTGAAGGACCGGTCATGAATGGAGCACATCCTCTTTGCTTTCAGTGTGACTGTGTATGCCGCCAATTTTGCCACTTGACAATGCGTTAGAATGTCCTAAGAAAATTAGCCAGAGCTAAATTTAATAGGCGTTGCTATGAAATATCTCCTTGCCAGCGCGGTGATCTGCCTTGTTCCGGGCACCGCGCAAGCCACCGCAATCAAAGAAGCCCCTTGGGCTCCACGTGCAGCCGCCTATCGGCACACCTTGTTTCTGGGTAACCTTTCCCCAGTCCCCTGGGAGAAAATCGAAGCCAGCTGGAACCGTGCCGTTCCAGGCAGCTCACTGCCGGATGCCGCGGTTTCCCGCGCAAGTGACGAGGAAGCCGCTGCTCTTAACAGGGCACTTCAGGTGCAGGACCGTCAGGCGCTGTTTGAAGCAGCAACGGTCATCGTTGCGCAAGGGATACTGCGTCACCTGGAAAATGCGGATGCCAGGCTCGGAACCCCAGAAGCAGCCACTGAGTTGGCCAAGGCCGAAACGCTTTACCGCGCCTTTGAAGATGCTATTCGCGCCGCCGATGAGCCCGCCGCCCGCCAGCTTGGCAGGGCATGGCTCGTCCTGAATTCGTCCCTTGGTAGTGGCGGTGTTCTGGGCCAAGGCGGACAGGAGAGCAACAAGGCAGAATTCGAAAACGCCCGCAAAGATATTTCCGATTATATCAGCACCAACTACCTGCCGGCAGAATTTGCAACTCGTGACAAGCTGGCTCCTGTTCCTGAAACGGTTTTCCTTTCCGGATGGGAAGTGAAACTGCCTGCAACATTGCCTCCGGGGTCAAACATTGCCGATCAAAGCGAACTACCGCGCCTTATTCTTCAATTCGAGGAAGCCGGGGAAGACGAGGCCAACCTGCCGCTTGTCGCTTATGGCGACATGCTGTTTGACAGTCCTGAGATCTTCGGCGGCCCTGCGCAGGAACTTGGGATTGCCTGTTCCACCTGCCATAATAGATCTGACATCAACAGGGAGTTCTTCATTCCGGGGCTCAGCAATCGCCCCGGGGGAATGGATGTCGATGGTGCTTTCTTCAATCCGATGTTCAATGACAGGAAGGACGATCACCTCGATACGCCGTCGATGCGCGGTATACGGTTCACCGCGCCTTATGGCCGTGACGGAAGGGAACCCAGTCTGCGCCGCTTCATCCGCAACGTGATTGTTACCGAATTCGCCGGCAAGGAGCCCACCCCGTTTCAGCTTGATGCGCTAGTCGCCTATGTCCGTGAGTTCGACTGGCTGCCGAATCCGCAAATCGACCGGGCAGGCCGGTTGACCGACAAAGCCTCCGAAGCGGCAGTGCAGGGTGAAGCCATCTTCAACACTGTTTTTCCCGGACTAAACGGCAAGTCCTGCGCGTCCTGCCACACGCCAGATCAGAATTTCACGGATGGACAGACACATGATATCGGCAGCTCAGAGCCGCCTTTCCCCGGAGGCACAGCCACAGCCTTCGAAACGCCAACGCTGCGCAACATCAACTTCACCGCCCCCTATATGCATGACGGTTCGCTGCCGACGCTGGCCAGCGTTGTCGATTGGTTCAACGACACCAGAAATCTTGGGTTGGACGAAGAGCAACGAATGGACCTGACGGCGTATCTGGAAGCCATCGGCGATGGCGAAGAGCCCTATCAGCGCTTTGAAGGCCGTGACAGTGTCTTCCGCCTGTCCTGGGAAGAGCTGACTACTTTCGCGTCAACCCTGGACACACTTCTGCCCGCCCGCGATGCTCAGAATATCGCGTTGCTCATCGATACGGTTGCGCCGGATCTTGCAGCCGACGCCAGCGTGATGACCAACCAGGAGGCAAAACCCGAAATCTATGAACTCAGCGCGATACTGAGGGCCGTGGGCAATGCCAGCGCTGAAGGAGACTGGGGCGAGGCGGAACAGCAATGGAAAAAATTCAAGACCATGCAGGCTGCAATTGACGAGAGGATGTTTTGATGCTGAACCGCCGTACGTTCTTGGCCGCGGCGTCCGCCAGCCTCGCCCTGCCGGCTCTCGCCGCCGAGGCGGGGCTGACCTTGGCCTTCATACCGCAGGAGAACCCGGAAAAGCTTCTGGGAGATATCAAAGTCATCACCGGCTGGCTGTCGGAGCAAATGGGT
>SWCA01002867.1_pt1 | contig 10372 bp, 8 predicted proteins | sample 4692961 | NCBI WGS metagenome assembly SWCA01 (sample SAMN10267275, study PRJNA491770) | bioreactor metagenome | isolation source: DHS bioreactor inoculated with | place: Japan: off Shimokita Peninsula
GGGTCCATGGTAAAGGACAGGGAATATTTGATTTTAATGGAAACTTACTCTCCCTTGATGGGGTAATTATTGATATAACTGAGCAGAAGCTGGCGGAAAAAGAATTTCACAATCAAAAAGCTCATTTTCAAGCATTATTTACCAACTCTTTCGATGCAATTGCATATTTTGACACTCAAGAAAACATTTCTAATGTCAATTCCCAGTTTGCTGAAATGTTTGGTTATGAGATTGATGAAGTTATAGGGGTAAACATTAATTCTATAGTTGATCCTTTTAATAAAGCAACTGATTATTTATCTGAAAACATTGCCAAGGGCGAAACTATAGAATTAGAGACTATTAGATATACTAAAACGGGGCAGCCCTTGCATGTACATCTTAAAGGAAGTCCAGTATATATTGACGGAGTTCTTATAGGAGGCTATGCAATTTATGCAGATATTAATGAGCGTAAACGCTATGAAGAGGAGCTAAAATATTTAAGTCTGTATGATAAGCTAACTGGAGTATACAATCGTACATTCTTTGAAGCCGAAATAGCCAGACTCCAAAACAGTAGATTATTTCCTGTTACGATTATGTCAGCTGACATAGATGGTTTGAAGCTGATAAATGATACCTTAGGTCATGTTTCTGGGGACGAGCTTTTAAAGATTCTAGCTAATATACTTAAGGATACTCTACGCTCATACGATATTATAGCCAGAATTGGCGGCGATGAATTTGTAGTGCTTTTACCCAATACTGATGAGATTATCTGCGGGAAAGTTGTTAAGCGAATTCAATCTGCTGTAGCCTTTTATAACAGAGACAATCAGCATTTACCACTAAGTATTTCAATTGGCACAACAACTGTTAATAGTAAGGATTCCTCTCTCAAAACAGCTCTAAAAGCTGCTGATGATGCCATGTACCGCAGCAAGCTGCGCAAGGGTGCAAGTGCGAAATCTCAGATACTAAACACCCTCATGGCCACCTTAGGGGAACGAGATTATATTACTGAGGGTCATGCCCATAGGTTAGGCAGCCTATGTACAAAGGTAGGCAAGAAAGTTGGACTTTCTTCAAATCAGCTGGAAAACTTAGCATTATTAGCCCAAGTCCATGATCTAGGAAAGGTTGGTATCCCAGACAATATCCTATTTAAAGAAGGATCACTATCAGAGGATGAATGGACAATAATGCGTCAGCATTCTGAGAAAGGGTATAGAATTGCTTCCTCCTCTCCAGACCTTTCAAGTGTTGCCGATTTAATACTAAAGCACCATGAAAAATGGGATGGTTCAGGCTATCCCTTAGGGCTAACTGGTAGTGACATTCCCATAGAATGCCGAATTCTATCAATTATAGATGCCTATGATGCAATAACCAATGATCGACCCTATAGTAAAGCAAAATCTTCAAAAGAAGCTTTTGAAGAAATAAGGCAATGCTCTGGGACTCATTTTGATCCTGAGCTTGTAGAGGTTTTCCTATCCATAATAGTGGAGGACGCAGGATAATTAAAAAGTAGTTAGCGACTATTAAGCATAAACAAATCCTTGAGTTCCTTGTTGGACATTTCGCTAATTCTAGTCTCTCCTGCTGCAACTGTCAGCTCAGCTAACTCCCTTTTATCTCCTAGCATTTCATTAATTTTTTCTTCAAAGGTACCTATGCTAATAAGCCTATGAACCATGACATTTTTTTGCTGTCCTATCCTGTAAGTCCTATCTGTAGCCTGATCCTCAACTGCAGGATTCCACCAGAGGTCAAAATGTATCACATTTGATGCTGCTGTTAGGTTAAGGCCAGTACCTCCTGCCTTCAAGGAAACTATCATTATAGGTGAGCTTGTAGTATGATTTTGAAACTGATCTATCATTTCATCACGCTTTTTACGAGTCAGACTTCCATGGAAGAAAAGTGCATCTAGCTTCAATTCATTTTTAAGGAGCTGTACTAGAAGTTCCCCCATCTCCTTATATTGGGTAAAAATAAGTACCTTTTCATTTTTACTTATCAAACTCTGGATCAACTCCAGGGTTTTTAGAGCCTTACCAGAGTGCTCCTTATTGGCAATCCCCTTTTTAGTATAATGCACAGGATGGTTACAGATTTGCTTTAGTGAAGTTATGAGCTTAAATACGATACCCTTTCTTTCTATGCCTTCACTTTTTTCAATTTCTGTTAAAAGTGACTCAGTAACCTGTTGATACAGGGCTGCTTGCTCTTCGCTGAGATAACAATATTCATCTTTTATCACCTTATCTGGCAGGTCTTTTATTACTGATTTATCACTTTTTAACCTTCTAAGTACAAAGGGTCCTGTAACATTGAGCAGCTTTTGTATCTTTTGCCTATCTCTATACTTTTCGATGGGATTAGCAAAATGCAGCCTAAAATCTTGTTTGCGTCCCATAAATCCATGATTAATAAAGTCAAAAATACTCCATAGCTCTAAAAGCCGGTTTTCAACAGGTGTTCCTGTCATGGCAATATACGAAGAGGCTTTTAAATCTTTAACAGCTTTTGTTTGTTCTGTATCAGGGTTCTTAATATTTTGGGCCTCGTCTATAACAACTATTTCAAAGGATCTTTTTTTAAACTTTGCCCTATCTCCACGTAAGGTGCCATAGGAGGTAATTACTATATCTATATTTTTGTTGCCCAATTCACGAGTATTCCCGTGATAGATTTCTGCCTCGAGAGAAGGAGCAAATTTTTCAAGCTCCTTACTCCAATTTCCTATTAGTGTTGTTGGACATACAATCAAAACAGGTTTAGATAGTCTTCCTTCTTCTTTTAGCTTTAAGATTAAGGCTATTACTTGTATAGTCTTTCCTAAGCCCATATCGTCGGCCAGGCAGGAGCCTAGCCCTCGTATTGCATTACCATACAACCAGCTTAAACCTCTTTGCTGATAGGGTCGTAGCTTAGCTATTAATCCTATAGGTTGGGATATCTCTTCCTGTATGCTTTTAGAGTTTAGAGCAGTTACCATCTTTTGAAGTATTTGGTCAGGTACAAAGTCAGCTTGCCCTGCTTCTCCAGTAATAGCTGATCGCAGGATTTCCATTGAACCCATCTTTGGCTCTGGTTTCTGGAGCTTTCTTTGGATTCGTCTTATATCTTCAGGCTTTAAAAGGATATATTCATTTTTGTATTTAACAATCTTACCTGCACTTTTTACCAGCTCACGAAATTCTTGAGGTGATAGAAGGTTATTGCCTAATGCTATTTGCCAAGAAAAATCAAGCATCTCTGAAAGGTTGAGGTATGAAATGGAAGAGGCTGCACCTTCTTTTGTGTTAGCTGTAATGGTCAGTCTTGGAGAAGCCATTTTCTTAAGTTCCTTGGGAATCATGACACTAATTCCAAGGAGAGAAAGTATCTGCTTAGTTTGTCCCAAAAATTCTGCCATTGCCTCTTGACTAACCTCGGCACCCTTTTTCCCTTTAAATTGAAGAATGCTTTTTAATACCGGCAAATACTCTCCAGCAATTGTTAATTGTTTAGATATTTCCCTGCGCACTAGAGCTGCTGGCATTTGAAATATTTCCTGTTCTTCCTTGCTTTCGCCCTTGTCCGCAAAAACCTTTGTTAATGGTATTACAGGTGCCAGGGGATCTCTTTTGTTCTCAACATCCACCAGCATTCTGAATTTCTCACTACCCTTTATAGGAAGACCAATTTTAATAATGGGAGTCACAAAAGCAGGCTCTAGATTCAGCCAGGCAAGCCAGTTGGCAATTGCTTTTCCCGTCTGTCTTTTTTCAAAGCTTTTTGCATAATAGTGATTTCCCTTGAAGAATACTCCTGAGATTTCATCATCTAGGTCAAACTTTTGTTTGTGAAAGCGGTACATAATATGGGACAATATTAACTCTATTACCTCTTCTACTGCTTCTTCCTGTAGAAGTAGGCTTTTTCCCCTTTGATTATAGATTAGGTCTGGTGGTAGCAGCTGTACTAGATGCTTAATTATTTGTTGTAGATTATTGTCCCTATCCAGAGGTCTGTAGCCGATAGCAAAGCTTCCAATTTTATCTATTGGTTTTACAACAGGTATAAAGGCAGATGCAATGGTTAGTGCACGAGCTGCACTTACTGCTGCACATAAAAAATCTGCCCAGGGGGACGTCTTTTGTCTTTCTAGTTCTAATGGCAGGGTTAAAAACAAATCTATTACATCTTCTACAGTCACAAAAATACCTTTTCTTCTTTTTAAGGTGATTTTCCCATCTAGAAACTGGGGTATGGATATGGTCTTTTCATCTCCTGTAAAGATTAACGAAGCCTTATTTTTTGGCTGTCCAGATGCCTTACTAATAAAAAAAGAATAGGCGGATTCTTTATTTTCTGGATATAACAAAGTCAGTTTGAGATTATTAAAGGAATAGCCATTATCTATAAGCTCCAGACCTTCTATAGCTTTTGCACAGCTTTCATAAGCCTTGATTAGGTATTTTTTAAAATCTTTTCCTCCATAAAAAAGTGGAGCGCTACTTAATAGTGCAAAGATCTGTTCGCCATGCGTGTTGTTTGCTATGGAGCTTAAATCAATTTTTTCAACTGAGAAAACATTATGGTCGTCATTGTAATCCTTATATTTGATAAAAGGTAATTCTTTATTGTACTCATCTAATGCATTCTCTTCAGCTTTGTACTGTAACTTGTCCAACAAGTCTTCTTTATGGATATTTCTTAATTTGAATAATATATATGGATCCTTGTCTATCTCATTAGCTAGTATATAGTAGACTGCCGCAAGGTGTTTACAAGGGTTGGCCCAATCTGGACAGGAGCATTGAGTTGCTATATCGCTCCAGGAAACAGGAAGCAGATAAACCTCCTGTTCCTTCAATAGTTCAAGAAGGCTCTCTGGAAGTTTACCCATGGATAGCTCTGAAGCTAATAGAGGATTATTTTCAATTAACTCCTTAATAATTTCTACCTCTTCTTTACAAAATTTTTTGAGTCCTATTTCTATTTTATATGGCCTGGGACGCGTTCCCTTAACTTTTGCCTTAATATTACCCTTAGTGGTTATTTCAATGTGACTTACTTTATCACCACTAGCATAACTCCTACCCCTGGGTAATCTATTTGTATCACAATCTATCTTTTCTAAGGCTTCCACCCAGGCGTTTCCCCACCACGTTTTTCCGTATTTTTTCCGTCCCATTTGGCCTGTTCCCCTTTTAGCTAATTAACAAAGCATCTTTAATAAATTCAATTAAAGATATAATAATCCTCTAAGCTAGTTTTTCCGAAAAGCAAAAAAACACCCACTAGGTGAAAATTGGCTTGAATATGAAGTTTTTGTAAAGATTTGATGGATTGATAGGATAATTTAAATCTTTTGTAGAAGCATCATTTGTAGAAAAACAGCCAAACTATACGTATCATAGGTTACAAAATAATAATGCTATTTTTCCAATTTTGTAATATTTGGTGTAGATATTAATAATATGATGGTAAGGAGGATAAAGGACAATCATGCCTATAACCAATGATTTAGAGGTAATTAAACAAGCAATTTTAAATGAATTAGAAGGCTATAATTTTTATATGCTGGCTGCAGAAAAAGAAAGCAGCCCAGAAGCTAAGGAAGCATACCTGCATTTTGCTAGAGAAGAAGAAAAGCATATGGTTTGGTTAAAAAAACTATATAAATCAGTAAGTGAAGATACTGTAATTTCTAATCCTAATGACATAGAGGAAGTGTCTTCCCCTCACATATTTAACTGGAATAATGCTGGAACACAATCTGGTTCCTTAGCTGTATCAGTATTTGGGATTGCCATTGGAATGGAAAGGGCAGCCGCTGATTTTTATAAAAAAGCAGCTAATGAAACCCAGATAGATGCTGCAAAAAAGCTTTACTTAACCCTTGCTAAATGGGAAGAGGATCATCTTACCAGTTTTGAAAAGCACTATGATTACCTAAAGGAAGAGTGGTGGCAGCAACAAGGTTTTAGTCCATCTTAACAAACATTTAAGCAATATTTTTGCAGGTCACTTTTTAGACCTGCTTAATATAAAGCCTCAGGGGCTTAAAGCTCCTGAGGCTTTTGTTTAGTTTTAAGACGGTTTGTCTTGGGATTCTTGAATTTCTTTTGTTTCTTTAACTTCTGTTGTTTCTTTTGTTTCTACAGCTTTTTCTTGAAATTTAACCTTATCTTTATCCTTATCCTTATCCTCATCATCACTTGTTATGGAATTGGCTGCACTCTTAAACTCTCTTAAACCCTTACCGACTGCTTTGCCAACATCAGGCAGTTTGCCTGGCCCAAAAATAATCAAAGCAATGACAAGTATTAAAACTATCTCCCACATACCTAGAGGTCCTATCATGCCAAACATCTAATTACCCCCTTTAAGCCTTATTATTACAATTGTACATCAAAAATACCACAAATTAATAGTAAAATAAATATATATTTTTCACCATTTGATTTATCACCTGTTTTTATCTGACTTTTTTATTGTAATTCATGCAATTACAATAGTCAATGAGCCATAGTAGTTCCTATAGTCCCATTAATATCCTAAGCCTGTCCTCTACTAGTTCTATAGTATTACTAGATACAACTCCCCATGGTTCAATTAATCGTTCTACTGATATAGATCTTACATCTTCACATTTAACATAGCTTAGTTCCTTTAAACCACCTTCCAAAGGTGCTATTTCAATATGAAATGGTATACCTTTTTCCTTAGTTGTAATAGGTAAAACAATTGCAAGACCCGCCGGCCCATGATTAAAGAGATTAACAGACACCACTAAGCAGGGTCTCCTGCCAGATTGTTCATGCCCACGAATAGGACTAAGGTCTACTAACCATATTTCGCCTCTAGATGGCTTCATTTTTGCTCCTCCAAATTATCAGCAATGGTAGTATCCCACTCCTGTCTTTCTTCTATCTCTTCTTTCCATTTTCCAGGATTCTCTCTTAATACTTTATAAGCTTCATTAGCTTCCATTAAAACTTGTTTTCTGCGATAATCCTCAACAGCCTTATCTAGTATTTCCTGCATAGATATACCAGCTTCCTTAGAAATCCGCCTTATTATTTTTAAAGTTTTATCGTCAACCCTTATAGTAGAACTTGTCATACAATTCACCCTTTTTTCAAAATTGTTACCTTTTAGCATTTATTTGTGTTACTTTATAGTATACATATCTGTGACACCTAGTGCAAGGTAATTTTTATATCAACCACGCAGGCACTATCCAGTTTTCCTTGTCAATTGGCAAAAAATCCTTTGATAAACAAATTACGCTACCTTCACCAATCTCAAGTCCTGTAGTCTCAAGAACTCTAAACTGCTTAATGATTGTCTTTGTTGGAGTGCCACTTTTCTTTATCTCAATTGGATAAAGCACGTTGTTTTCCTCAATAATGAGATCTATTTCTTTATTATCCTTATCACGATAATAAAATAGCGGTGGTCTCTTACCTGCATTATAATAGCTCTTTATTATTTCACCAACTACCCATGTTTCAAAAAAGGCTCCCGACATGGCACCAGCTTCTAGTGCTTCTGGTGTTGTCCATTTGGTTAGATAAGCACAAAGCCCAGTATCTAAAAAATACATCTTAGGTGACTTTATAATTCGCTTAAGTGTATTGTTATAGTATGGTTCTACAAGAGCCACAATACCTGAAGAAATCAAAATTGATAACCACTGCTTTGCTGTGGGTGGACTAATTCCTACATCCCGTGCCATGTCTGCATAGTTTACCATTTGTCCTGTACGGGCAGCCGCACAAGACAGAAATCTTAGAAAAGCCAGTTCATCACCAACCTGTGTAAGATCTTTAACATCACGCTGCAGGTATGTTTGTACATATGATGAAAAAAATATATGGGCATTTATAGTGTCTACATATAACGCAGGCATACTCCCCTTGAATATTCTCTCAAACATCTCTTTTAGGTTTTGAGGTTTTGCAGTTTTATACTTTTTCATTATGTCAGAATACTTTGTTGTAAATGGAATTGCAGGTAGTCCAAGAATTTCACCATTGGATAGTCCTAACAAATTCACTATTCCAACTCTACCAGCAAGAGATTCGCTCGCATTGTTCATTAAATGAAACATTTGAGAGCCTGTTAACCAAAAATCCCCATTACGCCTATGTTCATCTACATAGATTTTTATATGTGGTAAAAGCTCTGGTGCATATTGTATTTCATCAATGATTACAGGTGGTTCAAATCTTTGTAAGAACAAAGCTGGATCTCTTACTGCAAGTTCCCGAAGTAGCGGGTCATCTAAAGTTACATATTGCCTTTTTCCGTCACTTAGCTTTTTGAGCATGGTTGTTTTACCAACCTGCCTAGGTCCAGTTATTAGTAGTACAGGGAAACTCCCATGAATATCATGCACAATTTTTTCCATTGCTCTATTGATATACATTTCATCACTCCGACTAATATAAAATTATATTTTATTATATACGAGTATTTCCCGTAAGTCAATTTACTATACCTATCCAGCAACACAATACCATTAGCTATTAAAATGAACAGCTCCCTGCAGATAACTCTACAAGAAGCTGCTATTTATACTGCTTTTGCTTTACATCGAAAATCTTCAATATGTCAAACGAAACGTCCCCTTGTCACCTCCCTCACCTTTATCCTGATTTGGCCATTAAAATCCCTAATGCTATGGAATGGAGCTTTGTTTCAGCTGAATCAGACCTTGAAGTAACAACAATTGGTGCCCTTGCGCCTATCACTATTCCCGCTGTCTTAGTCCCTGCAAAACTGACCAGGGATTTATACATAACATTGCCGCTTTCAATATTAGGCATCAATAGTATGTCAGCGTCTCCTGCTACCTGATTCTTAATACCCTTGTGAGCTGCAGCCTCAGCAGATATTGCTACATCAAGAGCATAGGGTCCGTCGATTATGCAATCCTTAATTTGCCCACGCTCACACATTTTAGATAATACTGCTGCATCAACTGTAGCCTGCATATCAGGATTAACCACCTCAACTGCTGCTATGGGTACCACCTTGGGCATTTCAATCTTTAGCACCTTGGCTACTTCCAGTACATTACTAATTAAGTTAACCTTACGGCTAATACTGTATTCAATATTGATGGCAGCATCAGTCATCAATATAAATTTGTGATAAGCCTGTATCTGCATCACAGCAACATGACTTAAGATTTTCCCAGTTCGCAAGCCCCTCTCCTTATTTAAAACTTCTCTAAATAATTCAGCAGTACCAACCTTGCCCTTCATTAGGATATCAGCCTCTCCAGTAGATACCAGAGCAACAGCTTCTTTAACTGCCAATAAACTATCCTTCTCATCAATTATCCTGTATCTATCTACATCTATATCTAATCTATCCGCCAACTCATGAATTAACTGCCTATCTCCAACCAAAATAGGTTCAATAAGTTCAGCCTTAAAGGCTTCATCTACAGCCTCTAATACATCTTCATCCTGAGCTACTGCAACAGACACCCTTGGTGTATCATAATTCTTCGCTGCCGTTAATAATTCATGAAAGTTTTTCATTGAAAGTATTCCTCCTGTACACATCTATGATTACAAAATCTATGCTTTACTATTTTCTGTGTTTAACTGCATTATCCTTTTTATTAAGTATTTGCACTATCCATAATGTTAAAATTTAAGGCAGATACACTTCTTTATTCTATAGCCTTAACATGATAGAATTCTTCTAGACATATAAAAGCTTTCATTGAAGCATTCTGATGAAGCTTATTTGTAGAAATTGGGGGGAATTATTAGAATGGCCTATCTTTTATTAAGTTTTGCAATAGTTTCAGAGGTAATTGGATCTACCATGCTTAAGTTATCCAATGGTTTTTCTAGAAAACTTCCCATTGTTGGAGTTATAGCAGGGTATGGTGTTTGTTTTTATTTGTTATCATTAGCTTTATTAGAGCTTCCCCTGGGATTTACTTATGCCATCTGGAGCGCCCTTGGAACTATTCTTACAGCTTTGGTAGGAGTCTTTTTATTTAATGAAACAATTAATAGAAAAGGTGTATTTGGAATTGGACTTTTAATGGTAGGAATGGTTTTACTTAATCTAAGCAAATGAGGAGAAGAGATATGAAGGGTGTATTATTTTTAGCGGGTGCAATTTTATTTGAAGTATTTGGATCTACTATGCTCAAATTTTCAAATGGGTTTACTATTATATTGCCTTCCTTAGGGGTAATACTTGGGTTTATGACTTCCTTTACCTTTTTTGGATATGCCCTTAAAAGCATTCCCTTGTCAACTGCCTATGCTGTGTGGGCAGGGGTAGGAACTGCTCTAACGGCATGTGTTGGGGTTATAATCTTTGGAGAAGACTTAAACCTCCTAAAAATCTTGGCGTT
>SWCA01001317.1_pt1 | contig 10360 bp, 8 predicted proteins | sample 4692961 | NCBI WGS metagenome assembly SWCA01 (sample SAMN10267275, study PRJNA491770) | bioreactor metagenome | isolation source: DHS bioreactor inoculated with | place: Japan: off Shimokita Peninsula
CCCCTGGGAAGGCCACCGAAAAATGACAGCCAAACTGCCAGTCAGAAATACCGTGACAAAAAAGAAGCAGCCAAACGAAACCATGTAGAAGGCAAGTTTGGACAAGGCAAACGAGGATACGGGCTCAACAACATCATGGCCAGGCTTCCTGAAACGTCCGAATCATGGGTCAATGCGATCCTTTTTGTCATGAACCTGGCCAAATTGCTGCAAGTGGCAGAAAAATGGAAAGGTTCTTTTGCGCTCTTACTTAATAAACTAAAAGCAGACATCAAAAACCTGCTGAGATTAGAATTATTTGATAAAAACCTTTTGCTGGTTTCAATATCCAACTCGTGTGGCGCATAGAAAATCAGCAGACCCTAATTAGCTATATAACAAAACAAACTCACTCTTTTTTCAATTTGGTAAATTAGAATTTGGAACATCGATTTATCTGTTCAAACCTCAACTCTACTTCTTCCCAATCAGCCCCAACAACTGATCTACCTTCTCTTTCAAGTATCGAATCTCCTCGTCTTTTGCTGCCAATAACCGATTTAGCATTTCTTCTTCAATCCCATAATGATAAAAGAGTCCGTTTTTGCTGTTGTTGGCATTATCCCTCACCTCTTGATGGATTATAATTCCCTCTGGTTTTAGTAAATCTTCCGCACTTGTTTCCAAAATCCCGGCAATTTGCTCCAAACGTTCCAGATCAAGTTTGGTAGTTCCGCTTTCAAGGTTTTGGTAACTGCGGATGTTTATGTTCAGTTTATCGGCCAGGTCTTGCTGGCGAAGGCCTTTGATTTCGCGGTGTTTTTTGATGTTCAAACGGGCGGTATCCATAATATCCATAGTGGTAGAATTTAGTTTCAGTTTGTATTGTTATTTTGTCTTCCCATTGCCTTTTCGCGTTTTTTATACAAAGCTGGCAATCTTTTCGTTACAGGCCAGTTCCGTCAATTCGCGCAACTTTTGTACCCGCTCTGAAAGGTATTCCAAATCTTCGCGGTTAATGCTGTAATCCAGCTTGTAACGCGAGTCAATATACGCTTTTTTCAGCAAGGTAAACAGGCGTTCCTCCTCCGGCGTTGTCCTTGGAAAAATGGTTTTAAACCGGACATCAAGCTTACGGGCTTGCCTGTCAAGTTTTTCCAGGTCGTGTTGGTTGGGCTTGTAGTCGGTAAACACCAAAAGAACACAGGCATAGAGGCGTTCCGTGGCCTGGTGTAGCATGAACGCAGCCTGACCATAGCTGCCTCTTCCAAAAGCGTTATTGTAATCGATTATAAATTCGTTTGCATTGTTAGACCACTTGTCAAGGTACAGCTGTGCCTTGTATTTCCGGTCGGCGGGGTTTAATGGTTTAGGTGTGGAAAGCCGGAACTTTCCGCTGTCATGCAGCATGATCCCTTCTTGCAGGATATCTACAAAGAAATAATTGCCATTTTCGATCTCGGTGTTCAGGTAGTCAATCCCGTGAAAGATGACGTTGAGCGGGAATTCCCGGCCGGTATCGCGGCGCACTTTGTTTTGCCAGCGTTTATTGCTCTCTTTCCGGATAGCCACCGCCTCGGTATCGAGCACCACCAGGACGTCGTAGTCGCTTTTATATTCGTAAGTTGTCCCGTTTTCCTTGTAGCGGTCATCCACCCAGTTGCCGCGTGCATACGACCCAAACAGGATTATCATCCCGGCAGGAAAGCGGCTTTCAATAGCCGCTACGATTGTTTGCAGTTCGGCTTGCTTGTCGGCGGGCAGATGATCGGTTGTTGTTTTCAAAGTCGTTTGATTTGGGTTAACTAAAGTAAGCATTTTATCGCTAAAATTGATCTTCTTTCTGATTCCTTTTTGCCCAAATTTTGTCGCAGGCCTTCTTCCCTGAAATAACAATTCAGGTGATCCATCAATGCTTCTCCTCCCATGGGCATTAGCCTGTTGGCCAATACAAGCGCCTGGCGGATATACCTGTTTGTATTGTCAAAGGGTTCGGTCTCGAAAAACCCGGGGTCGGGAACACGGTGACAAAAGAATACTAATGCCAGTAGCGTTGATCGCAGATCAGCATGATCGTCGACATAAAAATAACTTACCTGGAATTTATCCTTAAAGAAGGGATGAGGTTAAAAGGTTGCATGATCCATTGCATGGTCTTTCAAGCTTTGAATAAGTTTGTCTTCATTTCTGTTCATCGTTTTATCACTTTAAAGCTTACCTGGTTTATTGTCCAGCTGATGAAGCTTGGGTCTTTTTCATAAGTTCTTCTTTCAGGATTATTTATTCCGAAAAACTGAACTAAACCACCTAAAATAAGACAAGACAAACCAACAACTGATTATTTAGAAAAACGGGGGATTTTGTCAGAAGATCCAACTTTATGTCCTCAAAATGAATCATTGATGACGGAATTAGGACTTTAGCTCGCCAAGAAATCAATTAACCGGTCTGTTGTATCTCGTAAAACAGGTATCAGTAAAACCCGTTTGAGTGAGCTTGTAAATAATCCAAGTACCCAATTGAGGGTAAGTGAACTGTATTTAATAGCTTTGGCAATTGACGTTAACCCCTGTGAGGCGCTGCGGGAGGTGTGTAAAGATCTCCAATTGCCGAAAAGCTAGCGATCTCCTTTCGTTTTTAGGGTCTGCTTATTTTCTCTAAATAAACAAACCGTATATAAGGTATTTTACTTTGAGGCTGGGTATGCTCTATTGGATTACGCGCCATATAATAGCACGTCTTCCATCTCAACCAAACTCCGATCACGATAACAATGTCCCCTATTCCTGTGATACAAAGAGTGATTTCTTTTTGCTTTGACCCAACACTCTCTATCCCCGGAGCCTATAAGGAAAGGACATCGTCTGTCCTATCCTCGCTTCAGGACTTCTTCACACATGGCAAAACTCGGGGTTTTGTGGCACAAACTCCGGAACCAGCGCTCGCATACGGTTGACCAACTCGAGGTTCGACTCGGTCTGCGTGGCTTTCTGCAGAGCATCAACAGCCTGCATCACGATTTCGAACTGGTGTTGGCGTACTTTGGCCCGCTTAATCTTGGGATGATGGGTCGGCAGGGTGTTTTCCTCGTCGGCCAGCAGCTCTTCGTACAGCTTCTCGCCGGGACGCAAGCCCGTAAAGGTGATGGGGATGTCGTCTCCGGGTTTCAGTCCTGCCAGGGTGATCATTTTCACAGCCAGGTCATAGATCTTCACCGGTTCACCCATGTCGAACACAAAGATCTCCCCGCCGTTGCCCATAAAACCGGCTTCGAGCACCAGCTGACAGGCTTCGGGAATGGTCATGAAGTAGCGGATAATATCCGGGTGGGTTACTGTTACCGGACCACCCGCTTCAATCTGCTTGCGAAACAGGGGAACCACCGAACCGTTCGATCCCAGCACATTTCCAAAGCGCGTGGTGATAAACTCCGTTGCGGTGTTGCCCAGCTTTGCCAGCGACTGGATGTAAATTTCACAGATCCGCTTCGAAGCGCCCATCACGTTGGTCGGGTTCACCGCCTTGTCGGTTGAGATCATGACAAACTTCTTCACCCCAAACGCTACCGAAAGGTCGGCCAGCAAACGCGTCCCTCCGATATTCACCCGGATGGCCTCGCTCGGATGGGCTTCCATCAGCGGAACATGTTTGTAGGCTGCGGCATTGAAAACATAGGCCGGGCGGTATTTTTCAAACAGGTGACGCATACGCGAAGCGACCGTTACGCTAGCCACCACCACTTCACACGACCGATCGGGATAGCGGGCCAGCAGTTCGTTGTGCAGATCGTACAGGCCTGACTCGGCCTGGTCGAGCAAGATGAGCTGCCCCACCTGAAAGCTCATGAGCTGACGTACAATCTCGGAACCGATGGAACCTGCGGCACCACTCACCAGCACCACCTCACCGCGCAGTCCGTCGGCTACCTGCTGCTGATCGAGCCAGATAGGCTCACGCCCCAGCAAATCTTCAATCCGGATTTCCCGGATCTGCGTTGACTGGAGCTGTCCATCCATCCACTCGCTCACTGGCGGGACTTCGCGGATATTCAGCCCGGCATCCAGGCAGCGGTCGAACAGGGCTTTTTTCCGGCTCCCTTTGATGTTTGATGTCGCGATGGCAAAGATCACCTCGCTGATGTCCTGTTTAGGAATGACTTTACTGAAGGCTTCATCTTCGGAATAAATGGTTTTCCCCTTCAGCCGCTTTCCCACCAGGGAGTTGTTGTCATCAATAAAACCATACACTGTGATGGACGAATTTCCGTCGTTCTCCAGCACACGACTGGTAATCTGGCCCATCGCACCTGCTCCAAAGATGAGCACCTGTTTAAGGTTTTTCCGTGGGTTAACAAAGGTCTCATACATTTCGCGGATAACGATCCGGAAGCCCATCAGAAAAACGGAAGTCACCATAGCATGAATAAGGACCACGGAATAGGGCAAGTCGATGTAAATCGCCAAAGGAATAAGCCGCAAAACCAGGGTCAGAAGCAAGATTGTTCCCGTAGCAACGCTCACTGCCATAGCCATGCGCGACGCATCCTGGATGGACGAGTGCCGGATGATGCCCCGGTACGACCCACTCCACAGGTATGCAAGCAGGTATACCGGGAAGAAGATAAAAGCCTGTTGTCTCACGACATCGGCAAAAGAGATCCGTTCAACATCGAAGTTAAACCGCAGCAGATAAGCCACCACCAGCGATGCCAGCGTAATGGCCAGGTCCATCAATAGGACCGACTTACGGGGTAAGTTGTACTTCTTAAATTGCTTTTCGATTAATTTGTCCATGATTGGTTATTAGACATTAGTTATTAGTGAGAGTGATTGGTTGCTGGCTACTTGCTTCTGGCAGATTGCGCCAGCAGAGAGTCCCGATTGCTCGGGGTAGTTTTCTGCCTGCTGCGAAACCGGACTACGACTTGTTGTTAGTTGTCGGTTGTCTGTTTTTCCTAATAGGTCATCTGTTTCGGTTTATTGACTGCCGCATCCCGAAGCGCGGCTTTCTGCCTATATTGTCCGTTTTTCGAATTTCGCCTTAAAGGTACCAGTTTTCCGTTATCTGTCTTATGTGATCTTCTCCTTGTTCTTTTTTTTCGTAGCGGTTATACGAGCCCATCTCCATCAAGTGGCCGTTGGATTCTGGATCCTTTCGACTTGCTGCAAACGCTGCCACCCGGAGATGTCAGGGCAGGCTGTTCACTGCGACTGCCAACTTCTTCCCCTCCCTCAAACGCCAAAGGTTTTGAAAACACTTTGGAGATGGCCGGGCTTGCCGACAGAATCCTGCGTATGGTGTGACAAATATAAGCCAACTGCTCCGGGCTCATGTAGGGGAAGATGGGTAGCGACACATTGCCCTGCCAGATTCGCTCGGTTGTTGGATAATCTGCCGGGGCCAGTTGATACCGCTCCTGGTAGTAAGTCATGCGGTGAAGCGGCTTGTAGTGCACCGACGTGCCGATTCCAGCCTCCGCCATTTGCTCAATAAACTGGTTGCGATTCACCGGGGAATGCTCCCGAATTACCATCGGGAACAGGTGCCAGGCATGATCTTCCATGGGCCCGACGAACTCCGGCAAATCCAGCAGTTTGATATCCGACAGTTGCTCGTAGTAATAGGCCGCAATTTGTTGGCGCTCCTGCCTGAACTCCTCGGCTTTTTCCAGTTGGGCCAGTCCGATGGCTGCGTTAAGGTCGGGCATATTGTACTTGTAGCCCGCGTCAATCACATCATATTCCCACGAAGGCTTTTCGCTGGTAAAGCGGTCCCAGATATCGCGGTTGATGCCGTGCAGGCGCATGGTTTTTACCCGCGCATGAATCGCGTCATCGTGCGTTGTTAACATGCCCCCTTCGCCGGTGGTGATGGTCTTATTGGCATAAAAGCTAAAGCAGGTAATATCGCCCAGCGCACCCACCATTCGCCCATTGTGCCGGGTGGGGAAGGCGTGTGCTGCGTCTTCCAGTATTTTAATACCATGCGCCTTACAGATTGACAGGATTCCCGGCGCGTCGGGCAATTCCATGGCGGCTGCCTGACCCCCAAAGTGAACCAGCACCAGGAACTTGACATCGGGGTGCTGTGCGATGGCTGCTTCCAGGATGGCAGGGGTAATGAGCCGTGTGCCGTAGTCAACATCCAGAAACACCGGGTCGGCTTGCAGGTAACGAATCACCTCGGCCGATGCGGTAAAAGTCATTGACGGAACAAACACCCGGTCGCCCGGCTGCACGCCCAGTGCATCCAAACCCAGGTGGAGGGCTGCCGTACACGAATTGACCACGCAGGCATGTTTGGCGCCAACACAGGCCGCAAACTTTTGCTCAAACTCAGCAGCTTTCCCGGCTGTTGTCAGCCAGCCACTGTCAAGCACTTCTTTGATGTAAGCCAGTTCGTTGCCATTGACAGGCACTTTGGCAAAAGGGATTCTCATTTTTTGTGTCATGATTGTTTTTTATTCGCTAAGGTATTTGACGAAACATCCAATGGTAGCGGTGTAAGTATGTTTATCCACCCGCTCTATTTAAACAGTACGGTGAAAAGGGTTTGAAAAATCAGTTTCAAATCTGTTTGAAACGATGCCCGTTTAACGTAGTCGATATACAATTCCAGTTTTCGCGGAAGAATTTCGTTCCGATACGTTTCTTCGGGATTGGGTGAGCTTGCCAGTATCGCTTCTTCATTCCGGAATTCGATGGAAGCATTGTCGGTGATTCCCGGCTTTACCCGATGCACAATGGCCCATCGTTCCGGGTACACCTCGGTCCACTTCCTCACCTCCGGCCGGGGTCCCACCAAGGACATCTCGCCCCGAAGTACATTCACCAACTGCGGAAGTTCATCCAGCTTGGTTTTGCGAAGGATATGCCCCAGCCAAGTAATGCGCGATTGATCTCCGGGATCAAAGCAGCCTTCCGAAGTTTTGGGCTTCACCCGCATAGAGCGGAATTTCAGCAGGCGAAACTCTCGCCCTCCCTGACCAATACGCGTTTGGACAAACAGCACCGGCCCAGGCATCGTGAGTTTGATCAACATGGCCAGTACCAATAACACCGGCAGAAGCATCAGCAAGCCCAGCGAGGCGGCGTTCAGATCAAAGAGTCGTTTCATAAGAGAATGCTAGTTTCTATCGAGTTTTTTGATCAGCTTATACATTTTCCGGTTGGGATAGGTCACAAACTCATAAAAAGTGGTGTAGCCGTTCTTCCGGTAAAAAGCGACCACCGAGTCGTTATCGTGGTAGTCGGTTGTGAGCGAAACTTTTCGACAGCCATGCCTCAAAGCTGTTTCTTCAAAGCATTGCAACAGGCCTTTTCCAACGCCCAAGCCTTTAGCCGAAGGCAACACCGCAATGGATAGCAGCTCGGCATACTGACCATCGTCGCCCGCAAAAGCCTGCTTCTCCATATTTTTGAGTAAGCGGAGGATGGCCCTTGGGCGGGTAAACAACAAGTGAACGGTTTGAACGGCAAAAAGATCCCAATTTTCAAGCAGTAATCTACGGTTATACCCCTTAGCCTTTTTACTCCCGATAGCAAAACCAACAACTTCACCGCATTCATTGATTGCACCTACTGCAACAGAACCTTCAGTCTTTAATACTGCTCTATAGTAATTTCTTAGAAACCTGTATCCAAGGCCTGAAAGGAAAAAACCGTCAAATGCTTTTAAATGAATTTCAGCTAAAATAGTATTATCAACAGCGGCTAAATTATGATATTTCATATCCGGTTTTCAATTAAAATAAAAAAGCCTTCATTCTTGTGTGATTTTCGGATCAATTAAGGCAGTCATATTTATGACATATTTTTCTTTTGAATATTTCATTCTAATTTTGGCTGATATATATTTGCTGTCATATTTCCAATTCTTACTGAAAATAATTCGCATTGCTTTTCTACAATTTTCAATATCATTACTTTCTAAGAGTATGCCAAATTTTTCATCCCATTCTTCTTCAATCCCTCCATTCTTGCTTGAAATAATTGGCCTACCAACGGCCATTGCTTCTCTATAAACTATACCAAAAGTTTCAAATTTGCTTGTCAAAACAAAGCAGTCACATTTTTGATAATTCTCAAGCATTGACTCTCTTGTCAATTGACCTAAAACATGTATTTGATTTTTTCGATCCAAACTAGATATCTTTTTTAATATTTTAGTTTTCTCTGGCCCCTCTCCACCGATGATTAATTGAACAGGTTCATTCATCCCGAATTCCTCGCAAAAAGAATCAACCAGCATGAGAAAATTTTTACTTTTTACTAAATTCCCTGCAGTATAAAAAATGAAACTGTTTTTGGCGATAACCGGGAAATATGTAAATCTATCGTCTAACATATTTGGTATTACTTCAATAGCTCTATTTGTTGAAATTAATTTAGAAATCGCATTTTTCAGATGTACTGAGACGCATATGAATGCCTGAGAATTTCTTATTACCTCGGAAAGATTTTCTCTTATGTAAGAATTTAGTGACTCTTGTAGAAACAAGCTACTATGTTCTGTTACAATATAAGGGATTCCTGTTTTTTTGAAAATTTTGTACGTTCCGATACCTGCCGTAAAAGTAAAATGTGAATGCATAACATCAGGCATCCCTATTTCTTTAATAGCCTCATTAAATAACAATTGCAATTTTTTGTTGTAAAATTTGAGAGCCAGCCTTGGCAATTTAGCAGACAGTAATCCGCGATATTTTGAATAGTAGACCCTAATGCCATATAGTGAATACTTCTCTATAATTTCATAGTTTTGAGTCAACCAAAATTTATAGCGCATTGCTTCAACGAAAAGAACAGTAATTTCGTGACCATCTTCTTTGAGAGCCAAACACTGTTCTAAAACAAAAACTCCTGATACAAAATTTCTACTACTTGGGAACACAGACGGAATTACAAAGATTTTCATTGGGAGAGCATTTTTTAAGAAATAAATAACGGGCTATGTTAGCATTCCGTATCTGAGTTTTTAATATTATTTTTGACAACAATGGAATAATCAACATAAAAATAAAGGTAGATTGGAATTCAAGCAGTGGGTTGAAGATGCCTAACAAAAAGACCATCCATATATAACTATTAGAGGTCAAGCGACTTGATTTAAGTCTGTCATTCTTAATGACAAAATAGAATATTAGAAAAAATGGAACACTACCGATCAGTCCTAAATTTGCAAGAGAATCAAGCCATTCGCTATGTCCTCCAATATATGGCAAACTATTTTCATAGATATACCCATATTCAAAACCATTACCAATTATCGGGCTTTTGAAAAAGGATTTTACCGAAAACACATAACGTCCAAACCGATATTCAGAATAATCACTATTTTCTATTCCAAATACTATGCTTTTTCCAAGTTCTGACAACCTAAGAGAAACAACACTATTTCCATTTCCATAGTAGTCCATCAAAAACCTACCAATGCTTCCATAAATAAAGAATATAACACTTATGCTAATAACAATTATAATTATACGAACGAAATTGGTCTCTCTTTTATTGATCTCCCATGCAATATTCTTATCATTTATTTTTTGCCGTCTTCTGGAGAAAAATACTAAAAGCACACCTATGAAAAGCCATATAATTGTCAACGTTGACTTTGTCTTAAGAATCAAATAGCTCATTAACAGCATAGACACAAGTATTAAAATTTTAATTTTCAGTTTTGATATATTTCTATTGATCATCAAATCAAAGAAGAATATCGTGAAAATTACAGAAGCATAAGCTAAAGCATATCCACCACCGATAGCAATATCACCCAGCGCAGATTTGTTAGCAGCTATTACTCTGGCTGCCCCCTCATAATCAGCATAAAAAATTATGGATTTCACTATGAAATAATTGAAAATGGCTAAGCATACCACCAAGAGGAGCTTCAGTTTTTGAATATTGCCGTTAGCATAATAACTATATATTATCATTGGAGAAAAAACAAAAACTGATTGTCCAACTAGTTTTATGCCATAAAAAAAATCCCCAGCATACATACTAGTAATTAAAAGAAATCCAAGATAAACCATCAAGGCTTTCGCTTGAGGTTCAGTAGCTGCATAATAAAATGATTTTGGACTTGTTAATATCGCTATAATAGCCCACACAACAAGTAATGCAATAGATATTAAATTTGCATTGGCACTTGTTGAACCAGACAGAGAATGAAATATAAATATAAAAGCTAAAATTAAAGAAAATGAAATATCTTTCATCGAGATTATTTTTTCACCTTATCCAAAAAGATAAGCTAAGTAATGATTAAAATTTAATGTCGTATTTGGGACCAAAATTATTCAAAACGTACGACAAGCGTTCTTTGAGATTCTGAAAACTGAGATAAGCTTCAAAAGGCAACCATTGATATTTGATTC
>SWCA01003001.1_pt1 | contig 10357 bp, 9 predicted proteins | sample 4692961 | NCBI WGS metagenome assembly SWCA01 (sample SAMN10267275, study PRJNA491770) | bioreactor metagenome | isolation source: DHS bioreactor inoculated with | place: Japan: off Shimokita Peninsula
GAAAATTGAAAACTGGAAAAATTACAGCGTTTTCTTAGTGGCACTATGTAGGGAAATCAACACTTACACGCTTGGTTTTCAATCCCGGTCTCTTGGCTTTGCTTAGGTCCAGATTGTCAATAATATCTTCACCCGCATCAAATTTCTTATCCAACTCTTCAGCTTTAATAAATCTCAATTTCTTTTTTCCTTGATCTCCGAACAGATATAATTCCAATAGCTTTAATTCCTTATCGCGAAAATTCCCGACCAAAACTTTCCACTCAATTTATCAATAATTAAAAACCTCGGTTCATCAATTGTCCTTGCACGAATCTCTATTCGATCAGAATCAAGCCATAATCGTTTTGCTTCTTCAAAATCAATCCCATGTTTTGACTGATTTGTCTGACTTTGGTTTTGATCAAACTCCATCTCAGATCATTTCTCCAAAATACCACAAAATGATTAATTATTATGCTTTTTTTTTGCTCCTTTTTCGGCAGAAATGTTTGTTTCTAAACAACAAACGCAAGCCGTTTCCCCCGCACCTCTTCTTTGATTTGACCTCGATCGTAGGCCAGTTGCCCATTGACAAATGTTTTGGAAACCTGGTGACTGAATTCAGTTCCTTCAAACGGCGACCAGCCGCACTTATAAAAAATATTCTCCGGACAAACCGTCCATTTTTTATCTGGATTGATTAGCACGAGGTCGGCAAAGTAACCTTCGCGGATATATCCACGCCGATCAATCCGGAACAAATCAGCCGGTGCGTGGCACATCTTTTCGACCAACTTTTCAGCTGTCAGCTTTTCCTGCCTCACAAACTCCAGCATAGCAGTCAGCGAATGCTGAACCAGCGGACCGCCGGAGGGTGCCAGAAAATAGGAATGTGACTTTTCATCCAGCGTATGAGGCGCATGATCGGTGGCAATCACATCAATTTTGTCCGTCAGTAGCCCATCCCAAAGGGCAGCTCGGTCGGCAGCCGACTTCACTGCCGGATTCCACTTGATTCGCGTGCCGTAATCGACGTAGTCCTTTTCTTCAAACCAAAGGTGATGCACACACACTTCGGCCGTAATTTTTTTTTCTTTCACCGGGCCCGCTTCAAAAAGCTGCATTTCATCGGCTGTCGAAATGTGAAGGACGTGCAGGCGGGTGTCGAAATTACGAGCCAACGCAACCGCTTTTGATGACGACTTATAGCAAGCTTCGGCGCTCCGGATTCGAGGATGCCGCGAAATGGGGACAATCTCGCCGTACTTCTGGCGGTAAATCGCGGTGTTTCTCCGGATAATTTCTTCGTCTTCGCAATGGGTAGCCACCAAAGTAGGTGCCAGCCTGAATATTTCGGATAAGGTTTTCTCGTCGTCCACCAGCATGTTTCCGGTTGATGAGCCCATGAAAATTTTGATTCCGCACACCTTCGAAGGATCGGTCTTCAGCACTTCATCCAGGTTATCGTTGGTCGCGCCCATAAAAAACGAATAGTTGACAGCCGAGACTTCGGCAGCACGGGCATATTTCTTTTCCAGTTCGACCTGTGTGATTGCCTGCGGCTTGGTGTTGGGCATCTCCATATACGACGTCACCCCGCCGGCCAAGGCTGCCCGCGACTCGGTATATAGATCGCCTTTGTGGGTGAGCCCAGGCTCCCGGAAATGAACCTGATCGTCAATGACACCGGGGATCAACAATTTCCCGCTGCCATCAATCACGGTAGCTTCCTTCAACAAGGCCTCCGGAACCACTTCTTCCTTAAATATGCGTTTGATAGACTCGCCCTCAATCAACACACTTCCCTGATACTGAATCCCCTCATTGATGATGGTGGCCTGGTGAATGATCGTCTTCATAATGTTCGGTTTATTAAGCTTATATATTGTCTTTCGAGCCTTGAATGTTTTGCGATAAATCTAAGCGGGGACCTCCAACCTTCAATTACGAATCTAAAACTGAAAAGGCTACACCGCCACACTCCTTATATTTTCATATAAATCGATTCTCAAGGGATTTGTTCACTGCAACCTGAGTCAATTCGCGTTTATCCACGTCCTTGAGAAGAATAGCCCGGATATTTTTTAAACCAACTACGGATTTTCATTTTCAGAATTCCCCATAAGGCTTCATTAAAAATGCCACCGCTCATTTTCGAGGTGCCTTCCTGCCGTTCGGTAAAAATAATGGGAACTTCCACCAACTTAAAACCATGTTTCCAGGCTGTAAACTTCATTTCAATCTGAAACCCATAACCTTTCAGCCGGATATCATCCAGATCGATGGTTTCCAAAACTTTTCGGGCATAACACTTAAAGCCAGCTGTGGTGTCCATGATTTTCATGCGGGTGACCAGCCGGACATAAACAGATGCAAAATACGACATCAGCACCCTTCCCAGCGGCCAGTTGATCACGTTGATGCCGGAAATGTAGCGCGAGCCAATTGCCATATCGGCGCCACCCTCGGTACAGGCCCGATACAAATTTTCGAGGTCTTTGGGTGGATGGGAGAAATCACAATCCATTTCAAAAATGAAATCGTAGCCCTTTTCCAAAGCCCATTTAAAGCCAGTCAGGTAAGCTGTCCCCAGCCCCAGTTTGCCTTTGCGCTCTATCATGTGGAGGCGGTCGGGGTATTCCGTTTGCAGACGTTTCACAATTTCGGCCGTCCCATCGGGCGAGCCGTCCTCAATAATCAAAATTTGAAAAGGCGTTTGAAGTGTAAACACCGTGCGGATCATTTCCGCAACATTTTCCTTTTCGTTGTATGTTGGTATAATTACCAGGTTATTCATGTATCAAATAAAGATTAGTTGCTCTGCGAAAATAAGTATTTTAAGCCAGTCTGAGTTGATTTTTTCAGAATGAAGGAAAATTGAGCCCTGATTCATATTCGGCTTTCCGATCCCATTTCGGTCATTTTTCCTATTTTTATCAGAAAAAAATGACTTACACATTTGTTCCAATTGATCTGTCGGATCCTGTCCACCGCCGCGAATTAATCCGCTTGCTTAACGCCTACATGCAGGATGATATGGGTAATGGCGCGCCAATGCCCAAAGAGCTGGCCCCGAAAATTCTGGAAGGGCTGCGAAATTACCCGGGCTACCTGGGTTTCTTTGCCGTGGTTGACGGACAGTTTGCCGCTTTGGCCAACTGCAACAAAAACTACTCGACCTTCCAGGCCAAACCGCTGATCAACATTCACGACTTTGTGGTGCACCCCGACTTTCGCGGCAAGGGAGTCGGCCGCTTCCTGCTTGATGCCCTGGCCGCGTTTGCCAAAGAACAGGGTTATTGTCGCATCAACCTCGAAGTGCGGCGCGACAATGCGAGCGCACAAAAGCTATACCGCAAAGCTGGTTATGCCGAATGCCACGAGCCCATGTATTTTTGGGAAAAGTTGCTTTAAGGAGGAGAAGGGCTTGCTACCAACATGAAGACAATCGCGGGGAGGGGCAAATTCCAGAATCCATGTTTCAAAATCCAATAGTCCAACCAACGGAGTTGAGCTCCTATTTAATGACTAGTTATCCAATGACCAATAACTAATTCACTCATCTCAGCACGGCAACAGAAAACTCGACCGTTTTTCTTCTTCTCTCACCGGGAAATGAGAAAACTGGCTGTCGGAAAATCCATTTTCCGCGCGGCGACAAACTGCCAATTGTCCGATTGTCATCTGGCTGAGCAGACTACTGCTTACCATCCGATCAGCCATTCACTACCAATCAAAACCACCTGCCCTGCCAACATCGCTTCACTGAAAAATCCGGCCTAATAACAAAGCCGGATTTTTAAAACTGAATTAACTGGATTAATTACCTGCCGCGGAAATGGGAATTGTCGAAAGCAAGGTAATATTTTGAAGGTCGGCATAATTGTAGAGGTAAAAACCTCCATCGCCAATCATAAACAAATAGTTGTTGAGCGGAATGACATCATACGCATTGATGTCGGGGAATTCCGCCAGTTTATTGGATGAAATCTGCAAAGGATCGGAGGCATCAAAAATTTTTAGCCCCGCGTCGCCATCGCAAATAAAGAGCACATCGCCATCAATCCCCAGCCCATGCGGATTGGCCATCGAATAGCTTTTCAGCAGGTTTAGCTGCGAGTAGTCTTCATTCATTCGAATCACATCCAGCCGGTTCACCGAACGACCACAGCCCCCTCCGTCGTGCAGGGTTACGTAGGCCAGATCGTCCTGAACCACAACCGGATCGCAGCTTGTGATGTGGTTATAGCGGTTGATATAAGTTGGACTCTGACCGATTTCGAGGCTGTAAACCAGCATGCCGGTAGTAGTGCCAAAAAACAGGTGATCATGATAGATGAACATGGTCTCCACATTCCATCCAATATTTTTAGAATCGAGTTCAACAGGATTTTCAAGATCATCAATTTTAAACGTGTATAAATTGGATTTGTCCACCGTATACAGGAAATCCTCGTACAAGCCGAAGCGGGCCATCGAACCGCCCACCCCAAAGGTAGAACCACTGCCACCTCCTACTCCCCCGGCTTTACTAGACGAATAGGCTCCATCGAGCGCCATATTCTCTGCAAAACTTCGGGCATAGTAAATCGGGTAATAGTATTGCTTTATCTCCTGCTTCACCTCCTCAATTTCCCAATCGACGACGACGCCTTTGTCTTCATCAATTTCTCCCAAACGGTATTCAGTGTCATATTCCGGAACGGTGTAGGGAAAAATGTCCTCCACACGTCCTACTTCCTCAATGTTATCCAGGTCTGATACATCGATGGCAACCAAGTCAACATAGCTGTCGGCATACAGCACGTCTTCCTTAATAGCGATATCCACATTCCCGGGAATAACAATGAAGCCAACATTTTCGGGGCTGGCCGGATCGGTCACATCAAGCACATGCACGCCCTCCATAATTTCGTTGACAAACACATAGTTATCTTTGAAATAGATTTTCCCGGGCTTTTCAATTTCGCGGGTGGACTCGATTTTAATGGCCGACCGAAGATCCTCGTAAGTCATGTAAACCGGTGCGTTGCCCATAAAAGTCTCGTACAGTTTGTCCTCGCAGGCCGACAGCAGCGTTAGCACAAATATCAGGCTGATATAACTCGTTTTTGTATTCATCGTGTTCGTGTTTTTTAGTTGAAAAGAATTCCCACGCGAATGGACAGGCGGTTGTATTCGCGATCCAGTTGATAATGGTTGTCACCCTTAAAATTGACCTCGTGGTAGCGATAGCCAAATGATAGCATCAAGCCCAGGTTCGGGTTTAGCTGACTCACAAATCCGAAGGATGGATTCACCATTAAACCGCCTTTACTTTCGAGCGGCACGGGATTATAATAATACGACGAAGACCAAGGCATATAATCGTAATAAACACCACCTCCGGCGTAAACCTCGTCATCCAACGGGATCATGTAGCCACCCTGCAGAGCGATAAACGGCGTAAAACGCGACTCGCGAAAGTGGAATTCCAGGTTACCAAAAACGGGCATATATGATTCGTCCAGAAAATCGATGCCGGCACCAACGCCCATATACCACTTAGGCAGCAGGCGAAAATTAATGGAGGCATCGAACGAAAATGGAGTGGGTTTGGAATTGTTCGAACTGCCGGCCAATATCCCCGCGGAGGCTTTCAGAAAATAGGTAGCGTTTTCATTTTCAAATACTCCTGAAATCGGCTTGGATGTAATGGTATCAATCTCAGAATAATTAAACACCCAAAGATTTTTTCCGGAACGCACAACCACCTTGTCATCGTCGACCGGGGTTTGTTGCCCTTTCAGTACCGTACCATTTTTCAGGTAAATGACTTCTCTTTTATTTTTTTGAGCAAAGCCGCTTCCGAAAACGAAAAGAAATGCAAAAAGGCAGATGAATTTATTCATAATGATTTTTTTTGAGGTCGGTTACAGAAAGTTGATGCGCGAACTTAAAAAGGGTTGCGTGAGAAGAGGATATTTTAAATGTGTAAACGAAGATGGAGCCTCTTATTTTCTTATCAATTCTCGCAAAATGGCGTCACTCATGCTTGCGTGATTCCAAAAATGGTTTGATCTTTGATGCATAAAGGCTAGTTTTTTTTCATTGCTAAACCGAAAAATCTAAAACAATGAACCCATGCCACCTTTTCTGCCTGATAGTCGTCCTGACACTTGTCAAGCACACGGACGCTCAGACCTCAAAAAATGCTTTAGCCGATTTTGTGATTCCTCGCTATTTCGTAGCGAATTCTGATTGTTACATCTACGGCCCATTTGACGGTGATGGCTCAAACACGGTGATTTGCTTTGAGAATAACCAAACACTGAGTTTCTCTGTAAAACCCACCATTGAGGGTAGCGACAAGATCCTGATCAAAGTTCCGAACACTCATGGCGAGTTTGAACTGATTATTGTCGACGAGGGCAACAACAAAGAGCTATTTACGCCAGTGAGGGTTGTCCAACTCAGGCAAGACCTCGATATAACCAGGGCCAGACTCAAAAAGCCATTTCCTTTTTTTATTCGATTATTGGGTGCCGAGAAATCGGAAAATGAGTTTTCCTTTACTCTGGAAAACCGCACACCACATATTGTCAGCTTGATTGGTGGCAACCGTCAAAAACATAAAATAAAAAGCACGAAAGAATCGACTGATGTTTTTTGGGAGGGGAAACTGGTTGCGATCGACCCATCTGAATTTTTGATCATGACGGGGCTCGAACAACCACCTCCTTCCATCCGGGTAGCTCCCTATTGAGATCCGGCCTATTTTCGATTCACCTCATAGATATCTTTCCGGCGGTCCTTCAAGTTGCGAACACTGCCAAACTGATTCAGTTCGCGCAACAAATCGATATCCACATCCGCAATCAGGATCATCTCCGTGTTGGGTGTCGCTTCGGCCTTAATTCCATTCATGGGAAAAGAAAAATCACACGGTGTAAAAACCATCGACTGCGCATACTGAATGTCCATGTTATGCACTTTGGGCAGATTGCCAACACCTCCGGCAATGACAACATAGCATTCGTTTTCGATGGCACGGGCCATGGCGCAATTGCGCACACGCGAATAACCATTTTGGGTATCCGTCAGAAACGGCACGAACAAAATATCGACACCTTCATCCGCCAGAATACGACCCAACTCGGGGAACTCCACATCATAACAAATCAGCACGCCAATCTTGCCGCAGTCCGTATCAATCGCTTTCAGTTCCGAACCTCCCTGCATTCCCCAAACCTTAGCTTCGTCGGGGGTAACATGAAGCTTTTCAAACCGGTCGATTGACCCGTCGCGCTTACATACGTAGCCGGCATTATACAAGCGGTCGTTTTTAATTTCGGGCATGCTGCCGGTAATGATGTTGATGTTGTACGAAATGGCCAGTTCCGAAAAGCGCCGGATAATCTCATCGGTGTGTTTGGCCAGTTCGCGAATCGCTTCGGGCTCACTCAAGTGGTTGTTCTCGGCCATCAGAGGGGCCATGAAAAACTCGGGAAACAAGGCAAAATCGGAGCGATAGCCTGAAACTGCATCGAGAAAATACTCTGCCTGGTTCATCACATCATCCAGATTTTTATAGAGCCGCATTTGCCACTGAATCAGGCCGAGTCGAACAATTTTTTTGATGGTTGAGGGCTGCTTACTTTCTTTTTCGTAGTAGATATTATCCCATTTCAACAACACGGCGTAATCTTTTGAAGAGTCATCACCTTCGAGGTAATTCTTTAAAATCTTGGACGGATAAAAATCATTCGATATCTGGAAGTTAAATACCGGATCGTGAATCTCTTTCAGACGAACTTTGGCAATGTACTCCTTGGGTGTCATTTCATCAGCGTACTTACGATAGTTCGGGATTCGCCCGCCAAAAGCAACCCCTTTCAAATTCAGCCGTTCACAAAGTTCCTTCCGGTAATCGTACAAGCGGCGGCCAAGGCGCAGCCCCCGATACTCGGGTCGGATAAAAATTTCAATGCCATACAGCAAATCGCCATCGGGGTTATGCGTATTGAAGGTCAGGTTTCCGGTAATCTTTTTGTAGGTGTGTTGATTTTCAAACTTCGCCGAATCGACAATAATCGAAAAAGCGCAACCCGCAATCTGCCCATTCACCTTCACCACCACCTGCCCTTCGGGAAACAAGTTGATCAAAGTCTTTAGATGCGGCTTCAGCCAATATGAATCAGGCATTTCCGGATACGATTCAATCAGCGCCTCCTTCAATTCCTGGTAATCCTTCAGTTGTAGAAAACTCAGCTCAATATTCTCAATGTCATTGGTATTTATCATGGTCAAAATGGTCTTGTATTTTTCATACTAAACAGTTAATTGCCGCTAAAGTTACTGCCTGAATCCTGAAAATAAAAACGCAGGTTCAACATCAGACCTGATTAAAACAATAAACGTCCGATTCAAAATTATCAACCCTGTCAAAACTGATTTGAGATATTTTGATCCTTTTATATTGCGCTTGCATTGATTTTGTCGTAACTTGCTATTATTTAATTATTTAATTTAACTTTTTTGATTTATGACAGCAAAGAAAATAATCGCGGTTACCGGTGCTACCGGATCGCAGGGTGGCGGGCTGGTCAGAGCCATTTTAAACGATAAAAGTGGCGAATTCACTGCACGGGCCATCACACGCAATGCCAGCTCGGACAAAGCCAGACAGCTCGCTCAACTCGGGGCCGAAGTGGTTGAAGCCGACGTAGCGGACAAAGCCAGTCTGGTAAAAGCATTTGAAGGAGCGTATGGCGCCTATTGTGTGACCTTTTTCTGGGAACACTTTTCGCCGGAAACAGAACGGGCCAATGCCCAAAACCTGGCTGCAGCCGCCAAAGAGGCCGGTGTTGGCCATGTCATCTGGTCAACTTTGGAAGATACCCGCAAGTGGGTTCCGCTGAGCGACGACCGGATGCCGACCCTGATGGAACACTTCAAAGTACCGCACTTTGATGCCAAAGGCGAGTCGAACGCATTTTTCGAGAACAGCGGCGTCCCTTACACACTGCTTTACACCTCGTTCTACTGGGACAATTTTATCCACTTTGGCATGGGCCCCCAGAAAGGGCAGGACGGCAGACTGGGCATAACCCTGCCAATGGGCGACAAGAAACTTCCCGGCATTGCGGCCGAAGACATTGGAAAATGCGCTTACGGAATTTTCAAAGCTGGCGAAACCTATAAAAATAAATCGGTAGGAATTTCGGGTCAGCATTTAACTGGCAAGGAAATGGCAGACGGTTTTTCAAAGGTGCTGGGTCAAATGATCGTGTACAATGATGTCCCTCCCGCAACCTATCGAAGTTTCAACTTTCCGGGAGCCGATGATTTGGGAAACATGTTTCAGTTCAAACATGATTTTGAAGCGGATTTTTGTGGCCGACGTGATGTGGAACGCTCCAAATCACTGAATCCTGAGCTACAAACTTTTGAACGTTGGCTCAGCCAAAATAAGGATCAGATTGCGCTTGGGTAAATTCAAGCTGCCCTAAAACCTTCCACTCCAGTTTCAAACTTGCTCCAATGCGGTTCTTACCTGGCTGAGCAAGTTTGGGACTTTTTCATATGGATCGCCCGGCCCCAAAGTCTCCAAAGGAAGATAGCCGCGGTAGCCCGATTCTTTGATGATTTTGAAGAGCTTCACATAGTCAGTCGGTTTCTCCACACCATCAATCCATACATTCTCCTTGATCTGCCAGGTGACGGCTCGCCCAATATTTTGCTGAATCTCCGTATAGGGATCTTTCTGGCGATAGCTCCCAATATCGAGGTTTAAACCCAGCCAATCGGAATTAACCAAGTCAAAGACCAGGTCAACATCATCGGCCGTCTTCAAAAAATCATTGTGGTTCTGCAAAGCGATCATCACCCCAAATCGCGCCCCATAATCGCAGCACTCCCGAATGTCCTTTGCCATCCACTCAAAAACCTGCTCACGCGAAAAACCCTCATGACTGCTGGTTCCGGCAAAAATGCGCAGGTTCGGACTGCCAAGTTTAGCCGCCACTTCCACCCATTTTTTAATCAACGTAATATCCTTTCGGCGACTGTCCGTATCCGGCTTGGCAAAGTCGTTACGGACACCTGTCCCGCTAATATCAAGTCCAAGCAAGAAAGCTTTCCGTTTAAATTCAAAAATAAACGCATCGGCAGGAACTTCGGGATAGCCGGGAAAATAATAACCCGTTGGGTCGATGGCGTCAAAATTATGCCGGGCACAAAAATCAAGCATATCGAACAAATCCTTTTCCCCACGACTCAACAAACCATTAAACGAGTACAAATTCAAACTTAGCTTAAACAAATGGGAATAAACTTCCGGGATCAACGAGGCAGCATATTCCCATTTGTTTAAGCTAAGTTTGAATTTGTACTC
>SWCA01002067.1_pt1 | contig 10333 bp, 11 predicted proteins | sample 4692961 | NCBI WGS metagenome assembly SWCA01 (sample SAMN10267275, study PRJNA491770) | bioreactor metagenome | isolation source: DHS bioreactor inoculated with | place: Japan: off Shimokita Peninsula
ATTAAAAAGGTGATTATTAAGTTTGATTTAGAATTGAGTGTATTATAAAATGTAGTATGTATAATACAGGATTTATGCTTAGAATACAGAAGTATGCTTTTTTTGTGTTACGAGGAGGGATATTTTATTTTGCCTGATTATTATATACCTTTAATATTAGTTACAGGAATTATCGCAGGTTTCTTAAATACTGTGGGCGGTGGTGGTTCATTAATTACTATGCCAATGCTTATTTTTTTTGGTATGCCATCTGCCATGGCCAATGGTACAAACAGAGTTGCACTAGTTGTGCAAAACTTTGTAGCAGTAGCAGGATTCCGTCATAAAGGTTTTTTTGATTTTAGGTTTGGACTCTTATTAGGAATTCCAGCCATGATAGGTTCAATACTTGGTGCTAGCTTTGCTATAAATTTAGCGGATGACATTTTCAATAAAATTTTGGCAGTTGTTATGCTTGTTGTTCTCTTTGTAATATTGTTTGAACCTCATAAAAAATATATAAAATACGAAGAGGAAATGAGTAATGAGAAAAAATGGCTTGCCGGAATTGTTTTTTTCTTTATAGGAATTTATGGTGGCTTTATCCAAGCAGGTGTGGGGTTTATTATAATTGCAGCCCTTTCTATCCTTACGGGAACTTCTTTAATTAAGATAAATAGTTTGAAGGTATTTGTAGTTGGATTGTATATAATTACATCCTTGATAGTTTTTGTACTATCTGGAAATGTTAATTGGTTAATAGGTCTTATCTTAGCTGCAGGTAACGCGGTGGGAGCTTGGTTAGGCAGTATTTTTGCTGTCTCCGGCGGTGATAGATGGATAAAATGGGTGCTTTCTGCTTCAGTTATAGCTATGGCATTAAAACTCCTAGGGGTATTTAATTACTTGATATAGCGAAGCTTCTAAAAACGATGCAAGCCCCTGTTTTGGAAACAGGGGCTAAGTAAGTAATGTATTATTCGGTTTAATCTTACAGACTGATTGCCTCAGTTGGACACTCATCAATACAAGCTTCACATTCAGTACATTCTTCTTCGTTACAAATTGCAAAATCTTCAACTACTAGTGCATCAAATGCGCAAGCATCAACACAACTTCCACATGCATTACAAAGTTCCTTATCAATTTTAACTGCCATTTTTTCTCCCCCTAATTTTTTTTATATATGAACACATTAAAAGCGTTCATTAACAGATTGGTTTCTCAATTCATTCTACTCTTATGACTTAATTCCTGTCAATAACAAAAGTATGTTGCTTCACAATCAAAAATTACAATCTATATTGATTAATATTTACACCATAGGATTTCTTATGAAAGAAATAAGTATGACAAGAATATAGCTTAGTAATAACAAAGCGCCCTCTATTCGACTGACTTTGTAGTCTGTTCTAAGTATTATGAACAATAAGAAACCAGCTGCAACCATTATGGGAAACTCAAATGTCACAAAAGACCACTGCACGGGAACTGGTTTAACTATTGCAACAGATGCCTGTACAAAAAGAATATTAAAAATATTACTGCCAATAACATTTCCAATTACCATTTCTGGATACCCACGAATAGCAGCAATAATGGAGGTTGAAAGCTCAGGTAGTGAAGTGCCTATAGCTACCATTGAAAGTGCAATTACCCACTCTGATACCCCAAAGGCAAGTGCTACACTAGTTGCAGATTCTACTAATAAATGACCACCTAGCATTAATAAAGCAATACCTACTGCTATTTTGATAAAATCGGCTTTTTTGCTACCCCGCTTGTTCTTCAGGTCAACATTACAAGACTGCTGCAGTGAGTTATTGTTGCAGCTCCTAACCATTAATACTGCATAAGATATCAAGTATATTGCTAGTCCTGAAACTAAGATTATCCCATTTGTTCTAGTTATTGTTCCAGAAAGGGCAAAAACAAAGTAAAATACAGAGGCTAAGATCATTACGGGCATGTCCCTTTTTAGAAAATCCCAGTGTACTGTAATAGGCATAATAAGAGCTGTAATTCCCACTATTAAACCCATATTTGCCATGTTGCTGCCAACAATATTGCCTAGGCTAATCGCTTCTCTTCCATTGACAGCTGCCAGCATTGATACTACTAATTCTGGTGATGATGTGCCAAAGGCCACTACTGTTAAACCAACTAATCCCGTAGATACTCCCAATGATAAAGCAAGGTTGGCTGAACCTTTTACTAGGTATTCACCACCAAAAAAAAGTAATACAAAACCTGCTATCCCAAAAATAATATCAAGTATCAATTATGGCCACTCCTCATCTAAAAGCTAATTAGTGGAATGTAGAATACAGTAATCAGGAGCTATTCTATGCTTATCTTCTGAATCCTGAATTCTAATTCCTGAGCTATAGAAATTATCAAGTATATTAATATATTTAAATTTTCCTCTCGTTATTATATGTAAATTATGTCTTTCCTAATATTACACCCACTCTAAGAATGCTTCAAGAAAATTTTAGAAATAAAAGGCAGACCAAAAAAGCCCTAAACAAAGGGCTTTTTGAAATTCACTACTTTAAGTTTAAGTTATTGTGGTTTAATTACTACAAGAAACATCTTAAATCTTTCAACTGCATCTAAAGCATGTGGTATATTTGCTGGCATAACAACTACTTCTCCAGCCTTTGCTATCACCTTTTCCTCACCAATTGTAATTTCTGCAGTTCCATCCATTATGTAGACAAGTGCGTCCCCTGATGCTGAATGAGAACTAATTCCTTCTCCCTTATCAAATGCAAATAGTGTAACACTTAAGTCCCCTCTTTGAGAAATAGTCCTGCTTATGACTGTTCCTTCTTTGTACTCAACAAGATCCTTCATAACTAATGCCTGAGAAAACGGTATATTCTTAATTAATACTTGCTCCATATTTATCAGCTCCTTTATTTATTCTTGATTACATTTTACTTCACCGTAATAATATTTGCTGTGATTTTTATCACAATATAATTATTTTAATATATAAACCTATAAATAATTTCCCCGGGGGGAATAGTAAATATGTAAAATGATTTCTATAAGTAATCTTGTTTTATTCTACGTTACTTTCGATGAATAGATTTTTGTACTGATGGTCTGATTTCACTATATGGTTTTGAATCCAATCTGCTATAAACTCTATTATCTGCATGGTTATTCTGTTTTGGTTATCGTCAATATTTTGTGCCTCTACTTCAATAATCTTTTCCACAAAATTTTCATGCTCGTTCTTATGTGTTTGATAAGCTTCAAAATTAAGCTTTTCCATTAGCTCTTCTTCATGATTAAAATGATATACAGTATAATTTTTTAGTTCCTCTAAAACCGCCATAATTTTGTCATAGTTATCGATTTCGTCTCCTTTGGAAATGATACTAAATAACTGATTACCTAAAACAAATAGTTGCTGGTGCTGCTTATCGATAGAAGTAATGCCCAAATTGTACTTATCATTCCATTTAAAAATCATTAAATTTTCCCCCTTTATAATATGTTAGGTTTGTTTAATTAAGTATATCAACTTTTTTCAATAAGGTCTTTATAATAATAAGATTATTATTTTTTTATAAAGTATTAAAGAATTAATACTTATATAATGTTATGATGTTATTATTAAGATTCAAGGAGGGACAACCTATGAACATTCTTTTAGCTGTGGATGGTTCTGAAAACTCCAAAAGGGCTGCAGAAAAAGCCTTAGAATTTGCTAATCAGTTTCCTGTAAAAATTACTGTAATTTCTGTTTTGACAGAGTTTATCCCGTCCATTTTAGAGCTTAGTAAGAAAAAGTATTATGAAAACTTAGTTGAAAGTCACAAAAAACATAATGAAGATATTCTTGATAGGTACAAAAACTTCTTTAAAGAAAACAATATAGAAGTAGAGGTCTTATCCAGATTTGGCCCAGCTGTGGAAGAAATCTGCAAAGAAACCGAAAAGAATCAATATTCCTTTCTAATTATTGGCAGCAGAGGTCTATCTAATGTAAAAAGAACCGTAATGGGTAGCGTATCTTATAACGTAGTACAATGTGTTGCAATCCCAGTAATGGTAGTAAAATAAATGAACTTCAGTACAATAATGGAGCTAGCCTAATTTATTGGTTAGTTCTATTTTAATTTAAACATGATATAATTATCATGTTCATTTTTCATTAATGCTTAAAGCAAATAGGTGATTATAATTATGATGTTGATTATTCAAGGAATAATATTAGGTTTTATAATTGTTTTACCAGGAATGAGCGGAGGTACTGTCTTTTTAATTTTTGGTATTTATGAACAATTAATGAGAGATATTTCAAAACTAAACATAAGACCATATTTACCCCTAGGATTAGGTATATTAATTGGTATTTATTTAGGGGGTTTGGCTTTTACACTATTTTTTCAAAACTATCGTGATGCAGCTGCTGCTTTTCTTCTTGGTTGCCTTCTTGCTTCAGTTAAGCCTGTAATAGGTTGTTGCCCTAAGCCTAATACGAACGGAAAAATCTCCATGGCCTTAGGAATAGCTATAGGTTTCCTCCTGGTTTTCGAAGCAATAGGTGACTTTGCCTTAAATGTTAACATTAACTGGGTCTTACTAGTTTTGGGCGGAGCCTTATCAAGTGCTGCAATGATTATTCCTGGTATTCCTGGAAGCTCTATACTTATTATTCTTGGTATCTATGATGCAATGTTATTTTTTATAGCGGAGTTGCATATATTGAACCTTTCCTTATTTGGGTTAGGAAGTATCCTTGGCATTTTACTTCTAGCTAATGCCATTAATACCTTTTATACCAGCCATAGAATGATAATCTCCTACTTTTTCGCAGGGCTGATTATCGGGTCTGCTAGGGGTTTACTACCTAGTGATTTCAATCCACTTTACCTAGTGCTATTTGTTATTGGCTTTGCCCTAGTTTGGGTAGGAAGCTCAAAAACAACAAAACCTAAGGAAACCCAGGAGGAATCAGAAAGTTAAAATTTACCTATCACCAAGCCATCTTTCCATTACTAAACAAGCCGTAATATCACCTGTTACGTTTACAGCAGTACGTGACATATCTAGAATTCTATCAACCCCTAGGATCAAAGCTATTCCACTAGCAGGTATGCCAACACTATTTAATACCATTGCCAGGATAACAATACCAACGCCGGGTGTAGACGGAGAACCTATAGATGCAGCTACTGTTGTTACTACAATTAATACTAAAGAAGCAATAGTCAATTCAACACTAAATACTTGGGCCAAAAAAATTGTAGCGGCACCTTGATAGAGGGCAGTTCCATTCATATTAATTGTTGCTCCTAAGGGTATTAAAAATTGTGCAGTTGAAGATTTGACCTTTAATTTGTCTTCTACTGTTGCAATTGATAAAGGCATAACTGCAGCAGAACTTGAAGTTGAAAATGCTAATAGCTGCACCTCTCTTATGGTACTTAAATATTTCAAAGGTGATATCCCTGATGCTAATTTGGCAATTATCAGGTATATAACCATTAAAATTAACAAACCAAATAATACTGTACCAACATACACAACCATCCCTAGTAAAGCATCAATTCCCGTATTAATTGTAGTTTGAGCCAGTAATCCAAAAACCGCAACAGGTGCTAGTAGCATTGCCCACTTTACTACAGTCATGCAAACCTCTTGAATAGAATTGAGCAAATCAAGTATGGGCTTAGATTGTTCAGGAGCCATCGCTATCAATGCTAGCCCTAGCACAATTGCAAATAAAACAACCTGGAGCATTTCTTTTTCAACCATTGCTCCTAATGGGTTATCTGGTAAAATATTAGCAATTAACTGTGGCACCTGATTAATTGAAGGAATTTCATCAGTTGCTCTTTCACCTTGATCGACTATGGCAGTTTCTCTGTGTGCTTCTAGTAGAGAACTATCTATATAGCTGCCTGGGTTAATAAAAGATGTTACTCCTATGCCAATAATAATGGCAATTACTGTTGTTAAAACAAAATAAGATACTGCACGCCCACCAATCTTTTTTAAATGCTCCATGTCATCACTAGATGCTACTCCAGTTATGATGGAAGCAAAAATCAAAGGAATTACTATCATCTGAATCATACCTAAAAAGATTTGACCCGGTAAAGCCAGCCAGTTACCAATGGTAGTCCCCACTCCCTCTCGTACAAAACCAGCCGATGGACTTAAAAACATACCTACAGCAATTCCTAATGCCATACCAATTAGAATCTTTAGCCATAAACGCCCTTTGACAAGATTTTGTAGGTGACTATTTAATAGTTTTAAGGATCTGGGGTGGAGATAGCTCAACGGTTGCTTCATAAACCTGTCCCCCTTTATTCTAGTTTATTCTTTCATACAAAAAAACTTCACTATAGATTATAATGAAGTTAAATCTCTCTATATATAGTTTACCATAAGAAAAAACACCTGAACGTCAATTACTTCTTTCTTGCTTTTTTCTTCACATTTTCTTTATCAATTGTGCAAATGGCAAGCCACAAAATGCTTTTCTGTTACCATTGTAAGCTTTGGCTCAATTTGCTCACATATATCTTTAACTAGGTGACATCTTGTAGAAAATCTACACCCTGATGGTGGGTTTATTGGATTTGGAATATGACCCTTTAAATTAATCTTTTCCCTTTTCTCATATAGGTTTGGCATTGGGATAGCTGAAAGAAGTGCTTTTGTATATGGGTGCAGAGGGTCTTGATATATATTATCCTTATTTGAAAGTTCCATTAGTTTCCCCAGGTACATTACTGCAACCCTGTCACTCATATATCTTACTACTCCTAAATCATGGGAAATAAATATATATGTTAGATTAAATTCATTTTGTAATTCCTGGAGTAAGTTTAATACCTGGGATTGAATTGAAACATCTAAAGCAGAAACCGGTTCATCACATATTACTAGCTTGGGATTAATAGCAAGTGCTCTGGCAATACCTATGCGTTGACGCTGACCACTACTAAGCTCATGGGGAAATTTCTTAGCATATGTACTATTTAATCCTACCACCTCAAGAAGATTTTGAACTTTCTTTTGCTGCTCTTTATAACTTCCTATCTCATGAACTATCAGAGGTTCCCTAATAATATAAGAAACTGTCATTCTACTATTTAATGAAGCATAGGGATCTTGAAATACCATTTGCATATTCCTGCGAAGCTGTCTTAGCCCATCTCTGGAAAGTTTAGTTATATCCTTATCATTTAAATATATGTTTCCAGAAGTAGGTTCTAGTAAACGTAATAAGGTCCTTCCAAGGGTAGTCTTGCCACACCCACTTTCCCCAACAATACCAAAGGTCTCCCCTTCTTCTACAGAAAAGCTTACACCATCTACTGCTTTAATTGTGTGCTCAATTCGTTTAATTAAACCAGTTGAAACTGGAAAATGTTTTTTTAGATTTTGTACTCTTAATAAGGATTGGTTCATTTGGCATTGACCCTCCAACATCTAACATAGTGGCTTATGGTTGCAGCAACCAGTTCCGGTACACTTTCTTCACATATATCTATTCTATAGAAACAACGAGGATGGAATGGACAGCCTTGTGGCATATTTATAGGGTGTGGAACACTACCACTAATCACATGAAGCTTCTCTGTTCCTCTGCTATGAATACTAGGTATTGATTTCAAAAGTCCTTGTGTATATGGATGAAGGGCCTTTTCAAAAATATTTGCTACATTACCTAATTCTACTATTCTACCTGCATACATTACAGCAACCTGCTGAGCCATCTCTGCTACTACTCCTAAGTCATGGGAAATCAAAATAATAGCTGTTCCTAGCTCTTCTTTTGACTGTATAATCAAATCAATAACTTGAGACTGTATAGTAACATCAAGTGCAGTTGTAGGTTCATCAGCTATGAGAATTTTTGGGTTACATGATAAAGCCATGGCAATCAAAACTCGCTGGCTCATACCCCCAGACATTTGATATGAATATTCCTTTATTCTTAATGCTGGCATTGGTATCCCAACTTGCCTTAAAGCATCAATAGCTTGTTCCAAGGCTGCTTTTTTACCTACCTTACTATGCGTCATGATTGCTTCAGCTATCTGATCACCTATACAACGGACAGGATTCAAAGCTGTCATAGGATCCTGAAATATCATCGCAATTTCTTTCCCACGGATTTTTTGCATTTCCCTATCTTTAAGTGTTAAGAGATCCTTACCTTCATAATATATTTTTCCTCTGCTTATTTTTCCCGAATGTGGAAGTAGCCCCATGATTGAGAGGGCCATTACACTTTTTCCACAGCCACTCTCACCAACTATACCCAGGGTTTCTCCAGCCTTAAGGGTAAAGGAGGTATCAGCTAAAACCTGAAAACTGCCTTTGTCAGTATTAAATTCAGTACTTAAATTAGTTACTTCCAGCAGTATATCTTCCAATGACCTTTACCTCCAGCAAATTATCCATTTATCACGTACTAACCTTCCGTAGCTTTGCATGGGTTCAACTATGTCAACAAGTTGACAAGTTTCACTCCAAGACTCCTACTTCTAAAGTGGGGGATAACGGACGCTAAGTTCCTGATTGGTTCAACTAACATCAGTAGGGGATGAAGAAAACCCCTACTAATGAAGTTTCACTTTATCATGTACTAATATTGCCACTTCTCTAGCTTGATATATCAGTTTCTTGTACACTTTTATCATCAGGAACAGGTACCCTATCTAACTGGACCAAGATAACTCCACCTAAAATTACTACTGCACCAACCGCCATTTCTAAATGAAGTGGTTCATTTAATATCATAAAACCAAGGATTATTGCCACTACTGGGTTAATATAGGTATAGGTTACTGCCTTGTAAGGGGGAACAACCTTTAATAAATAAATATAGGCACTATATCCAACTATAGAGCCAAAGACAATTAAATACAATAAGGCTGATATGCCCATTGGAGTGATTGTAACATTAGCAAGCTCACCTGCTAACAATCCAATTACTAATAGAACAACTCCACCTGCTAACGATTGTACGGCAATATTAGATATGGTTGAGCAGGACGGTGGTCTGCGTACAGAATACAATGACCCTACTGCCCAACAGAGTGAGGCAGCTAGCACTCCAAGGAGACCTAGAAAACTAGTATTACCCATCTCTATTTCTGGAGAAAAAAGAACAGCTACTCCCAAAAATCCGCAAATAAGGCCTAACCATCCTCGCTTACCCACCCTATTGCCCCCTGGCAAAATACTATCAATTAAAGCAGTAAAGAGTACTGATGTGGCGATTAGTATTGCAGTCAAGCTAGTAGCAATGTATTGTTGTGACCAAAATACAAACCCAGCTGACCCAGTAAGCAAAAACAAGCCAGTTGTGGCAGATTTTCTGAAATCATCAAAGGTATCTGGCATTTTTAAACCCCTAGCCCTAGCATAAATGTACATAACTATACCTACTGTAGTAAAACGTATACCTGCAAATAGTGCTGGGGGTATTTCATCAATTGCCAATTTGATAGCTAGATATGTAGAACCCCAAACTATACATACAATAAAGTAAGACGTATATGCCAAAGGATCTGTAGTCCCAAGAAATCTTAATTTCACCAAATCTATCCCCTAACCTCAATAACTTTTTTCTATTTTATATTTGCTTTTCATATTGTTCAAAAAGCTGTGTATTTTAGCTTTATATTCCTTATTTGCACTACCTTTATTGTACAGCCCCAGATACCCATTAAAATACTCAGGATATTCTTCTTGAATAAACTCCAAATATCTTTTTCTAATTCCCCCAGACATATAGAGCATACAGCACATAATATAATCAGCCCTAGCAGTAGCCGCTGCTTTCACCATCTTCTCAAGGGTCTCTTCATCATCTGATAAAAAGGGCAGAATAGGGAAAAAATGCAGCCCAACCCGTGCCTTCGTTTTGCACAGCTCCTTAAGGGCAATATATCTTTCTCGAGGAAGGGAAGCACCAGGTTCCACCTTTTTTGATACTCCTTCATCCGTTGAAGTAATACATACGGCAAGCTTTACTGTTGTAACCTCAGCTAATTTAGCAATTAGATCAATATCACGCATAATTAAGTCTGATTTAGTGCTGATTACCATAGGGTTCTTGTATTTAATCATTATCCTTAATAGGTCCGGCATTAATTTGAAGTGCCTTTCCCCTTCCTGGTAACTATCGCATACACCACCAAAATTAATAGTTTCCCCTATCCATTTTGTACTTGCTAAAGTCTCCTCTAATCTTTCAGAGATATTAGTTTTTACAAAAATCTCGTCCTGAAAATTCTCACTAGCTAGATAGGTATGACTTTTTATTCCATAACAATACTTGCAACCGTGGGAACAGCCCCGATAG
>SWCA01005185.1_pt1 | contig 10327 bp, 13 predicted proteins | sample 4692961 | NCBI WGS metagenome assembly SWCA01 (sample SAMN10267275, study PRJNA491770) | bioreactor metagenome | isolation source: DHS bioreactor inoculated with | place: Japan: off Shimokita Peninsula
TTTTTTTTGTATATATATACATTATATCAGTAAATCACATGGTTTTGTCAAGGTTTTAACTTCTATTCAAATATTATTATAATTTTCTGTACACTCTTGCTGATATTATTTTCAAAAATTTCAAAAGTCCCAATATTAAAAATAATATCAGGACTTTTTTTCTTCATTAACCACCTAATGTAATATCTTGTTTATCATACCAATGAATAGCTTGATGAACATGTTCTTCTTTAAAGTCAGGCCAGTAATCCTCTACCACATAAAAATCAGAGTAAATGGCTTGTACGGGTAAAAAACCACTTAATCTTCTTCGTCCTCCCCATCTTATAATAAGATCTACTCTGGATACATCCCATGAGTTTAAATGATTCATGATGTTATTTCTATTTATTCCTTCTTTTTGAACTAAATTGTTTAAGTCCCAATGCCATCCATAATTCACTAGAAAATTAATTTTCATTCCACCCTTTCCAAAATCTCTTCTAGTTGTATAAGGAAGTAGCGCTTTAGGAAACATGGGTGAATCTGCATTACCGACTACCAATAAAGAAGCATCTTCTTTCGAAAGCCTTTCAACCGCGTCGATGCAAGCTTTTGTAAAAGCTTTTGTTTGAATAGCAGGTCTTTTTGTGTTATCCATTGTAAAACCATAATAAGTTAATTCTTCTACTCCCATGGATCTGCAGAGCCTAAAAAGCTTCACCCCTGGATCAAGGCCTTCATCATACCCTTGTTCTTTATTCATTCCATTCTCCACAGCCCATCTTCTATTTCCATCTGGTATAATACCGATATGTTTTGGAACTCTCATCAAAACACCTCTCTTTCCATGATTATTCTACTATTCTTTCCATTAACTAGAAAAAAATACATACTCAAGCTTTTAATCTTATTTTTATTTTTGATTGTTGCTTAAAATTTTCGAATATGTTAATATGATTTTAAAAGAGGAATTTATTCCTTGAAAAATTACATAGCGCTTTTCACTAGGGGGGCTGGATAGGCCAGCTGAGATAAAGACCCAATAAAGTCTTTGACCCTTTAACCTGATCTGGATAATACCAGCGTAGGGAAGTGTTCCTATTCTTATTTTTTGTATAAGCATACAAGCACAAATCCTTATTCTGGGATTGGTGCTTTTTTTATTTTAAATGAAAAGAAAGGAGGACCATGATGATTGTAAATGGAAAAGAAATGGATTTCGAAGAAGGAATCAGTATACAAAATCTTATCGAAAAGCTTCATTTAAACCCTGAAACCATTGTTGTGGAAGTAAATCTTGATATTATCTCAAAAGAGAAATACCTAACTTCAAGACTTAGCAAAAAAGATCGTATTGAAATCATCAATTTTGTAGGAGGAGGTTAATCTTGAATATATTTATAAACGAAAAAAAACATACCTTCGAAGATGGAATGACTGCATATGATATAAAAAATAATTTAAAAAAAGATGCTGATCTTATTATCTACAATGGATTTATTTTAAAAGAAAACGTAATCCTAAAGGAAAATGACACCCTTACTTTTATCAAAAAAGGAGAAATACCTAGTCAAGAAGAACTTGAACACCTTCTCGTTTCAAGGCATACTCCTTTTGTCCATGAAAAAATTAAAAAAGCAAGTATAGGTATTGCTGGACTTGGGGGTCTTGGTTCTAATATTGCCCTCTCTTTGGCTCGAATGGGTATAGGAAAGCTTCTTTTAGTTGATTTTGATGTAGTTGAACCAAGTAATTTAAATAGACAACAATATTTTATAAGACATATTGGAATGCAAAAGGTAGATGCTTTAAAAGAAATTATTTATGATTGTAATCCCTTTGTTCAGATAGAAACAAAAAATATTTTTTTGAATGAAAGCAATATACAAGAGATTTTTAAGGAGGTAGATATTATCGTAGAAGCCTTTGATGATCCAAAATCAAAAGCAACTTTAGTAAATACTGTACTTTCTAAAATGAAGGAAAAGAAAATCATAGCAGCTTCTGGTCTTGCAGGTCATTTTTCTTCTAATTCTATCCTCACAAAAAAAGTAAAAGATAATTTTTATTTAATTGGTGATGATAAAGCAAATGCAAAACCGGGATGTGGATTAATGGCTCCAAGAGTAGGTATTGCTGCAAATCATCAAGCAAATATGGTTTTAAGAATTTTATTAAACGAGAATGAAGTATAAGGAGGCTTAACATGGATACATTGTCAATTGGTGGCATAGATTTAGAGAGCAGACTCTTCATTGGAACAGGAAAATATGCTTCTAATCATCTGATGCCAAAGGTTATACAGTCTTCTAAAGCACAAGTTGTAACCGTTGCTTTGAGAAGAGTAGATCTTACTTCTAAAGAAGAAAATATTTTAAACTACATCGATAAGAATTGCACTTTACTTCCAAATACCTCTGGAGCAAGAAATCATGAAGAAGCAATAAGAATTGCTAGACTTGCTAAAGCTGCTGGATGTGGAAACTGGATAAAAATAGAGGTTATTTCCGATAATAAATATTTGCTTCCAGACAACTATGAAACCATCAAGGCCACAGAAATATTAGCAAAAGAAGGATTTGTTGTTCTTCCTTATATGAATCCTGATTTGATGGATGCAAAAAGGCTACAAGATGCTGGAGCTGCTGCTGTTATGCCTCTTGGCGCTCCGATTGGAACCAACCGAGGCCTTAGAACAGAAGAGATGATTCAAATATTAATCGATGAAATTCATCTTCCTATCATTGTAGATGCAGGTATTGGTAAGCCTTCACAGGCTACTAAGGCCATGGAAATGGGTGCTGCTGCTGTTTTAGTAAACACAGCAATTGCTAGTGCAAAAGATCCCGTTACCATGGGAGAAGCTTTTCATCATGCTGTCCTTGCTGGAAGAAAAGCTTATCTTGCTAAAATGGGCGCTGTTAAAAAATTCGGGCAGGCTTCTTCTCCTCTTACAGGATTTTTGCATGGAGGAAGTTTATAATGAGCTTTTATGAAAAGTATTTATCCTATAAACATTTTGACTTTGATGCTTTTTTTTCAAATATAAAAGAGGAAGATGTTCTTCACGTGCTAAATAAAAATACCTTAGATGAATTTGATTTTCTAACTTTATTATCTCCTATTGCAGAAAATTTTTTAGAGGAAATGGCACAAAAATCCCATCTTCTTTCCATACAGCATTTTGGAAAAAGTGTTCTTTTATATACACCCATGTATCTTGGAAATTACTGTAGTAATGTATGCGCTTATTGTAGCTTTAATATAGAAAATAAAATAGAAAGAAAAAAATTAACCCTTGAGGAAGTGGAAGAAGAAGCAAAAGCAATCTATGATAGCGGCTTAAGACATATTTTAATTCTAACGGGTGAGTCAAAACATCATACTCCTGTATCCTATATAAAAGATTGTGTAAGGGTATTAAAAAAGTATTTTAACTCTGTCACCATTGAAATTTATCCCCTTTTAGAAGAGGAATATATAGAGCTTATAAAAGCAGGTGTAGATGGACTCACTATTTATCAAGAGGTATATAATGAAGAGGTTTATGATAAAGTACATATCGCTGGTCCAAAGAAAAACTATAGATTTAGATTAGATGCACCAGAAAGAGGATGCAAAGCAAAAATGCATGCTGTAAATATTGGTGCCCTCCTTGGTCTTCACCAATGGAGAAAAGAAGCATTTTTCACCGGTATTCACGGAAGCTATCTTCAAAACAAATATTTAGATGTAGAAATCAGTTTTTCTCTTCCAAGAATTAGACCTCACGTTGGGAGCTTTACAGATATATTTGAAGTGAAAGACAATAATTTGGTTCAAGTGATGCTGGCCCTAAAACTCTTCATGCCAAGATGCGGACTAACTCTTTCAACAAGGGAGGCACAAGAATTTAGAGACAATCTCATTCCTCTTGGTATAACAAAAATGTCAGCAGGAGTTTCTACAGAGGTTGGAGGACATTCTCAAGAACAAAAAGGAGACAGTCAATTTGAAATTTCTGATACAAGAAATGTTGAAGACATGAAAAAAGCCCTAGTAAGCAAAGGTTATCAACCCATATTTAAAGATTGGGAATCTATTATATAAAAGGAGAGGTTAATCATGCATTATACGACACAAATGGATGCTGCAAGAAAAGGAATTATCACAAAAGAGATGGAAATAGTTTCAAAAAAAGAACAGATCGATCCAGAATTTCTTAGAAATTTAATTGCAAAAGGAAAAGTAGCTATTCCTGCAAATAAAAATCATACATCCTTAGATCCAGAGGGAATAGGAGAAGGTCTTCGCACAAAAATAAATGTTAATTTGGGTATATCAAAGGACTGTCCTAATGTAGACGCAGAATTAGAAAAAGTAAAAAAAGCCATTGACCTTAAAGCAGAAGCAATCATGGATTTGAGTTCTTTTGGAAAAACAGAGGAGTTTAGAAAAAAACTTATTGATTTTTCTCCTGCCATGATTGGAACGGTTCCAATATATGATGCCGTAGGGTTTTATGATAAGGAATTAAAAGATATAACGGAAAATGAATTTTTAGATGTAGTTGAAAAACATGCAAAAGATGGAGTTGATTTTGTTACCATTCATGCAGGACTCAATAAAAGAACTTGTGAAACTTTTAAGAAAAACCAAAGACTTACAAATATTGTATCTCGAGGTGGTTCTTTATTATTTGCTTGGATGGAACTAAATAATAAAGAAAATCCTTTTTATGAATATTTTGATAAGCTTTTAGATATATGTGAAAAATATGATGTAACCATTAGTCTTGGAGATGCTTGTCGTCCTGGAAGCATTGCAGATGCTACAGATGCATCTCAAATTGAAGAACTCATTATTTTAGGAGAACTAACAAAGAGAGCATGGGAAAGAAATGTTCAGGTAATGATAGAGGGTCCAGGTCATATGGCATTGAATGAAATAAAAGCAAATATGCTTTTAGAGAAAAAACTTTGTCATGGTGCCCCATTTTATGTATTAGGCCCTATTGTAACAGATATCGCTCCTGGATATGATCATATTACTAGTGCTATAGGAGGAGCCATTGCAGCAGCAAATGGTGCAGACTTTTTATGCTATGTAACACCTGCTGAGCATTTAAGACTTCCGACCCTTGATGATATGAAAGAAGGAATCATTGCCTCTAGAATCGCTGCTCATGCAGCAGATATTGCAAAAGGCATAAAAGGAGCAAGAAATTGGGACAATGAAATGAGTGAGGCGAGAAAAAATTTAGATTGGGAAAAAATGTTTTCTCTTTCTATCGATGAGGAAAAAGCCAGAAAATATAGAGAAGATTCAAAGCCAGCTCATGAAGATAGCTGTACTATGTGCGGAAAAATGTGCTCTATGCGAAACATGAATAAAATATTAAGCGGAAAAGATATTAACCTATTGAGAGAAGATGATTAATATGCTTTATCTTGTTACAAATAGAAGTTTAGTACAAAATAAAGATTTCTACGACGTGATAGAAGAAGCTATTTATGCAGGTGTACATGCTGTAATTCTAAGAGAGAAAGATTTAGAATACGATGATTTATGTAATATGGGATTAAAAATTAAAAAGATGACCAAGGCAAAAAATATTCCTCTCATTGTAAATGGAAACATCCATGTAGCAAAAGCGATCCATGCAGATGGATTTCATATCGGATATTCTTCTTTTAAAGAAGAATATCTTTCTTTTAAAGGAACCCTTGGTATTTCAGTACATAGTGTAGAAGAAGGTATATGTGCTCAAAAACTAGGAGCGGATTATATTCTTGCTGGGCATATATTTCCCACTTCCTGTAAGGCTGATTTACCCCCAAGAGGAAAAAATTTTATAAAAAATTTAAGAGAAAAAATTCATATTCCTATTATAGCCATTGGTGGAATCAATAAGGATAATTTTAAAGAAATTTATGAGGTTGGAGGAAGTGGTATTGCCATCATGTCTGGAATCATGCAGTCTCATGATGTTTATAAAACTGTAAAAGAATTTTAAAAAAATCCTTAGATTAAATCTAAGGATTTTTTATATTAAGCATTTAATTTTTGCTTCGCAGTCTCTACTAATTGCTTGAATCCGTCAGGATCATTGATAGCCATTTCAGATAACATTTTTCTATTTATATTAATTCCAGCTAATTTTAATCCATTGATGAATTTTGAATAAGATAATCCATGCATTCTTGTTCCTGCATTGATTCTTTGTATCCAAAGCTTTCTGAAGTCTCTTTTTCTAAGTTTTCTACCTGTATAAGCATTTCTTAAAGCTTTCATTACAAAAGCATTAGCTGGTCTAAATAATTTACTTCTTGATCCCCTAAAACCTTTTGCAAGTTTTAGTATTTTTTTATGTTTTTTACGAGCATTAACTGCTTTCTTTACTCTTGCCATTTTCAAAACCTCCTTTGTTTAACTTTCTATTTTATACGTATGGTAATAATCTAGCTATTCTTCTAGCATCTCCTGCGCTTACGATACCTGATTTTCTAAGATTCATTTTTGTTTTAGCACTCTTCTTAGTTAATATATGTCTTTTGTAAGCTTTGTTTCTTTTTAACTTTCCAGTTGCTGTTCTTTTAAATCTTTTTGCAGCTCCTCTATGAGTTTTCATTTTTGGCATGATAATTTCCTCCTCTCAAAGTATAATTATTTCGGATCTAATATTACAATCATATTATTTCCTTCAAATCTTGGCGCCCTATCTGGGGTACCAACATCTTTAATTTTTTCTAAAAATTTATTCATAACTACAAATCCTAAGTCCTTATGCCCTAATTCTCTTCCTCTAAATCTAAGTTCAACTTTTACCTTGTCTCCCTTATTTAAGAATTTAATGGCTTGGTTAGCCTTTGTAGTTAAGTCATGCTCTTCTATGTTAGGTCTTAGTCTTATTTCTTTCACGGTTATTGTTTTTTGTTTTTTCTTTGATTCTTTTTCTTTTCTCGCTTGTTCATACTTGTATTTTCCATAATCCATTATTCTGCACACTGGTGGATTTGCGTTTGGTGAAATTTTAACTAAGTCTAAATTTTTATTATTTGCTAGTAATTGTGCTTCTTTTGATGATACAATACCTAACTGCTCACCTGTTTCTGAAAGCAGCCTTACTTCCTTATCTCTTATTTCCTCATTGATTGGCAACTCTTTAATGACTAGACACCTCCAAGTAATTTAAAATAAATACATGATAGAAATCATACCTTTTTTTATGCATTATAAAAAGCGGATAGCATAAGCTACCCGCATATTAACAGAACATAACTAAGGAACTAAAAACCTAGTCATTAACCTTACAACCTTCAGCGTAAGGTGAGAAGCGGATAACTTCTGCTTGTTTTAACATCTATTAGTGTATCATCTTCTTTTCTTTCTGTCAATATATTTTCCAGTAAGTTTTTTATTTTGTAAGTTCATATAAAGCATGAGCATATATTTCTGTATTCTTCATTAAATCTTCTATACAAATATATTCATCTTTTTGATGTGCAGTATCTTGTTGTCCTGGAAATAATGGACCAAAAGCTACTGCATTATCCATAGCCCTTGCATAGGTGCCTCCTCCAATGGTTATTGGCTTTGCATCATTTCCTGTCACTTTTTTATATACATCCATTAATTTTTGAACTAATTCATGATCTTTTGGTAAATAAATTGGTTTTTGATGCTCTGTTACATTTGTGATAATCCCACTGCCTTTTAAGGCATCCTTTATTCCATCCATTACTTTTTCTATGGTATAGGTAATTGGATAGCGAATATTCACCGTTAATTTAACTTTTTCTTCATTCAGATCTATCATTCCTACATTAAATATTAATTTCCCAGAATCCTTATCCTCTAATCCACAGCCTGCACGTTCTCCATAATACTCCATTCCAATTTTTTCTTTATAAAATTTTATAAAATCTCCTATATCACAGCTCCTTAAATTCATTTCTCCTAAAAATTCCATTAATTGAGAAATTGCATTTTCTCCATTTTCTGGGGTAGATCCATGAGCTGAAACTCCATAGGATTTTATTATTATATCCCTATCCTTTAGGATAATTTCCATTTTACATCCATTTTTCTTTATAAATTCATCAAAAGTATTTTTTACAGTTAAAACCTTTTCCTCTTTTGCATACAACACTGCTTCACAATAATCAGGAACCATATTCGGTCTATTTCCGCCTTTTATGCTTTTTATTTTCACAGAGCAATCACATGAATTTTTAAAGCTTTTCTCATAGTCAAATATAATAATTCCTTTTTCTCCATGAATCACCGGATAGTCTGCATCAGGACTAAATGCCATGTCTGGTGCTTTTTCTTTGCTTAAATAGTGTTTCATACATCCCCATCCAGTTTCTTCATTTGTTCCAAATATAATTCTTATTTTTTTATTTAAAGAAATATTACTTTCTTTAATGGCTTTCATTGCGTAAATAGCCGCCATGGCAGGTCCTTTATCATCAATGGTTCCTCTTCCAAATATTTTCCCATCATGAATCTGAGCCTCATAAGGAGGATAGGTCCATGTACTTACATCTCCTTCTGGCACTACATCTAAATGAACGAGTATTCCAATAGTTTCTTCTCCTTCTCCTAAATCTGCGTGCCCAGCATATCCCTCGAAATTCTTTGTCTTAAACCCCATATTCTCACAAAGATTTAAAGCATATTCTAAAGCTTCATTGACACCTTCACCAAAAGGCATTCCTTTTTTTCCTTTTTCTTCTATACTTTTTATTCTTACTATTTCCTGGGTGCTGTTTATAATCTCGTCTCTCATATTTTCTACTATTCCCTTAAAATCCATAAAATTACCTCCCTTTTAAAAATAATACTTTCTTTAAAAATGGAAAAATTATTAAATAATATTCTAGCACATTTAGGAGAAAATAAAAATAACTACAAAAAAAACCTAACTTTGAGGTGTATAACTATGAGCATAATGAAGAAAATATTAAAAAAATTTAATATGCCTGTTTTTGCCTTAGCACAAAGCAAAATGGAAAAAGAATCAAATGAGGATTCTACTTTTTCAAAACCTAAAACTACCTTTAAAGATGTAGCAGGATTAGAAGAGGTCAAAGAAGAATTAGTAGAAATCGTTGATTTTATTAAAAATCCAGACAAATATAAAAAAATGGGTGCTAAGGTTCCAAAAGGACTTCTTTTTTATGGCCCTCCTGGCACAGGAAAAACCCTTCTTGCAGCTTCTGTAGCTGGAGAAACAAATTCTGCTTTTTTTAACACAACTGGTTCAGAATTTGTTGAAAAATATGTAGGAGTTGGTGCAAAAAGAGTTCGAACCTTATTTGAAAAAGCAAGAAAAGAAAGCCCTAGCATCATATTTATAGACGAAATAGATGCTATTGGTGCAAAAAGACATTTAGAAAGTAATAATGAAAAAGATCAAACTTTAAATCAACTTTTGGTTGAAATGGATGGTTTTAACAAGGACACTAATGTAATCATCATCGGAGCAACCAATAGACTAGATCTTTTAGATGAAGCCTTACTTAGACCGGGAAGATTTGACAGACATGTATATATTGGAAATCCAAATTACTACACTAGACATGAAATACTCAAGGTTCATACCCATGATAAACCCCTAGCAGATTCTGTTGACCTTGATCATATTGCAAAAAAAACCCATGGCCTTAGCGGAGCACATCTTGCAAATATCGCCAATGAAGCTGCAATCATCGCAGTAAGAGAAAACAATGAATTTATAAATCAAGATCATTTTCATAAAGCAATAGAAAGAGTAATTGCTGGTCTTGAAAGTAAAAATAGTAAATTAATTGAAAAAGAAAAAAGAATTGTATCTTATCATGAAGCAGGTCATGCTCTTGTTAGTGATATTCTAGGGATTAATCCTATACAAAAAATATCTATTATCCCTAGAGGACAGGCTTTAGGATATGTCCTTCAATTACCTGATGAAGATCGATATGTTTATACAAAAGAAGAGCTTTTAGGCAAAATAAAAATACTACTTGCCGGAAAATGCGCTGAAGAACTCATATTTGATCACTTCTCTACAGGAGCAAAAGATGATCTAAAAAAAGTTACAGATATTGCTAGCCAAATGATTTGCGAATACGGCATGAGCAGCCTTGGAAATATGACCATAGAAGGAAATCTCAAAACCTTTTTAATGGATAAAATTCAATTGGAAGCCAATAGCATTATAAAAGAATGTTATAATGAAACAATCAGTTTATTAAAAGAACATAATGAAGATCTTCATTTAATATCTAATCATCTTTATGAAAAAGAAACTTTAACCCATGATGAATTACGAGAAATATTAAAAAGAGCATATACCTAGGTATATGCTCTTTTTAATATT
>SWCA01007585.1_pt1 | contig 10303 bp, 8 predicted proteins | sample 4692961 | NCBI WGS metagenome assembly SWCA01 (sample SAMN10267275, study PRJNA491770) | bioreactor metagenome | isolation source: DHS bioreactor inoculated with | place: Japan: off Shimokita Peninsula
TTTTCACCAAAGCCAGGCAAATTAAGTCTTTTAGCTATATCTATTACATAGTTTTCAAAACTAGGATATCTGTTAGAATTGATTTCCTCAATAGCCGGTTTAACTACCGGCCATCTTACTGTAGTTGTAGTTATGCCAGTATAACCATAAACCTCCACTAATCCCCAGCTTTCATAAGGAGTTGTATCTGGAATAACATAATCTGCAACATGGGTAACCTCACCCATATTTGAATCAACAGATATTATTAAGGGTACCGTATCAGGATTTTTAAATGCTTCTACTATTTCCTCTTTCGCTGCTCCTGGAGTGGAAAAGAATAGGTTAGCCATCCAATTTACAAGAATTTTTGGTCTATATGGGTAACCATTTACTATAGAATATACGGCTTGATTATCTATATTTGAAGCAAGGGGATACCAAGGTAATCTTGCAGGATAGGGGTTTTCGCCCTTCTGAGTTTTTTCCCTATACTCGCTGGTATATTCATATGGCATCATACTCCTGCATAATGGAACTCCAGCCCTTCTGGGAGCACCTTCAATTGTGCTTAAGTTATAGCGAGGCCCCCTGGCAAAGGTGGCATGGCTTTCAGAGGTCTGCTGCATGCCCCCCTTCATATTCCAAGAACCAACTAGCGCAGACAGTAAGTAAAGGGCTATTCCAGTATAGTAACCATTTGCAGCCACTAGGCTACCCATTCCGTCTACCCCAACTCTATATCCATGACTGGTAAACTCTCTAGCTAGTTCCTCAATTGTTTCCTTAGTTACTCCACAGGCTTGCGAATATTCATCTGAAGTATATTTAAAAGCATTTTCTTTAAGAATATTTAACGAGGTTGTGACTCTTATTTTTTGACCATCTTGGGACTCAAGTACACCCTCAAAATTTAAATCTCCGGTTATTGCATTACTGCTTAGCATAGGCTCCCTAGATGCCTTATCAATAACCATATATTCATTGTCCATATTATCCCAACCTAAATCTGTAGGTCTAAGCATTTTGCGATAATTATTATGTTCAGGATCTGTTATTACCAAGTAACTGCTGTTTGTATAACTGTTGTAGCCTAACATCTGTGCAGACTCTAGTGTGGTTGCTTCCAAATACTTGTTATTAATCCTTTCGTTCTCAAACATCCAGCGTATGAGTGCCATAATAAGGGCACCATCAGTAGTGGGCTTAATGGGAATCCACTCTGTCCTATCCCCTGGTCCCACAGATCCACCAGACATAACAGGGTCTATTACAGCAAATTTCAATTCTTTATTTACCACAGCCTCTATAGTCTTTCTGCCTATAAGCTGCATGGGTTTCCCGCTAAACCCTGGATATGCCCCAATGTACAATACAAATTTAGAGTGCAATACATCTGGCTTTAAAAAAGAATTGCTATTGTTTGTAACTGCCTTCCAGGCAGGTCTCATTGCTCCACCTCAGGAAGATCCGTGGGCAAATAAATTAACAGACCCATAAGCATTTACAAATCTGTTGGCAAAAGAGGTTCTCCCATCACCTCTGCCTCCGATGAAAGCCATTTGATTAACCTTAGCACCAAATTCAAGTCTGTCAGGATTAATAGGGGTATTTAAATCCCTAACTTCTCTGAAGCCTTCTATATCACGATCCTCACCAATTTCAGCAAACAATTTGCCACCTTCAACCGTTTCAGCTATTGCTTCCTCCCAAGTAATAGGTTTCCAGCTGCCTTCTCCCCGTTTACCAGTTCTTTTTAATGGGACTAATATCCGCATAGGATCATTATGTGACTGTAGCGTGGCCTTTCCTCTAGCGCATAATGTACCACGAGAAATATTGCCTTTACCTTGGTAAAGACTAAAGGACAAATATGCCTCAGAAAGGGGAGCCTCATTAGATAAATGCGGCTCAGCATTGTTGGGATTATATGGGTTACCATAAACCTGCAATATCTTTCCGGACTTAGTTTCAATTTTAACCCTGCTTCCACAAGCACTATAACATCCTAGACAAGAACTATGGCGCATTATGATTTCTGGATTTGGTGTAACCTTTCCTGAGCTTGCATCTACAATAGCTTCCAATTTAGTTCCGCCGCTAATGCTACCCAGCTCCGGAAAAGCATGTGCTGCTTTTGCTTTTTTTGCCGCTCCCTCAATTCCTAATGCACATGCAGTAGTAATTCCCAAAGCCGCTGTCAGTTTCAAAAAATTTCTCCGGTTCACTATTGTTTCACCTCATCATAGATTGCTAATAATTAACATCCACAATCTTCTTCTTCATCATCATTAAATTCAGGTATAAATATTTCTGGAGCAGCTGGTTCTTCTTTAGGCTCTTCTTTTACTGGTTCTGGTTTAGGTTCTGGCTTTGGCTCAGGTTTAGGTTCTGGTTGGGGATTTGATGCAGTCTCTGGCTTAGGTTCTTGCTTAGCCTCGGATTCTGTCTCCACTTTAGCTTCAGTATCAGCTTCCTTTGATTCATCAACAGCTGCATCCTGGCCTTCTTCATTTTCAACAGTTTCCATAGCCTGGTCAGTACCACTAGCTTCCTCTGTAGGTTGTTCTTCTACCTGCCCAGAAGTCTCTGGAGGTTCTACTGGAGTATCATCTTTATCTGAACACCCTACAGCAAATAACCCAGTAAACAAAAAGATAGTTACTAATAAAACAATCAAAGTTCTTTTCTTCATTACACTCTTCCTCTCTTTGAGATTTATTGGGAGGATACTATGCTGCCTATACTGCAGACAGCATAGTATCCTCTATGTTGCTTTATTTCTTATTGGTTAAGCATAGCTTCTAATTCAGTAATTCTTGCTTCATACCTAGCCTTAAGTTCTTTATCCAAATCTCCCTGAATACGTCCAAGGAAATGGGATACTGTTCTGTTACTTCCATTTAACAATAAGTCAATGTGCTTGCCCTGTCCTCTTTTTGCTAGGTTAGCAGTTTTATTTCCTTCAGCATCTTCAACATACCATGAATTAATTGTTTCACCATCAAAATCTTCAATGACAATCTTGAAGTAACCATTTGGTCCAACAAACACGTTGTTGGTGTTATCGAGGATAATAGTCTCGTTATTCTCAAGCATTACCTCGTTAACTAAGTTACAGCTAGCTCAGGTGTCAGGTCTGAAAATAAAGCGGTCATCTAAAGGCCATGCATCTGGATTGCTTAACTTAAAGATATCCCAAAATGCCATCAGTCCAACCTTTCCTTCTTCTTTGAATGGTTCTCTATAAATGTCTAATTGAACCTGGACATCATTTGTACTTGGTCTTACTACAAATTTACTTCTTTGAACTTGGTCAGCAGGCATACGACTGGTTGTGTCTGCAGATAATGGACCAAGCTCCTTAATTACAGTTTCAAAAGTTTTTGAATTCCAAAGCTTTACAGTAGCTGAATTGCCACTTATTTCTTGAACCAAAACAACCCAGTCTTTAATGTGAGCTCTTTCACCAACTCCTAATACTAATTGGCGAGGCTCTTGGGCTGTGAACAAGCCGTATTCATAGGCACCTGTTCCAAATTCTTTTACAACTGTTTTAGTTGCTGATACTTCATCAGCAACTAAATAGGATGCACCTGTAGTAGCTACTGAAGAACCATAATATTCTTCATTCCATTTATATCCATTTTGTCCGGCTGCATAAGAACCAGCTGCTTTGCCAGACCCACCTTCTAGAATTCCAGTAGTAAGATCTAGAAGTTTTGAATCTGTATTTACTCCAAAAGTAGTTCCGTAATAATTGCCGGAAGGCTTCAGAATTGAAAAAGTAGCTGTAGGAGCTACAAACCCTGGTGAAGTCATGGACAAGCCTGTCATTTCTAGTGATTTAGTTCCATCACCAAAGGGTACTTTATCTCCGACTTTTGCGTAATTTCCATCTTTCATGACATCTAGTTTAAAGCTAAAATCTGCCCAATAATATTTTTCACCTAGGATATAAAGTACATTTTCACCAAAGGGATTGGTATTGTAATTGCTTAATCTAATGTCATAGAACAAGCCAGAAGGTGGTATGTAAATCTTTCCATCCTCAATGTAGCTCTGGCGAATTACTAAACCCTCAGGCATGTTATATCTACCTGTTAAACTCTGATGAGAAAATGTTTTGAAACCTTCTAATCCATCAACAACAGCAGCATCTGATGCAGGTGCCATATTAAGAACTCTGCCACTACTATCTGCCGCCATGACAGCTGTAAAACCAGATAGAACTAGACAAAAAACTAATAACAACATTAATGCTCTAGTTTTTATACTGTTTTTCATTTAAACTCCCCTTTCCATATTTTTTTACTTTGTTCATGTGATTTTTTTCTCTTACGAGCTACTAAATCTACTCCCTTTAATAACCCCTCTTCTATAACCATCACCTCGCCTAAAGCATTTTTGATAAATATAACAATGCACAATAATAACTATAAGCAATTCTTATGCCAAGCGAGGAGGTATTGATATAGTCAATGGAATTGACCATTATGTATAGACAACATTAAACAAACATGCCATATTGACATATTGCGCGTCATTATGGCATGCCATATCTGTCACAGATTATAATCTTCTAGTTTTCGATAAAGAGTCCTTAATCCTATTCCTAAAATTTTTGCTGCTTTGGTCTTATTATTCTGTACCTGTATCATGACCTTTTGAATATACTCCTTTTCTAACTCCACGAGAGTCTTTAGAGGCTCTTCTTCCAAGTCAACACAATATCTAGTGTCTTCCCTTTCAGAATTAATAAATAAGTGTTTTTCGTCAATGTACTCACTATCACCTGACAGCAAAACACCCCTTTCAATTATGTTAGCTAACTCTCTAACATTTCCAGGATACTGGTATTTTTTTAACAAGCTCATGGCATTTTGATCTATTATCTTTTTATCCGTTTTTGTATTCATGAAGTGTTCTACTAGCAGAGGAATATCTTCTTTTCGCTCCCTTAAGGGTGGCAAGAAAATAGTGACTACATTTAATCTATAGTACAAATCCTCTCGAAATCTTCCTATTCTTACTTCCTGGGCCAGGTCTTTGTTAGTAGCTGCAATCACCCTAACCTTGACTGACCGTAATGTATTTTCGCCTACTCTTCTAAATTCACCACTTTCTAAAAACCTTAGAAATTTGGATTGTACATTTATATCCATGTCACCAATTTCATCAAGAAATAAAGTTCCGCCTTGTGCTACTTCTGCTAGGCCAATCTTTGTTGCTGTTGCACCTGTAAAAGAGCCTTTAGCATGACCAAAGAGTTCACTTTCCAAGAGGTGGGGAGATAATGCTGCGGAATTTAGGACCTGAAAAGGTTTTGTCTTAAATGAACTGTTATAGTGCAGGGACATGGCGGCCAAATCCTTGCCGGTTCCGCTTTCACCCAATAATAAAACTGTTGCATCAGATTCTGCTACCTGTTTAATAATGTTCTTAACCCTTAACATGGATGGGCTTTCACCAATCAAAACAGTATCTCTTGTTTCCCTATTTATAATTGCCTCAAGACCAGCTACCTTTCTTCTTAAATGCCCTTTTTCTGCAGCTTTTTGTATTGCTATTTCTAACTCAGCCAACTTACACGGCTTTGTCAAATAGTCATATGCACCAATCTTAATTGCTTCTATGGCACTTTCAATAGTCCCCTGCCCAGTTAGCATAAGTATCTCTAGTTCCGGCACATTGCCTTTTATTCTCTTTAGCAAATCAATTCCATTAATATCAGGCATGCCAATATCCAATATGACTACATCAAATTCCTTTTCATGTACTATTTCCAGAGCATGTTTACCCGAATTAGTTGTTAAGATGTCAAATCTTTTTCTTTCTAATCGTTCTTTCAAAATGTCTCTGTAAGCTTTATCATCATCCACTAGCAATACTTTTGTATGAGTCACCATTTTCCCACCAATCCTTATGTTATTCTAATTCCATCTCTGGAAGGTCAATTCTTTTTAAAGGCAGGAGAAGGGTTACTTTTGTTCCCTTTCCTATATCGCTAGTTATACTAATCCTTCCACCTAAGCCTGTTACTATACCGTAGCAAATGGCTAAGCCCAATCCAGTACCATGTCCAATAGGTTTAGTTGTAAAGAAAGGTTCAAACACCCTTTCTAAGTCCCCTTTTGCTATTCCCATGCCATCATCTTCCACTTCAATATTGATCCAATCAGAGTTCATATAGCTTGAACTCAAGGAAATCTTTCCACCAGTACTTCCAGTTGCGTCTATGGCATTAGTTAATAGGTTAAAAATTACCTGCTGCAATCCCTGCTCATCTACACATAATTTTGGTAAATTAGGATTTAATAAAAGCTGCAAAGTAACCTTGTTCTTTTTCATTTGAAACTCTAGTAACCTTGCTACATCGTTTACTATTTCGTTAATATCTACTAGGTGTTTATTTGAATCTCTTTTCCTGGAAAAGCCCAGAAGATCGTTGGTCACCCTTGAACATCGTACCACCTGTTCCTGGATAATCGTAAGCTTTTGCCCCAACTGTTCCTTTGTCAAACTTTCCCCATTAACATCTTCATGTAGTCTTTCAATTAAGTCCTCTGTAACCAACTGAATAGTTCCCATGGGATTATTAACCTCATGTGCTACTCCTGAAGCTAATAGGCCTATTGCGGCCATCTTATCTACTTCTGCCATTGCCTTTTCCATATCTCTTTTCTTTCTCAATTCAATACTGAAGCTATTGAATGCACGAACAACATTGCCCAGCTCATTATCGCCAGGAACCTTTAGTTGATAACCTAAGTGTCCATCAGCTAGTTTATTTACACCACTTTCTAAATCCTCAAGGTCCCTGGTAAATCTTATTCCAAAAATAAAGCTTAATGATAAAACCGTAAGTATAATCAAACCAGTACCAACCAGCCAAAACCCCTTTAATTGTGTAAACGGACGTATTGCTTCAGAAAATGGTTGTTCAATGACTATACCCCAATTTGTCCCTTCAATTACTGAAAAAGTTCCTAAGACTTGCACTCCACTATAGGAAAGATATTTATTTGTTACAGGTGAACTAGGATAACTAACCATTTTATCGTCAGAATCCCCTCCAAAATTATCAGGCAGACTGATGGAAACATTCTCATTTTTAAGAACCTGGCTGAAATCCTGGTGACCAATCAATTCCCTTTTTTCATTAACCAAAAATATATATCCGCCACTTCCCAAAGGCTGCGCGGCAATTTCATCAATAACGCTTCGAAGACTTACGGTAGCAAATAACGCACCTACAAAGCTTCCTTCACCTCTTACTGGAATGGCCATGGTAAAAACAGGGTGCCTTTCAGTACCAACTCTTGCATCTCCATAATAGCTTTTGAATTCTTTGGCTGTCTTAAATGCATTTGTGTCTCCCACATTTTTCAAATCTGTGGGGAAGATAACGTTGTATTTACATACTTTAAACTGTTCTTGCCCAGCAGCATCTACAAAAGCTAGGCTTTCAACTGAAGACATTCTATTAATTACAGTATACATATTGCTTTCACATTCAGTACAGCCCAATAAAAGTAAGCCCTGTTTTTGGCAGGCCATAAATACATCAAGAGAGTTTTCTACCTCGGAAATGGTTTTTTTAACTTCAGATGCAACCCTGGTACCTATCAATGTCTGTTGACTTTGTAAGTTAGTTTCCATGTTTGTATTAAACCAAGACAAATTAAACCACGCAAATAACACTAACGGTACTACAGACATAATGGATGCAAACAACAGTAAACGAAATTTTATTCTATTCCACAACCGATTTTGATGAAATTTCCGGGCGCCCATTTACTCATCACCAATCAAGTTGCTTGCACTTGCCAGAATTTTAGAATCCACTACAAGGTTAAGCTTTCTGATAGTTTCTTGATTAACACTTAATTCCACATATGATGGAGCCTCAACAGGAAGTTGAGAGATCTCTTTACCATTTAATAATTGGTCTAACATCCTTGCTGCTTGGACACCCATTTTATAGTGATTAGCTTCATAAGATGCAAACAAACCCATTCTTGTCTGAGCTTCACTTACCCCCATTACAGGTAATCCTTTTTCTAAAGATAGATTATATAAATCTTCCGTAACTGATACGATTAACAAACTGCATAGCAGTAGCACCCCATCATACCGATCTTCATCAATAGAGTTAAATGCCTCAATAGCTTCCTGCTTTGTTAAAACCGGGTAAATTGCTAGTTCTTTAATACCCATCTCCCCTACTATATCTTTGATATAATTAATACTCGGTTCAGCTGGTGTGCGATTTTTATTATAAATTATTGCTACTCTATCCAGATGTGGCAACAATTTTTTGAACATTTCCAAACGCTTACCTGACAATTGAACATAATAGTTGTCAACACCAGTAATATTATTTCCTGGCTCATTTAAATCAGCTACAAGGCCAAGTTCTACAGGGATACCCACACCAATAAAGATTATGGGTATATCAGTTCCCTGTACAGCTTCTTTAGCAGCAAGGGCTTCCGCTTCACCAGATGCAACGATTACATTTGGCTCTAGGTCTACTAATTCAAGTGCTAGCTCAAATAAATTCTCTTCTTGGTCCTTAGCATTTTTTATTATATATTCAACCGACTGCCCATCTATATATCCATATTGTTCCATACCATCAATCAAACCATCTACCTTTTCCCCTCGCAAATCCGATCCCATTAATACACCTATTTTATAGGGGACAGTATTTTTTGTTCCACAAGCAGTACCAAACGTTATTGCTAGAATGAGCATCAGTATTAGAAAAACTTTGTTCTGCCATTTAGCCATTATGTAACCCCTTTCAATTTTAGCGAACTGGAAAAATAAGCACTATGGATTCTACTGCAAAGGAGCACAAATATCCTGCTTGTTATCAGGCTTTCAAAAAAAATACTCTGTCATTTTTTCAAAGTAAAAAACCTTGACTTAGCATTAAATCAAGGTCTTTAAATTCATTCCTTTTACCTGTTTCCACTTTCTGTAAAAATTATCTCCCTATTATCCGCATCCATGATGACTTTTGTTCCAAATGCAATGGTAGGCTGAGGAAAGTTGTGCCCAGCTCTGAAGTTTGTTATTATTGGCTTGTTAAAGGGAACTAGTATATCCCTGAATACTTCATCCAAAGTCAGAGTTAAATCGGAGTTTGCATTAGAATCTATTTGCTCCTGTTCACAGTCTATCCATGTTCCCAGTATGACTCCCACACAATCTCTAAATTTTCCTGCCAATGCCAGAGATGTAAGCATTCTGTCTATTCTATAGACCTTTTCACCCACATCTTCTATAAAAAGAATTTTTCCTTTTACATCAACCTCATAGGGTGAACCCAAGGTCGAGACAAGCAAGGATAGATTTCCGCCAATAATTTCGCCTTCAGCCTTTCCGCCAACGAGAGCTCCCATAAGCTCTCCTTCCGGATTTTCCACCAGACCAGGTGCTTCAGATGTAAAAAGGTTTTTTCTCAGACTATCATATGTATACTTTTCAAATTTAACCTTAGTGCCTTTGACCTTAGCAAAGGATGATGTTGCCATGGGCCCATGGTAGGTAACCATTCTGCATATTTTATTAAAAGCTATGTGAAGCCCTGTTATATCGCTAAATCCAAGGAATACCTTGGGATTTTTCTTTATCATGTCATAATCTAACAAATTAAGGATGCGTGTTGTGCCGTATCCGCCCCTTAAACAAATTATCCCTTTTATGCTTGTATCGGCGAAAGCATTGTTTACCTCTTCTACTCTGGTTTCATCTGTTGCCGACAAATACCCATATCTTGTGTAACATGCGGGAAACATTATAGGTTCAAGCCCCATTGCCCTTATGCGTTGTTCTCCCTTGTTTACTGTATTTAATTCAGCTGCTGAGGTGGGAGAAATAATTGCAACTTTATCACCTTCGCTAAGGGCTTTTGGTTTGTTTATCATCTTGTCTTACCTCCCAAAACTAGTGGTTCCTCGTTCAACCATAAGCATAGAAGCTGGCCAGTAGATATATATTTTGTTAGTACAAATTTATTACTTAAAGAATTGTTTTACCCAGCATAGACAGCACCAGTTCAACTGCAAGTTCTGCCGTTGCATTTCCTTGATCCAAAATTGGATTAACTTCAGAGATGTCTATTGAGGTAATGATGCCTTCCTCAGCAATTAGTTCCATTGCAAGGTGTATTTCCCTATAATTTAAGCCACCTCTAACTGGTGTCCCAACTCCCGGAGCAATCATAGGATCAATAACATCCATATCCAAGCTAATATGCAGCCCTGAAGTGCCATTTTTAGCTACTGCTAAAGCCTGGGTTACAACGTCCCTA
>SWCA01005569.1_pt2 | contig 10301 bp, 4 predicted proteins | sample 4692961 | NCBI WGS metagenome assembly SWCA01 (sample SAMN10267275, study PRJNA491770) | bioreactor metagenome | isolation source: DHS bioreactor inoculated with | place: Japan: off Shimokita Peninsula
GCTCTGTGCTGTCCGGTGAGGTACGCAGCAAGGCAAACAGGGCCGGATCCAGGTTCAGCACGGTCTGCGGGCCGTTGGGATGGAACGCCTTCTGCCCGACGCGCGCCGCGACCAGATCGCGGTAGGCGGTGAATACCCGGCCGCGCAGCGACGCCGGATCGGCCAGCGCCGCCTCGACCTGCGCGACGTCCAGCTTCTCCCGGTTGATCGAGCGCAACCGCCCGGTCTGTGCGACGCCCTCGGCCCAGTTGCGCGAACCGAGCAGGCTATGCACGTAAATCCCCGGCATGCCCACGAACGCCAGCTGGATCGCCTGGGACGCGATGAAACGCTGCGCCTGCAGCGCCAGCGGCTCGTCGCCCGCCGGGTCGGAGAGCGCATCGAAGTAGGTGATGTTCAGCTCGTAAGGGCTGCGCGTCCCGTCGGGATTGTCCTTGTACGACACAGCCCCGCCATGCGCGGTGGTCCGTGCCAGCAGCAGTCCGACTTCCTCCGGCGGCAGGATATCTTCCACGGGCCGCACGCCGATCCCATCGTGCGAGGCGGTGAAGTTAAAATACGTCGCGCTGGGGGACGGGTTCTGGATCGTCGCGGCCCACGCGCTAAGGCGCGTCGCGTCCTGGCTGATGAAGGCATGCAGCATCAGCGGCGGCAGCGTGAACTGGTACACGAGCTGCGCTTCGTTCGCGCCGTCGCCAAAGTAGGAGATGTTCTCCGCGTGCGGCACGTTCGTCTCGGTGATGATCGCCACGCCTGGCGCGACGGCGTCGAGCAGCGACCGGAACAGGCGGACCACGCGGTGTGTCTGCTCCAGGTGGATGCAGGTCGTGCCGGGTTCCTTCCACAGGTACGCGATCGCGTCCAGGCGGATGAAGCTCGCGCCGTGCGCGACGTAGGTCAGCAGCACGTCGATGATGCGCAGCAGCACATCGGGACTGCCAAAGTTCAGGTCGATCTGGTCGTCGCTGAAGGTCGTCCAGACGTGCACCGTCTCCCCGCCCCGGTTCACGGCGGTCAGCAGCGGCAGTGTACGCGGTCGCACCACGCGCGACAGGTCCTGGGCCGGGTCGGTCACGATGAAGTAGTCGCGGTAAGCCGGGTCGCCCGCCTGGAACGCCCGGAACCAGTCACTCTCGGCGGAGATGTGGTTGATCACGGCGTCGAACATCAGCTTAAAGTCCGCGCCGAGCCGCTCCATGTCAGCCCACGTGCCCAGCACGGGATCGACGGCGGTGTAGTCGATCACCGAAAAGCCGTCGTCGGACGAATACGGGAAGAACGGCAGCACATGTACTGCCGAGATCGTCCCGGCCACGTGGCGCAGCAGGAAGTCGTGCAGTGTTTGCAGCGGCGGCTGATCTGCCGCGCGCAGCGAGTCGCCATACGTGATCAGCATCACGTCGCGCTCGGTCACGCGTTCGGCGGGATCGTGGTCATCAAGGGCGGCCAAACCGGGACGTGCAGCGCGGAACGCATCGAGCGCCATCGCCAGCCGCGCGAAGGCATCCGCCCCGCGCGCCTCGCCATACAGCGCGGTCAGGTCGTCAAGCAGTGGGTCATATGAAGAAAGCATAAGGTCGTCACTATCCAGCCGGGATCGGCGCATTGAGAACGGGTTGCTGCCCCTGGCGGGCAGCAGACCGTTTATACTGAACTCTCGCCAACTTCGCCAGCGCTGGCCGCCAGCGGGCGCTCCGCCCATGCCGCATTGGGCATTCCGGCGGCATTCATCTATGTTTCTAGTAGGTCTTCTGTCCACCAAAAATGAGCTAACTGTCTGATGGAACAGAATCCAGCGTGCGCTAAACTGGGGGGTATTCGACCGGCCAATACACTCGTCGGATCACGCGTCACACCTCTCTGAAATACCCATCCTGAGCGACAACAAGGGAACACGATCAATGGTCAATCTACAGTCGGCTGAGGCTGTCGCACGTAACACTCAGTTTTCAATTGCCCCTGGCGATCCGCTGCCGTTCGGCGCGACCATCACGCCGGACGGCATCAACTTTTCCGTGTATTCACGCTATGGCACCGCCTGCACGCTGGTGCTGTTCCAGCGCGGCGAGCGCGAGCCGTTCGTCGAGATCCCGATCCCGCCCGACTACCGGGTGGGCGACGTCTTCCCGATCAAAGTGACCGGGCTGGACCCGCGCGAAATCGAATACGGCTATCGCCTGGACGGCCCCGACGCTCCAGAGGCGGGCCACCGCTTCGACCCGTCGTGCATCCTGCTCGATCCCTATGCGCAGGCCGTCGGTGGGCGCGAGATTTGGGGCAAGCATTTCGACCCGGACAACCAGTTCCAGCACCGCGCCCGCATCCTCGACACAAAAAGCTTCGACTGGGGCATGGATCGCCCGCTAAACCGGCCCATCGAGGACACGATCATCTACGAGATGCACGTGCGCGGCTTCACGCGCCATCCTTCGTCCAAGGTCGAGCATCCCGGTACGTTCGACGCCATCCGCGAGCGCATCCCCTACCTGAAAGAACTGGGCGTCAACGCCGTCGAGCTGATGCCGGTCTTCGAGTTCGACGAGTTCGAGAACTCGCGCAGGAACCCCGAAACAGGCGAGCTGCTGCTGAACTACTGGGGCTACAGTCCGGTCGCGTTTTTCGCGCCCAAGGCAGGCTATGCCGCCGCTGAGACACCCGGCACGGAGGTCCACGAGCTAAAAACGCTTATCAAGGATCTGCACGCCAACGGCATCGAAGTGATCCTGGACGTGGTGTTCAACCACACCGCCGAAGGCAACGAAAACGGCCCGACCATCTCCTTCAGGGGCCTGGACAACGCCATTTACTACATCCTGACGCCGGACGGCTACTACTACAACTTCAGCGGTACGGGCAATACCTTCAACTGTAACCACCCGCGCGTGCGGCCTTTTATCCTCGACTGCCTGCGCTACTGGGTCAGCGACTATCACGTGGATGGCTTCCGCTTCGACCTGGCCTCGATCATGACGCGCGACGTGAGCGGCATGCCCCTGCCGGACCCGCCGCTGCTGCGCGAGATGGTAGACGACCCGATCCTGGGACGCACCAAGCTCATCGCGGAGCCGTGGGACGCGGACGGTCTGTATCACCTGGGCAGCTTCCCCGCCTACGGGCGCTGGGCGGAGTGGAACGGAAAGTACCGCGACACGATGCGCCAGTTCCTCAAGGGCGACGGGGGCCAGGTGCGCGCCGTCGCCAACGCCGTGATCGGCTCGCCGGACCTCTATCCGGGGCGCGGCCCCATCGCGACGATCAACTTCATCACCGCGCACGACGGCTTCACGCTGCTCGATCTCGTGTCGTACAACGAAAAATGCAACGTGATGAACTACGAGGAAAGCGGCTCCAACGATAACCTGAGCTGGAATCACGGCGCGGAAGGCCCCACCGACGACCCGGAGATCAACGCGCTGCGCCAGCGCCAGATCAAAAACGCGCTGGCGATGCTGCTGGTCAGCCAGGGCGTGCCGATGCTGCTGATGGGTGACGAGTGCGGGCGCAGCCAGCGCGGCAACAACAACGCCTACTGCCAGGACACCGAGATCAGTTGGATGGACTGGACGCAGCACGGCCCGAACCTGGACATCTTCGAGTTCTACAAGGCGATGGTCGCCTTCCGGCAGGCGCACCCGGTCCTGCGCGGCGGCTACTTCCTGCGCGCCGAGGACTACCTGGGAATGGGCGTGGCGGACATCACGTGGCACGGCATGCGCGCCGGCAAGCCGAACTGGTCGCGCGAGAGCCGCATCCTGGCGTTCATGCTCAACGGCGACTACGGCAAGGGCGGGCTGATGCCTGACGACTGGGTCTACGTGGCCTTCAACATGCATTGGAAGGATCATACCTTCGAGCTGCCGCACCTGCCGGAGGGCCGCACGTGGCACCTGTTCGCCAATACCGGCGACCCCGCCAACACGTGGCACTGGCCGGGCACCGAGCCGCGCCTGGGCGCGCAGAAGAAACTGCGGCTCAAGGCCCGTTCGACGCTGATCCTGGTCGGGAAGTGGGGCTGACGTCCATGCCGCGCGAACCGTGGTTCCCCCGCCTGGGCGCCATCGCACAACCGGACGGCACGTGTACCTTCCGCGTGTGGGCGCCGTTCGTGGACCACATTGACCTGCACCTGACCGCGCCGCAGGAGCGGGTGATTCCCATGCAGCGCAGCGCGGACGGCACTCACACCGTCACGGCAGACGCGCCGCCGGGAACGACCTACCTGTACCGGCTGGGCGTTGTCGAACGCCCCGACCCGGCCTCACGCTTCCAGCCGGGCAGCGTGCACGGCCCGTCGCAGGTCGTGAGGCGCGACTTCGACTGGCACGACGCGGGCTGGACCGGGATTCCGCTGGACGAGACCATCCTGTACGAGCTGCACGTCGGCACCTTCACACCCGAAGGCACGTTCGACGCGATCATCGCGCATCTGGACGCGCTGGTCGAGCTGGGCGTCACGGCGCTGGAGATTATGCCCGTCAACCAGTTCCCCGGCGCGCGCGACTGGGGCTACGACGGCGTGCTGCCTTTCGCCGTGCAGAACAGCTACGGCGGGCCGGACGGCCTCAAGCGCCTGATCGACGCCTGCCACGCGCGCAAGCTCGCTGTGGTGCTGGACGTGGTCTACAATCACTTCGGGCCGGAGGGCAACTACCTGCGCGAGTTCGGCCCCTATTTCACGGACGCGTACAACACGCCGTGGGGCACACCGCTCAACTTCGACGGGCCGGGCAGCGACGACGTGCGTGCGTACTTCATCGAGAACGCGCTGATGTGGATCGACGAGTTCCACGTGGACGGCCTGCGGCTCGACGCGACGCACGCCTTCATCGATTTTTCGGCGCGCACATTTCTGGAAGAACTGGCTGCGACGGTGCACGCCCGTGCGGAGCAGTTGGGCCGCCGCGTGAATCTGATTGCGGAAAACGACCGGGGCGACGACCGCCTGCTGCGTCCCCCGGCGCTGGGCGGCTATGGGCTGGACGCGCAGTGGAGTGACGAGCTGCACCACGTCCTCCACACGCTGCTGACCGGCGAACAGGTGGGATACTACAAGGACTTCGGCCTGTTCCCGCAGCTCGTGAAGGCGCTGCGGCTGGGCTTCGTCTACGCGGGCGAGTATTCGCCCTTCCGCGAGCGGCGGCACGGGTCCTTCCGCGCCGATCTGCCGGGACGCAGTTTCGTCGTCGCCGCACAGAACCACGATCAGGTCGGCAACCGCATGAACGGCGACCGGCTGAGCGCGCTGGTTCCGTTCGAGGCGCTCAAGCTGGCCGCCGGGATCGTGCTGCTCTCGCCCTACGTGCCGCTGCTGTTCATGGGCGAGGAATACGGCGAGACCGCGCCGTTCCTGTACTTCACCAGCTACGGCGACCCGGACCTGGGCCGCGCCGTGACGCAGGGCCGCCGCAAGGAGTTTAAGGATCACGCCTGGGAAGGCGACGCGCCGGATCCGCAGGATGGGGACACGTTTTTACGCTCGAAGCTGAATCAGGATCTGCGAGAGCAGGGGCAGCACCGTGCGCTGCTCGATCTCTACACAACGCTAATCCGGCTGCGCAAGGACCGTCCAGCCCTGCGCGCGCTGGACAAGGAGCGGGCCGAGGTGATCGGTTACGAGCGCGAGCAGGTGATCGTCCTACATCGTTGGGCGGACGGCGACAACCTGATCGCGGCCTTCAACCTGAGCGACGTTGAGTCAACGCTGACGCTGCCCGTGCCCGTCGGCACGTGGCGCAAGGCGCTGCATTCCGCCGACGCGCGCTGGATGGGGCCGGGATACGTCCCGGCGGCGTGGACCGCGACCGATCCCGCCGCGCTGACCCTGCCGCCGCACGCGTTCGCGGTGTTCGTGAGAGAGGGTTAGCCGAGCCGATTTATCCCCTGGCCCCTTCTCCTACACAAGCGGAAGGAAAGGGAAAAGGCAAAAACACAGGGCGGGTTGCAAACCCGCCCCTACAAAATCCTCGGTGATTTTGCTTGTCTCCTTCTGAGTTGGAGAAGGACCGGGGGCATCTTCATCGTAAACAGGAGAGCACATCCGTGGACCCTTCGCGTCCCGATTTTGACGTTCTGGTCGAGCAGACCATGCAGCGACTGCTGGCCGAGCGCCGCATCCCCGCCGCGACGTACCGCGTGCAGTTCAACGCGGACTTCACCTTCCGCGACGCCCAGGCCATCGTGCCCTATCTGCACGCGCTGGGCATCAGCGACATGTACGCCTCGCCGCTGCTGCAAGCGCGTCCCGGCAGCGCACACGGCTACGACATCTGCGATTACGGCCAGCTCAACGACGCACTCGGCACGCCGGAAGACTTCGACGCGCTGGTCGAGACGCTGCACGCACACGGCATGGGCCTCATGCTCGACATGGTGCCCAACCATATGGGGGTCGGCGCGGCGTGCAACGGCTGGTGGATGGACGTGCTCGAAAACGGCCCCAGCTCCCCTTATGGCACCTTCTTCGACATCGACTGGCACCCGGTCAAGGTGGAGCTGGCCAATAAAGTGCTGCTGCCGATCCTGGAGGACCAGTACGGGGCGGTGCTGGAAAGCGGCAAGCTGCATCTGGCCTATGAGGATGGCGCGTTTGCCATCCAGTATCACGGGACGCGGCTGCCCGTCGCGCCGGACAGCTACACGCGCATCCTGGGCGCGGGCGTCGATGCGCTGGTCGAGGATCTGGGCGCGGACGACGAGGCCGTGCAGGAGCTGCAAAGCATCATTACCGCCCTGAGCTACCTGCCGCCTTACGCCACGACCGATCCCGAACAGGCCGCCGAGCGCCGCCGCGAAAAGGAAGTCATCAAGCGCCGCATCGCCGCCTTGCTGGACGCGAGCCAGGACGTCAAAGCCGCCGTGGATGCCGCGACCGCCGCTATCAACGGCGATCCTGACGACCCGGCCAGCTTCGACCGGCTCGACGCGCTGTTGGCCGAGCAGCCTTACCGCCCCGCGTTCTGGCGCGTAGCGTCCGACGAGATCAACTACCGCCGCTTCTTCGACATCAACGACATGGCCGCCATCCACGTCGAATACCCGGAGGTCTTCCGGGCCGTGCATGACGCCGTGCTCGACTTCGTCACCGAGGGCAAGGTCAACAGCCTGCGCATCGACCATTCGGACGGGCTGTGGGATCCGGCGGACTACTTCCGCCGCCTGCAAGAGAGCACCGTATGCCACCAGATCTGCACCGCATCCGCCCTCGATCTGAACGATGCCGAGACGGAGCAAGCGCTGCAAGCGGCCATTCACCGCTGGTTTGACGCGCACTACGTGCCTCAGCCGGAGTCAGCGGCGGCACTACCGTTGTACGTCGTGACGGAGAAGATCCTGTCCGAAGCGGAGCCGTTGCCCTTCGATTGGGCGGTGTTCGGCACAACCGGCTACGACTTTCTGAACGAGGTCAACGGCCTGTTCGTCGATCCGGCCCAGCGGGACCGGTTCAGCCAGATCTATGAGGCATTCGTAGGGCAGCGCATGGACCTGGAAGCCATCGTACGGAGCAGCAAGCAGACGATCATGGAGGACGCGCTTGCCAGCGAAATCCGTGCACTCAGCCGCCAACTGGAACGTATCACCGAGGTCAGCCGCCGCTACCGTGACTTCACATTGAGCGGCCTGAACGCAGCCATCCGCCAGGTGATGGCGGCCATGAGCATCTACCGGACCTATATCACCGGGCCGGATCACGTCTCCGACCGCGATCAGCGCTACATCGTGGCGGCAGTGCTCGAAGCGCGGCGGCGCGCGCCGAACACGTCGCGGCTGGTGCTGACCTTCATCCGCGATACGCTGCTGCTGCGCAACCTGGACAGCTTCGACGTCAAGGATCGCCGCCGCGTAATCAACTTCGTGATGCGCTTCCAGCAGCTCAGCGGACCGGTGATGGCCAAGAGCGTGGAGGACACGACCTTCTACATCTACAACCGTCTGTCGTCGCTGAACGAGGTCGGTGGCCACCCGGAGACGTTCGGCATCACGCCGGACGAGTTCCACGCGCAGAACCGCAAGCGCCGCGCGGAATGGCCGCATGCCATGCTGACCACGTCCACGCATGACACCAAGCGCGGCGAGGACGTGCGGGCCCGCATCGACGTGATCTCCGAGCTGCCGGACGAGTGGGAAGGGGCGCTCGCGACGTGGAAAGCGATCAACGCAGCACATAAAATGACTGTAGACGGCACGCCCGCACCCGACACCAACGACGAATACCTGCTCTACCAGACGCTGCTCGGCGCGTGGCCGGTCGAGGGCGACGCCGGGGATACGTTCCGCGAGCGCATCGTCGCCTACGCGATCAAAGCCGCCAACGAAGCGAAGGTGCACACCGCCTGGATCAACCCCGACGAAGAGTACATCGCGGCGCTGCGCAGCTTCGTGACAGACGTACTGGCGGACGAGGCATTTCTGGAGGCGTTCGCGCCTTTGCAGCGGCGCGTTGCCTTCTTCGGGCGGTTCAACGTGCTGGCGCAGACGCTACTCAAGCTGACCGCGCCGGGCATGCCAGATCTTTACCAGGGCACGGAACTATGGGATGATAGTCTTGTTGATCCCGACAATCGTCGCCCCGTGGACTACACGCGGCGGGCGGCGCTGCTGGCCAACCTGGACGCACGCTGCGATGAAGCCGGAGCCGACCGCACCACTTTGGCCCGCGACCTGCTACAATCTGCCGAGGACGGGCGCATCAAGCTCTACCTGATCCGCCGGACGTTGGCGCTGCGCAGCGCTCTGCGCGACGTCTTCGACGACGGCGCGTATAGTCCATTAGCCGCTGTCGGCGAGCGGGCCGCGCACGTCTGCGCCTTCATGCGCGAACGCGACGGGCGCGCGGTGATCGTGCTCGCGCCGCGCCTCACGGTGGGGCTGACGGGCGGGCAGGAGCGCGCGCCGGTCGGGCCGGACATCTGGGGCAATACGTGGCTGGCGCTGCCGCCGGACCACGCCGGGCGGACCTATCGCAGTGCGCTGACCGGCGAGCAGTTCACCGCCGCCGAGCGTGACGGCACGCCGGGCCTGCCGGTGGCCGAGCTTCTGATGCATTTCCCTGTGGGGCTGCTGGAACAAGCCTAGCGCCCCGCTTCAAGTTTGCGGCATTGGGTGGGGTGGCAGTCCTGGCATCCCTGTCACTCCGCCCTTTGCTTTCCCCGTAACGCACCGCGCCCACAAAGGAGCGAACCGCATGTCCTCCTCCTACGACTACAGCGCGCGCCAGGGGATTTACCCGATCTCCTGGGAAGATTTTCACGGGCTGTGTAAGGCGCTGGCACTGGCCGCAGCCGCCTTCAACCCGGCGATCATCCTCGGCGTGGGGCGCGGCGGCTACTACCCGGCGACGCTGATCGCGCACCTGCTGCAAGCGGAACTTTACCCGGTGCGCCTGTCGCGGCGTGTCAACGACGTTGTCGTCCACGAGCGCCCGCAGTGGATCGTGCGCCCGCCGGAAACCGTGCGCGATCAGCGCGTGCTGGTCGTGGACGAAATCAGCAGCACAGGCGAAACGCTGGCGCTGGTCAAGTCCGAGGCGCTGCGCCTGGGCGCGGCGGACGTGCGCTGCGCGGTGCTCTACGCGCATACGTGGGGCGCTGCCATCCCCGACGCCATTGGCCTGATCACCGACGCGCTGATCCTCAACCCCTGGGACCGCGAGATCCTCCGCGATGGCGCGTTCCACTTCCACCCTGAATACGTCGAGGCGCTGGCGCAGCAGGGTGTCGCCCCCTCACCGGACCTGTTGATCCCCGCGACGCCGGTTGGTGCGTTGGCGAAAAACACGCTGCGGACCTGATTCTCCGGCGCACAACTTCCGGTTTTCCCTGAAATTGATTATGATCGTAATACTTATTCAGGCCGCCGGACGATCCGCGCGGCCATACAGTCGTATGTTGGGGAGGTCCTCATGTCGATTCCGGCTCTGGCGGGCGTGTGCACCTACGTCGAAGCAGCGCAGCCCGGCTACACCGTCGAGGAGAACGTCAGGCGGCTCGTGCGCTGCGCGTGGATTCAAAAGCGCGCGATGGAAACAGGACTGTACTGGCTAAACCCCACGCCCGAATGGGAAGTGAAGGAAGCGCTCAGTCTGCACCTTTACCAGGACGCCGAGCACGCCAGGCTGATCCGGGCGCGCGTCAGCGAGATGCGTAACCCGCCGCCGCGCATGGACGTCTCGCCCGATTTGGCGCTGGATCGCTTCTTCGACGAGCTGCTGGCGTCGCGGGACACGCTCGAAAAGATCGCCGGGCTGTACGGTGTGCTGCGTCCCGCACTGCTGGACGCCTACCGCGCGCACTACGGCGGCTCCA
>SWCA01005135.1_pt1 | contig 10282 bp, 6 predicted proteins | sample 4692961 | NCBI WGS metagenome assembly SWCA01 (sample SAMN10267275, study PRJNA491770) | bioreactor metagenome | isolation source: DHS bioreactor inoculated with | place: Japan: off Shimokita Peninsula
TATTTATCTTATTAATAGAAAATATTTTATATCAGGAGGAATTATTTTATGTGAAAGAGAATTAAATAATAAGCTATCCATATTAGAATCGGAGGACTTGAATTTGAAAAACAGAAAAAAAACATATGAGAAAAGAGTTCATTATTACTCCAAACTAGCTGTTAAATTATCAAAACAGTTAAATTTAATTACAAACCTTAGATTATTAGTTATTACAGTATCTATTATAAGTACAATTTTTTTAATTAAATTCAAAACAGATTATATTCTATGGTCAATTCCTGCACTTTTTTTAGTACTCTTTATTTATCTTGTTACAGCTCATAGCAAACTTAGAAATAAGAATGCATATATAACTGCATTAAAAAAAATAAATGAATCGTCCATCAAGAGATTAGATGGAGAATGGATAAATTTTATGGATAATGGAGAAGAATTTAAAGAAGAAACCCATCCCTTTTCAAATGATCTTGATTTATTTGGAAAAGGATCTCTTTTTCAATGGATAAATGTATCGAAGACCTATATGGGAAGAATACAATTGGCTAATATGTGTAAAGAATCCGTTAAAGATAAAGAGATCATAAGAAAAAGACAAGAAGCTATCGCCGAATTATCCTCAAAGCAATGGTGGCGTCAAAGACTTGAGGCAGAGGGGATGATGATTAAAGAAAGAAAGAATAATCAAGAGGATTTATTTAATTGGGCAAATACTAAAAATGAACTTTACTCTAAAACATGGATAATATTTATCCTGCGTATATTACCTATAGTTACAATAATCACTTTCGTATTAGCTTACTTAATGAATAAGATATCGAAAAATATTCCTGTAGGATTATTAGTTATTCAGTTTCTTCTTAATCTTATAGGAATAACAAAAAGAAATAGAGAATTGAATTTCGTATATGATTATAGAGTTAGAATTAAAGTATACAAAAAAATCTTGAACCACTTTGAAAAAAAGCAATTTCACGCATCCTATCTTCACGAATTAAAGAAAGGATTAATAGATATGGATGGCATTACTGCTACTGAACAATTAAATAAGTTAGAAAGTTTAGTGGAGAGTATCCTAAATAGAAATAATTTTATGTTTTTTCCAATTAACATTATTACCCTTTGGGATTACCAGTGCATGATTGACTTAGAACATTGGAAAAACCAATCAGGGCTACGGATAGGAAAATGGATGGACACCTTAGGTAAAATAGAGGCATTATCCAGTTTAGCCATACTAGGATATGATCATCCAAATTGGACAATCCCAATCATTACAAATAGGCCTTCTATCTTTAAAGCTAAATCAATAGGCCATCCCTTAATTATCAATGAACCAGTCTATAATGATGTAAATATTCAAGATCCGTCTAAAGTATTACTTATAACGGGATCTAATATGTCTGGAAAAAGCACCTTATTAAGAACCATTGGAATAAATTTAGTTCTAGCTTATTTAGGCGCTCCTGTTTGTGCTCAAAATATGAAATGTTCTATTATGGAGATTTATACCTGTATGCGAACCAGTGATAATCTGGAAAAAAGCATATCTTCTTTTTATGGAGAGCTGCTAAGAATCAAAAAAATTGTAGAGGCAACTGAATTCGATAAACAAATATTTTTTCTTTTAGATGAAATATTCAAGGGTACAAATTCTAGAGAACGTCATATTGGTGCAAAGATATTAATAAAGCAATTATATAATAAGGGGGCCATGGGGTTAGTATCTACTCATGATCTTGAATTAGGAGAATTAGAAGAAGAAAGTAATGGTAATTTTAAAAATTACCATTTTCAAGAATATTACAAAAATAATAAAATATATTTTGATTATAAGCTTAAACCAGGTGTTTGCACTACTAGCAATGCTTTATACTTAATTAAAATGATGGGAATTAAAATAGATACCTAATCCCAAAATAGACAATATTGAATAAAATAGAATAATTGGCTATAATAATAATTATGAGAGAATTATATCAACCATCAATACAAGAATTTAAATTAAGTAAGATTTTATATGCTTTAAGTGATCCACTTAGATTAAGCATGATCAAAAGACTATCAGCAAATAGGGAAATATGCTGCGGGGACTGTCGTACAATATATGATGTTCCAAAATCAACATTATCTCATCATGTAAAAGTGTTAAGAGAATGTGGTCTTATTTCTATTCGAAGAGAAGGAAAACATCATTTTTATTCTCTTCGAATAGAAGAGTTAGAAAGCTGTTTCCCTGGACTATTAAAATCAATTCTAAGTGTATCAAATGAATTCATATAATAGGAGGATAAAAAGACGTTTGCTTTTTAAATAAGCAAATGTCTTTTTGTTTTCTTGATTGGTATACATAGATATGATATAATTCTATTGTTCTAGAATATTCGAACTATTGTAAAATATTAACTTTTTTATATTGAATATTTAAAAACATTATGTATTGCAAGAATTAAACTAAAAAAGGAGATGTTTTCAATGAATCAAGTAATAGAAGTTATAAAAAGTAGAAGAAGTACTAGAAAGTATTTACCAGATCAAATAAAGCAAGAAGAATTAGACTTAATACTTGAAGCAGGATCTTATGCCCCAAGTGCACATAATGAGCAACCCTGGCATTTTACTGTGATACAAAATAAAGAAGTTATTGAGAACCTGGATATAAAAACTAAAAAAATAATGGCAAAACAATCTATTGATTGGGTGAAAAAAATGAGTGAGAATGAAAAATTTAAAGTTTTTTATGATGCACCTACTATAGTCATTGTATCTGGAAAAGAGAATGCTCTTTCTCCTATTGTAGATTGTTCTGCTGCAATTCAAAACATATTACTTTCAGCAGAAAGCCTAAATATAGGGTCATGTTGGATTGGACTTGCAAGATTTGTGTTTGAGTTAGAAGAAGAAAGAAGTAAACTAGATATACCTAAAGAATATAAGCCATATTATGCTATTTGTTTAGGATATAAAACTAGAAATGCTATTTCAAAAGGTCCTAAAAGGAAAGAGAATATTGTAAATTATATAAGATAATAATTATACTTTAAATTTTTCTATAGCTAAAATAACATCTAATAGTTGGGTGTTATTTTTTTATTCAAAAAATTTATTCCTTGTATCATAATATTGTAAAATTTGAAAAAATTATGATTAGATTTGTAGTATAAAGTAAATAAATATTATATTACATCATTGAAAAATATAAATTTATATACGATTGGATCAACTATTTTTCCATGATTGATAAAATAAAGTTGTTCATTAAAGATGCTCGGTAGGAGGAGGTAAATGTGGATAAAAAAAGAACTTCAATTAGATCTTTAATAAGTATTTCATTCATTGTTCTCATTGTAGCAACTTTTAGCATAATATGTTGCATTATATTTTATAACTGGAAAAAATCTGCGGACAATATTATTACAAAGATAGAAAATAATCAAAATAACAATATTTTAAACAAAGTGGAAGAGTTAGTAAAAGTTCCTACTTATATTAATGAGGAAAATCATAATTTAATAAAAAATGAAATTGTAGATATATATAATAAGAGAGAACGTGAAATTTATTTTGTTGGCGTATTGAAAGCAAACAATGAAGAGGTATATAGTTTTAGCTATGGAACTGCAAATGGAGAATATTACGGAGCGAGAAGAAATAAAAATAATGAAATAGAAATTATGAAAAGTAATGCCCAAACAAATGGAAATTCTCATTATTATTCTATAAATAAGGATTTTACTGCAAGGGAATTTGTAGAGGATTTTGGCAGATTTGATCCACGAACAAGAGATTGGTATAAAGTAGCAAAAGAAAAACAAAAACCAGTATTTTCTCCTATCTATAAGCATTTTGTGAAGAATGATTTGGCTATTACAGCAGCTTATCCTATCTATAACAAAAATGGTGTATTTAAAGGGGTACTAGGAACTCACATTACGCTTTCGAGAATAAACAAGTATTTAAGAGATATTGTAAAAGATAATGGAACGATGGCATTTATCATAGAAAATGATTCAGGAGCTTTGATTGCAAATTCACTCCAGATTCCTAATTTTAAAATCAATAAAGAAAAAAAAATAAAAAGAATTACACTAAAGGAGATTGATAATACATATATAAATAATGCATATATGAACTATAAAAAAAATTTAAAGAATAAATTTTTATTTAAAACAAAAAATGATGCATTTCACATCAAAATAACACCTTATCAAAAAGAAGGTTTAAATTGGTTAATTATAACTTCTGTTCCAGAAAGTCAATTTACATCTGAAATCATAAAAAGCATCCATATTTCTTTAATTTTGTCCATCCTTGCACTTATCATAGCTACAATAATATATATTAAAAATACAAATGTAGTTTTAAAACCCATCTATTATTTAATAGATACTACTGAAAAATTTTCAAAAGGAGATTTTTCTCAAAGAGCAAGTATTTTCAGCAATGATGAAATAGGAAAACTATCCGATGCATTTAATAAAATGGCAGATCAAATATATATGCTTATAAATAATCTTGAAGAAAAAGTAAGAGAAAGAACAAAAGAATTAGAACAAAAGAATATTGAATTGAGAAAATCAAAAATAGAAGCAGAAAATGCCAATAAAATAAAAAGTAATTTTCTTGCCAATATGAGTCATGAAATTAGAACGCCTATGAATGGAATTATAGGATTTTTGCAACTTCTAGAAAATACAAATCTAGATAAAGAACAATTAGAATGCGTTAATACTATGAAATTTTCTATAGATACTTTGTTATCCGTAATAAATGATATTCTTGATATATCAAAAATTGAAGCTGGTAAATTAGAACTTGAATATATTTTATTTGATATACGTTCAACAATAGAAACTACTGTAATTCCTTTTGATCATAAAGCAATGGAAAAAGAAATTGAATTAAATATGCTTATAATGTCAGATGTTCCTCAATTTGTAATGGGAGATCCAACAAAATTAAGACAAATAATTAGCAATTTGATAAGTAATGCAGTAAAATTTACTAAAAAAGGAGAAGTTTTTCTTCAGGTGTCTTTAAAGAACCAAACAGATGATGATGCTGAAATATTATTTGCAGTAAAAGATACAGGAATAGGAATGACCAATGAAGAAGTGGATAAAATATTTGCTCCATTTACACAAGCGGATTCATCTTCTACAAGAAAATATGGAGGCAGTGGACTAGGCCTTTCAATATGCAAAGGTATTGTAGAAATGATGCATGGAGAAATGAATGTTATAAGTCAAAAGGGGAAAGGAAGTACTTTTAGCTTTACTGCAATTTTCAATAAAGCAAAAAATTCTAAAGTTTCATCTATACCGCAGTATTCAATTTTGAAGAATAAAAGAATATTGATTGTTGATGATCATCCAATGAATCGTGATATAGCAAGAATATATCTTCAAGAAATGGGATGTATTGTAAAGGAAGTAGAAAGCGCAACTGAAGCTATAAGTGAGATTATTAAGAATGAAGGAATGTATGATGCTTTATTAGTTGATTATCAAATGCCAATTATGACAGGATTTGATTTGTCAGAATCTCTAAAAACCATTCCTTTAGCAAAAAATATCCCGCTAATACTTATAACTTCCATTGCCAATAACGGAGATGCAAAAAAAGCAGAGCTAAAAGGTTTTTCAGGATATCTTTCAAAACCTTATAAAAGAAATGAACTACTTGATTGCATTTCTATGGTCATTCAAGGAAAAAAATTTGATAAAAAGAATGAGCATATTTTTGTCACAAAGCACCATGCTAGAGAAGCTAAATACAATAATAAAATAAAAATACTCTTAGTGGAAGATAATGAGGTGAATAGAATATTTTTTATTAAACTTTTAAAAATGAAAGGATTAAGCTGTGATATAGCTGTAAATGGCAAAGAGGCTGTAGATGCATGTATTCATAAAGAATATGACATTATTTTTATGGATTGCCAGATGCCAGTAATGGATGGGTATGAAGCAACAAAACAAATTCGTAAATCTCAAGAAAATAAAAAACAATCTACAATTATAGCCATGACAGCTTATGCTATGAAAGGAGATAAAGAAAAATGTATAGAAGCTGGCATGGATGATTATATAAGTAAGCCAATTGATATTGATAAAATAACAGATATGCTTCAAAAATATACAAATACTATGCATAAGGAAAAGGAAAATGATTATTTTGATCAAACCATAATGCTATTAATGAAGGAATCTGGTTTTGATAGGCAAATAAGTGAAGAAATCGTAGATGCTTTTTGTAAGCAAACAGAAACATCTTTGAATAAAATTAAAGATCATATATTTGAGGATAATATTAAAGAAGCAAAGATTCTTTTGCATCAATTAAAAGGATCAGCTGGAAATGTTAGAGCAAAAGAAATTGCCGAATGTGCAATTAAAGCTGAAGAAGCAATTGAAGAGTGCAATAATAAATTACTTTTTAGTTTAGTTGACAGGATATCTAAATTACTAGATAGCTTAAAACAAAGGTAAAGGAGGCAGATTAAATTATGACTGGTAATATAATGATAATTGATGATTCTGCAATAGATAGAAAAATTATAAGCCAAGTCCTTCAGAAAAGACTTAAAAATATTAATCTGTTTGAATTTGAAGACGGAATAAATATAAATGAAAAGATTACTGTAAATAATATACATGTGTGCATCTTAGATATAATGATGCCTGTTAAAGATGGATTTGAAGTATTAAAGGATATAAAAGAAGATGAAAATTTAGTGGATATTCCTATTATTGTTTGTACAGGTATGGCAGAAAAGGAAACTATAGAAAAAGCTTTGCTCCTTGGAGCATATGATTATTTTTCAAAACCTCTTAGTGAAGAAGCAATGCAAATATCATTGCCTTTAAAAGTTAAAAATGCAATTGAGTTTATGAAAAGAAAAGAAGAAATAATTTATTTGAGCTATCATGATAAGCTAACAGGGATTTATAATAGGCGGTTTTACGAAGAAGAAATCAAAAGATTAGATGTAAAATCAAGTTTACCGATTTCAATAATTATGGGTGATGTTAATGGATTAAAGCTTATAAATGATACCTTTGGGCATGAAAAAGGAGATGAACTTTTACAAAAATCAGCAACATCTATTAAGAATGCATGTAGAATAGAAGATATAGTAGCTAGGTGGGGTGGCGATGAATTTGTAGTTCTTCTTCCAAGAACTACAAAAGAAGAAGCAAAGCAAATTATAAAAAAAATAAAATACATGACTGCAAATGAAAAAGTGGAGTCTATTCGTGTTAGTATTGCTCTGGGATGTGATACAAAACAAGAAACGGATGAGAATATATTGAAGATTTTAAAAAATGCTGAAGATCATATGTATAGAAATAAGATCGCTGAAAATGATAGCGTTAGAAGCAATATGATAAAAACAATTATGAATAAACTACATAAAGAAAATATAAAAGAAGAGATGCATTCTAAAAAAGTAAGTGAACTCTGTCAAAAAATAGGAAAGAAAATGGGTTTATCTGAGTATGAAATAAGAAAACTTAAAGTTGCAGGTTTGCTTCATGATATAGGTAAAATTGTGTTACCAGAATATATATGTACTAAAAGCGGAAGGCTTACAAAGAAAGAATGGGATGAAATGAAGCGCCATCCTGAAATAGGGTATAGGATAATAAATTCCTATCATAAAATGACAGAACTAGCAGAAGCAATATTATCTCATCATGAAAGATGGGATGGGACAGGTTATCCTAAGGGATTAAAAGGAAGAGATATTCCGTTAAAAGCAAGAATTATTTCACTTGCGGATAGTTTTGATGCAATGACTAGTGAACGACCATATAGAGAATCTTTCAGTGAAGAAGAGGCACTTGATGAAATAAAAAAAAATTCTGGAATCCAATTTGATCCTGAAATATGTAGAATATTTGTAGAAAAAGTATTAAGTAGGCCATGGAATTAGTTATTTAGATAAATAGATTTTGTGCTAAGAAATCATTCTATTCATAAATAATGTTCCTATAATAATACAAGCTATACATAAAAAATTAAATTATTCTCCCAAAATAGTCCTCCCCTTTTAGAAAGTAAATATAGTCTCATGCAAGAATATATTAGAACAGTTGAAACTTAAATTCTTAGTAGAGTTGTTTTTCTAGTATAGAAAGCTTCTCATATATTATTATAACGGAGAAAATTTCATATGAAAAATATATAAAATATAGTATATTTATACTATTAGAATATAAATATGTATGAGGGGTGAGTACTGAATGGATATAAGACAACTTAGATATTTCCTTGCTATTGCTGAGGAAGGAAACATAACGAGAGCTGCTGAAAAACTACATATAGCCCAACCTCCGCTTAGTCAACAATTGAAAATGCTAGAAGATGAATTAGGTGTTAAATTAATAGATAGGAATACACGCAATATGCAATTAACAGATACGGGTAAAAAGTTAAGATGTCGTGCTGAGCAAATGTTAAGATTAATGGATACTACAGTAAAGGAATTAAAAGATATTAATGAAGGGATTCAGGGAACTTTATTAATTGGTTCAGTACCATCTTCAGGAGCTGCACTTTTACCAGAAAGAATCTATCGCTTCTATGAGAAGTATCCACACATCGATTTTCAAATATATGATGGAGATACTTATAAAATAATGGAATTATTAAATAGTGGAATAATAGAAATTGGGATAATACGAGCTCCATTTAACTCTAAATTATTTGACTCAATAAGTCTACCGAAAGAGCCAATGGTAGCCATTAGTAGTAACTTTTATTTTACTGAAAATCGAAGAACTATTGAAATTAGCGAACTTATTAATAAACCATTAATAATTGATGTAAGGTTTGAAAATACTATATTTCATGCATGTGAAAGGGAGGGTTTTACACCTAAAGTTATTTGTAGAGGCGATGATGTTAGATCAATATTATTGTGGGCTAGAACAGGAATTGGAGTAGCAATAGTACCTAAGGCTGCTATTGGGTTTATTCCAAATTCAAACTTAAATTATAGCGAGATTAACCTAGCTTCTCTAAAAACGCAAACAGCAATAATATGGATGAAAAATCGATATTTATCTTCTGCCGCTAGACATTTTTTAGAAACCTTTGAAGTAGTCTAAAGAATACAATAATACTTACTGTGTTTTAGAAGAATATCTTAATTTCTATGCGATCAAAAATATACTTGAGAGTACAAATTCAAATACACATATGATATTAACGAATAAAATTTCAAGAAATATTCATTACCAAAATTAGGTATTTATATTCTCTACCGGTGAATTTGAAACACATACTTCACGATTTAATTAAGTTACTCAAATATTTAATCCACTAGTTTAAGAAGTATTATGCACAATGAAGATATATGACGAAATTAAAAATACCTGATGCTAAAAAAATTAAATAGAATATATATCCTAGAAACTATCCTCTTGTATGAAAATAGGAACTCTTTTCTTTTAAGGACATATATATATTTAGGACATTAATAAAAACTAATTAATGTCCTAAAATTATAAAAGGAGCATATTAACATGGATATAAAAGAATGGAAAATAGGAATAGAATATAGATCAAATGATATAGTAATTTTTGATAATCAAGTATATATATGCTTATATCAACATCAATCCGCTGTTTATTGGACTCCAGAAAAAGCTTATCTTATTTGGAAAAAAATTTCCTAAGATCCTTATGTTATAGAGTAAAATATTTTGTTTATATCAATTTTACTAGCAGTACTCTTTAGGAAGGTTGGTCTTGTTCATATACCAACCTTCTTTGTTTTTTTATGATATTAATCATATATAAAGGTTAATTATTAAGTTAGTAGTAATATCTTACTATCTTTATTAAATCAATATGAAATATATATAATCTATTACATATTATGGTAATATATATTTAAAGAATGAATATATGCTTATACACTTATAAATTTATTTCAAATCTATTTGATATCAGCTATAAACATAAAACGAGGTGAGATAATTTATGAAAAAAAATATTATAAGTTTTATTTTAGGGGCTGTTATGTTATAATGTGCACGCTTGTCAAGACACGAAAATCGAATTTCTTAGTTATGAACTCCTTTCGTGAATTTTAAGCGATTTCCTGATTATTTATATCAAAGTACATATCTGCAGGTGTGCTATATCCATGACTTTGATGTCCTCTTTTGCAATTGTACGTTTCTATATACTCTTTGGTGATTTCTTTGACTTCAGTAACAGTTTCTGGGCACATCAAATAGAGGCGCTCCCATTTGTATGATCGGAAAAA
>SWCA01007456.1_pt1 | contig 10281 bp, 8 predicted proteins | sample 4692961 | NCBI WGS metagenome assembly SWCA01 (sample SAMN10267275, study PRJNA491770) | bioreactor metagenome | isolation source: DHS bioreactor inoculated with | place: Japan: off Shimokita Peninsula
TTGCAAAAGGCCAAGGAAAAGGCAGAAGAAAGCGACCGTCTAAAAACCTCATTCCTGGCCAACATGAGCCATGAAATTCGCACGCCTATGAATGCGATCCTCGGATTTACGAATCTTCTGGTTGATGATGAGCAGCTGGATCGAGCCAGCAAACTCGAATTTTCTTCCATTCTGAAGCAAAGCGGCGAAAACTTGATGCAGATCATCAACGATATTCTGGATATTTCGAAACTGGAAACGGGACAACTGACCATGTATCCAAGGGAAGTGGAGATTAAGCCATTGCTCCATGAGCTATATCTTATATTTCAGCAACGGATTATTGAAAGCGACAAATCCCATGTTCAACTCCGGGTTGTGGCACCTGCCGACAACATCCTGCTTCATACCGACCAAGTCCGCTTTAGCCAGGTTTTCATGAACCTGCTGAGCAATGCGGTTAAGTTTACCAAAGCAGGCGAAATTCGGTTCGGCATCGCTGAATTTACAGCGGAACAAATCAGTTTCTTTGTTTCTGATACAGGCATCGGAATCAGCCCAGAAATACAAGGTAGCATCTTCGACCGATTTCGGCAAGCCGACGAATCCTTCTCCCGGATTTACGGGGGTACCGGACTTGGTTTGTCAATCTCAAAAAAAATTATTGAACTCATGGGCGGCGATATCCAGTTAGATTCGGAAGTCGGCCAAGGCACCACCTTTACTTTTCGAATACCACAAAATAGAATTTGATTCCCTGTATTGAGAAAGCTTCATCGGGAACGTTTTAAGCACTTAAAGTCCCAAAGTACTTTTTGAATGCGCGAACATCGGTTACTACCTTAAAGTTGGAAGGTAGTATGGGCTTCACCAGCGCCACCTGAGCACCGGTAACAAATACCTTCTTTCGCTTGAAAATACCGCTTAATTTTTTAACATATTCCTCCAGCTCTTCGGGTTCAATCCCGTTAATAAAAGCAGTAAATACGCGATCAATATCCTGAAGACCATCTAGCTTTGTCAAATCTTCAAACGGCACATTTTGTCCCAAATAAATGGTTCGGTATCCTGATTTAAGTGCCAGGTATTGATAGAACAACAAGCTTAGTTCGTGCAACTCACCTTCCTTCAAGTAAAACAACACCGAAGCCGATGCATCGTGGTTGGCAAAGGAGGAACTGGCGCGAATCAGCATGTGGCGTGTGATATTGGAAACAAAATGTTCCTGTGCCGGGAAAATGGACCCGATTTGCCAGTAAATGCCAATTTTCTCAAACAGTGGAAACACGACCGTCATAAAAGTCTCTTCAAATCCCTGTTTATCAATCTGCTGTTCAAGCAAATCTTCAAAGTTTTTATGATCAAAATTCACCATGTGAACAATCAGCTGGTCAATGATGTCGTGAGATGAAAGTGACTGTTCATTCAGCTTCAGTACTTCCTTGTGAATCTGGTCGTTGTCAAAAACCGAAACTTTCGAGATTTTATAGCCGTGCTTAACCAACATTGAAACATTCAGCAGCTTCCGTAGTTCTTCATCGCTGTAGTAGCGGATATTGGTTGTGGTACGCTCAGGTACCAGCAAGCCGTAGCGTTTTTCCCAAATCCGGATGGTATGAGCTTTAATGCCCGAGAGTGTCTCCAAATCTTTAATGGTATAATAATTCATGGCGTATTTCAGTTACGTGTCTTGGATGATTGATTTTTGAAATTAGTTTAAAAGCAAAATCAATCACTTTTGAAATCTACATTAAAATCAATAAGCTTAACACGGTACAAGTAATTTTGTTTAATCTTATTCCATAATTAATAAACACCAGAGTGAAGTCAAAAAGGGCCGAAACAGAAGAAGAAATTAATTTCAGAGATTAAACAATTCCATTAATTTTGGTCTTCAATCATTAAGCAATTGAAATGAGGTTTACCTATCCCGAATTTTTACCGGCACTGTTATTTATTAGCATTCCCATTCTCATCCACTTTCTTCATTTCAAACGTTACAAGACCATTTATTTCAGCCAGGTTAGCTTTTTGAAAGCCATTAAGGAAGAAACGAAAAAGAAGAACAACCTCAAGCAACTGCTCATACTTATCAGCCGGATTATGACCATTGCGGCTTTGGTTTTGGTTTTTGCGCAGCCTTATTTACCCGCCAACAGACAGGAACACAAGCCCGGCCGCCAATTAATTGGTCTTTATGTTGATAATTCATTCAGTATGAACAGTGAGTCGGAAAATGGACTACTGCTCGAACAAGCGAAAAATAAGGCGATAAGTATTGCCAACAGCTACGGCCCGGGGACCAGCTTTGTGTTGATGAATAACCAGAATCTGCCCGAGCAGCAACAATTGCTCAACAAAACCCAATTGATCAGCCAACTGGGAGTCATTCGTGAAAGTCCGGGGTCACTCTCCATGTCAAATGCCCGCAGCCTGCTCAAAAACAACTTGGAAAAGCAGGAGCTTAAATCAGGAAAAGTAATTTACCTGATCTCCGACTTTCAAGCGTATCGTTCTGATTTTTCGGAGATGGAAAACGATACGAACAGCCACACTTTTCTGATTTCGATGGGCAGCCCTTTCTCCAATAACCTGCTCATTGACACTTGCTGGTTTGAAACGCCCGGGCATAAGAAAAATCGCGAAGAGACGCTTTTTGCACGTATTCAAAACCGATCCAATCAAAGCTACCAGAATATTCCGGTTCGCCTTAAAATCAATGATACGATCAAGGCCATCAACAATTTGAACATGGAGCCCGGCGAAAGTCAGGTGATTGAGTTGGTTTACAAGAACAATCGGGTGGGGACCCATCGTGGAGTGGTTGAGTTGGACGACTATCCCATGATTTACGACAACCAGTTTTTCTTTAGCTATGATGTGCGTGATAAAAACAGGGTGCTGGCCATTTCACCCGACGGCGATCCGGCAATGGACAAGCTACAAGCGCTTGTTTTGAACGATGAAAACATTGAATTTGAAAAGACGACGGAAAAGCGCGTCCAGGTTGGCCAGTTTCAAAACTTTCAGTGCATTTATCTGCTCAATCTTAACGAGCTTAGCTCTGGCCTGATTAATTCGCTGAATCAGTTTGTGCAAAAAGGTGGTTCGCTGGCCGTATTTCCGGGTAGGACAGCCGATATCGCCTCGTATAACGAACTTTACGGGCGATTGCAAGTTGATCGGATCTCGGCAGCCGATTCGGCCAGTTTGCGAATGGAAGCGATCAACTACAATCATTCGTTGTTGGAAGATGTTTTTCTGCACGAACGTAAAAACCTCGAACTGCCTGTTGTCAGCTTCAGCTATCGGTTCTCGAAAAGTAGCCGAAGCACGCAGTCTCAGGTAATCGGGTTTAACAACTTGCAACCGGCCGTGTCAGAATACCAAGTGGGCTTGGGGCGCCTTGTTAGTTTTAGTTTTCCGTTGGATGACGAACTAACTGATTTTGCCCGGCATGCCATCTTTGTTCCCCTGGTTTACAACATTGCACTCAACAGTTTCGATCCGCAGGAAATTCAGTACGAAATTGACAACAATCTGATTGTCAGTCTTCCGGTGAATGAGGAGGTAGGTGCAGGAAAGAATTTGATTATCACTCCAGTGGGAAGCGATGAAAACATTCAGGTGCCGGTTATGAATCAATATGGCAATCAAATTCGCGTTGATTTGCAGAACACCATTCGCCAAGCTGGATTTTACGAGTTGCGCTTGCGTCAGGATAAAATTAAAACGCTGGCCTTTAACTTTAACCGGCAGGAATCGCTGTCGTCATCGCTCACAACTACCCAGCTGGAAACTGCTTTGGAACAGGCAAATTTACATGGTTTCGAACTGCTTGATGGGAATGAGGCTAATTTTGAAGCCCGGGTACAGGAGGCCAACGACGGCCTTGCACTTTGGAGATTTTTTCTGGTACTTGGCTTACTGTTTTTAGCTGCTGAAATAGCCATCAGCCGTTACTGGAAGTAGGGGACTGGATGCTTGCTTCTTGATGTCTGATACAGCTGCCTGATCTCGTGGGTTAGGTGTTTTGTGTGGGTTCAACATAAGGAATGGTAAAGCGGAAAGTAGCGCCCTTTCCCGGTTCACTTTCTACCCAAATCAGGCCATCATTCTTTTCAACAAACTCGCGACAAATAACCAAGCCTAGTCCGCTGCCCGTTTCACCCGCGGTTCCGGCCGATGTGGTGTTCTCTTCGTAATTGAAAAACTTGTGTTGCTTTTCAGCATCAATTCCTACGCCTTGGTCAATCACCGAAACCTGGATGCTGTGCCCAATCTTTCTTCCTTCGATCCGAATCACGGAATTAGCGTATGAAAACTTGATGGAGTTAAATACCAAGTTACGAATCACCGTTGCAATCATATCTTTATCGGCAAATACAACCAGTTCGTCATCAATCGCTAAGTCAACGGTTTGTGATTTAGCTGCTAAGTTTGGAGTAGCCAAACTGACTACATTGTCAACAATCCGTTTCAAGTTGAAGAAGGTCTTGTACACCTTGATGCGGTTGGTTTGTGCACGGGTCCAGTAGAGCAAGTTTTCGAGCAGGGCAAACCCTTGCTCCGTGGCATCGTTCAAGTCGGTAATAATCTGGCTCAGCTCCTCCTTGCTAAACGAGTCAAATTCGGATCGCAGCAAGCTGGTGTAACTGACCAGGGCATTGAATGGATTTTTTAAATCATGCGCAATAATGGAGAAGAAGCGATCTTTGGCAACATTCAACTTTTTCAATTCGCGCGTTTTTTCCTGCAATTCACGGGCCAACTGTTTTTCTTTTCGCAGCAAGACAAAGAGAACCAGCAAGAAAAAGATAACCAAAACGATAATTACATAGAGGTAGACTTGCCTGTTTTTTGTGCTGCTCAGCAACTCCTTCTGCAGGCTGTTCTCCTGCTGTAGCCCCAGGATTTCGCGTTGTTTTTTTTCTGCCCGGTACTGGGCTTCGAGCTTACGAATCATTTGATCTTGCCGCTCTGTATTCAAACTATCATAGACTTCATTGTACTTATCGTAGTATTCGAAAGCGTTTTTATAGTCCCCAACTTCTTCATAGTAAATCGATAGATTACCGAAAATATCACCCTGAAAGGCATATAGGTCTTGGTCGTTTGCGATTTTTAGCGCTTCGCTAAAGTTCTTTAGGGCTGTTGGATATTGCTTTTGATCGAGGTAAACCAGGCCAATATTGTTTTTTGCGAAAGCGATCCCACCTAAATCGCGGGCTTTCTCGTATAAATTGAGCGCCTGATTGTAGCGGTCCAGACTTTCTTCGTATTTTTTCAGATCATAAGCCAAAGTTCCCTGGTTATTCAGCACGTGAATCATCGACAAGCTGTCATTCAATTTTTCAGCCAGTTGGTAGGCGTTTTCATAGTTCGATCTGGCCAAATCATACAGTTTCAGATTTTGATAACCAATTCCCAGGTTGAGGTACGAACCGATCAGTCCCTCTTCGTTGCTGCTCAAACTATCGAGCCGGTATGATTCCCGGTAAAACTCCAGCGCACGGTTATAATCTTCCAATTCATCGAAAATCATCCCCAGATTATTGTAGAGTTTGGCCTCTTGCCGGATATTGGGAGTCTTATTCAATAAATTTAGACCTTTGTAGAAATTATCGGTGGCACTTTCAAAATCTCCAACGTTGTAGTTGGCCAGTCCCATGTAATTATGCAAATCAACCTCAAGTGAATCTTTCCCTTGGTGGATGGCACTATCTAAAGCTTCTTGCAGGCAGGAAAATACGAAATCATGGTAGTGAACGGAGTCCAGGTATTGGTCGGCAAAGTCAATGAGCAAATCGAGCCTGTTATTTTTGTGTTCGTCAAGCACTGATTTCAATGAATCAAGCTTGACCGTCTGACTATAAGCAGAGGCAAAAACAAACAAGAACAAACACAATGAAATTACTTTTTTATGCTTCATGAACAGCCAGTTATACTGATTGGAACGCAAATATAAAACAAAACAAGCAAGAATCTTCGAAATTATCACCGGATGCTGGTAAAAGTAAAAAATATGTAACCGGGAAATAGTTTTATCATTTCCGAAGTATTTCTTTAACAGGCTAAAACGCTTTGAAATACAACAGATAATCCGTAAATCTGTTAGCAGAATAAACACCTTAATTTTGCAAAAATATGAAGACTCAATCAGCTCAATCTTTCATCGAACGTGAGGCACGATTTGGAGCACACAACTACCATCCACTGCCGGTCGTTTTGGAGCGTGGCGAAGGCATTTATGTGTGGGATGTGGAGGGAAACCGCTACATGGATTTCCTGGCTGCATACTCAGCGGTAAACCAGGGACACTGCCACCCCAAAATTGTTGATGCCCTGACCAGTCAGGCACAGACCTTGGCTTTGACCTCGCGCGCCTTTTACAACAATGTGCTGGGCGAATGGGAAGAGTATATGTGTAATCTGCTTGGCTACGATAAAATGCTGCCCATGAACTCGGGTGCCGAAGCAGATGAAACAGCGCTGAAACTAACTCGTAAATGGGCTTACAAGGTCAAAGGAATTCCACGCAACGAGGCGAAGATTGTGGTTTGTAACGGCAACTTCCACGGGCGCACCATCACCATCGTATCCATGTCGTCCGATCCGGATGCCTACAACGATTACGGACCTTACACGCCAGGATTTGTGAACATTCCTTACAACGATCTCGAAGCCTTGGATCAGGCGTTGCATGATCCGAACGTAGCCGGATTTCTGGTTGAGCCTATTCAGGCCGAAGCAGGAGTTTATGTGCCCGAAGATGGTTTTCTGAAGAAAGCTTCGGAACTCTGCAAGAAGCACCGAGTGTTGTTTGTGGCCGACGAAGTGCAAACCGGATTGGCACGCACAGGAAAAATGCTGGCTTGCGACCACGAAGGCGTGCGCCCCGATATCCTGATTTTAGGTAAAGCCATTTCTGGCGGCATGTTTCCCGTATCCTGCGTGTTGGCTGATGATGAAGTGATGATGACCATCCGACCAGGAGAGCATGGTTCAACCTATGGTGGCAATCCCATTGCCGGGAAAGTAGCCATGGCTGCCATGAATGTGATTGTGGATGAAAAGCTGGCAGAAAATGCCGAAAAAATGGGCTTGCTTTTTCGCAGTGAAATGGTGAAGATCGATTCGAAAATGATTGAAATTGTTCGCGGAAAAGGCTTGTTGAATGCGATTGCTATTAAACCGGTGAAAGGAAAAACAGCCTGGGATGTTTGCCTGGCCATGAAAGGAAATGGTGTTCTGGCCAAACCAACCCATGAGCATATCATCCGGTTTACGCCACCGCTTATCATCAACGAGGTGCAAATGATGGAAGCCATTGGGCGGATTAAAAAAACCTTTGACGAATTCGGGGTTTAGTATAAGCCTGCTTCCCTTCGTGTTGAAAAAAATGGAGCCAAACATTTTTATGTTTGGCTCCATCAGCAGAGCTAAGGTCACTGACCCATTTATTATTTACCCGGTCGCTTTGATCACATCGGAGTAACTATTCATACCCGATCATTCGTTCTTTGTTGAACTTAACACCGATCAAAACGAATTGCGATTTGCTTTTTTCTCCCTCTTTTCAGCTTTTCGTTCTTTTGGCGTCTTGAGAGGTTCCTTTTTTTTCGCTTTTCTTCGTGTCGTGTGATTTTGCCATAACGTTCCTTTTTAAAAGGTTAATTTTAGAAATCCGGAATGAATCCATTCGGGCATTCAATCCTTTGTAAAATTACATTTTTATTCGATCTCAAAGAGCCGTTGGGTATAATTCTTTCTTTCAAAATCTTCGGTGCTGAAAACCAGCTTATCAGCGCCTCATAGCTTTGATTTTAAGTCCCGATTCGCTGTCGGCCATCAATTCGGCCAAGCGTCTGTCCCGGGTAACCTCCTGCTTGGCGCTCATTACCCAGTTGATGGCTGCTTTTTGGTACGAAGGCGCAAGCGTTTCAAAGAAAGCCCATGCTTTTTTGTTGGCCCGAAATTGTCTTTCAAATTCCTCCGACAGGCGGGGCGCTTTTCGTTCAAAACTGTAAATTTCCGATCGACTTTCCTTGCGGATTTGAAAGGCTGCCAATCCCGATGGTCTCATCAGTCCGAGCTTGGTTAATTGATCCACTTTTCGAATATTGACGGCGCTCCAGTTGCTGTTCGGACGGCGTGGTGTAAACCGGTTCATGTAGCGCTCCTCGTCAATCGACTTCCGGATTCCATCAATCCAACCAAAACAAATGGCCTGGTCAACTGATTCGCTCCAGTTCATACTCTTTTTCCCGCTTTTCACCTTGTAATAACCAACCAGTACTTCGCTGGCTGTTTTGTGGTTTTCCTCGAGCCAACGCCTGAATTCGGCAGCCGATTCAAAAAATATTGGTTGATTAATTGCTTCCATTTTCAACTTCGTTTGAATGCTCTATAAACAGGCAGTTTGCTTGGATTGTTTGGCGGGGCGTTCTGTCTCGAGTTAAGTTTACTTCTCACTCCAAATCCTAGTTCGCCAACTTAATTTCAACCAGTTGCTGAATGTCAGGCACTATTCGCTCGTCACGCACATCAATCCGAATTCCACGTCCTTCGGCATAAACACGGGCCTGCAACAATTCCTGTTTAATTTTCGGGCCCACCGTGCTTGCCAGAACCTGGTCGGTCGCTTTTTGCCCGAATACAAAAGCCACTTTAAAGTAGCCCTCGCGAGGCAGCATATAGGCAATAGCGCGTCGCTTGTCTTTGATTCGGAAGTTCCAGCCATAGGTTTTCCCCGGATAGGTCCACTCTTCCACTCGGCGTGGATATTTTTCCAGAATAAACTGCCGGATCTGTTTCCACAATGCATAGGTTTTGCCCAGTGGAGCAACCAAATCATTGGGATTTGGCTGCCGGGCTTTGTCGGTAAAAATGCTGAGGGTCATCTTCGTTCAATTCCAAGAAGTTGGGAAAAGTGCTACAATTCAATTTTGGCTCCCATCACTTTCAAAAATTCACGCATAAAAGCCGGATGTGCGGGCCAGGCCGGTGCAGTCACCAACTTCCCATCAACAAAGGCGTCATCGACCGAAATGTCCTGATATTCTCCACCAGCCAAAGTTACTTCCGGACCAACTGCCGGATAGCAGGTCAGTTTACGGCCTTTTACAACCCCGGCAGCAGTTAGAATCTGGATGCCATGGCAGATGGCAGCTACCGGCTTATTGGCTTCGAAAAAGTGCTTCACGATTTCGATGACCTTCGGATTGAGACGCAAATACTCCGGCGCCCGGCCTCCGGCAATGACCAGCCCGTCGTACTGCGAAGCATCAACATCAGCAAAACTGTAGTTTAAGGTAAAAAGGTGACCGGGTTTTTCGGAGTAGGTTTGGTCGCCTTCAAAATCATGAATGGCCGTTTTTACCGTTTGTCCTTTCTTTTTGTCAGGACAAACAGTATGCACTTCGTAACCGACCATGACCAGCATTTGAAAGGGCACCATGGTTTCGTAATCTTCAGTAAAATCTCCGGTTAAAAACAAAATTTTCTTCATTGGTTTGCGGTTTTAAAGGATTACTAAAATGGTTGGTTCAAGCGGATGAAGAGCTTTTAATTGGACGGGAAACACGCCCGCCACCATCCGCCTGCGTACCAGTAAAAAAACTTCGCTATCAAATTTACCACTTTCCTTTTAGAAATGCATGACGAGGAAAAAGGTGCGATCATCTGGGTAGTAAAATGCTCCAAAGCCAAACCCTCACAGCCCCCCGGCCCGAGCAAACGGAGAGTCTTTCCGAACTTGTTTCAGAACCTCCCGGCGAATTGATCCGGCTTCTCGTGTTGAGCATGCTCTGGATCCATTGATATTCTCGCAGGACAGGACTGACCAATAAATCCTCTCGCTGAATATAAAGCCTTATTCGTATTTCTTAAACCTTATTAGCCAGCGATTAACGTAAAAGCCATAATCTTATTTGCCTTATTTGACGGAGACTGAATACAGCAATTTTCACACCTATTAAAGGCAATGAGGTACATAAGGAGGGAGGGGAGTAATTCTAACGGAGCTACTAATGCTAGAAAAAAAAATCAGGTTTCTTGAATTGGATCATGCTAATTCTCCACAAAAATCTGAAGTGATCTCCTTTTCATGATCAACCGGGGTTTCTGCTTGGCACGGAGCGCTTATTACTTGACACTGCTCATTCGTTCTTTTTGTTTGAATTTTGAGTGATGAATGGTCGGGTCGAAGCGGGTGAATTGAATACAGAAGCGGCTGCCTTGCCCCAGCTCGCTTTCCACCTGGATGGTTCCTTGCAGGGCGGCGACAAATTCCTTGCAAAC
>SWCA01002964.1_pt1 | contig 10278 bp, 9 predicted proteins | sample 4692961 | NCBI WGS metagenome assembly SWCA01 (sample SAMN10267275, study PRJNA491770) | bioreactor metagenome | isolation source: DHS bioreactor inoculated with | place: Japan: off Shimokita Peninsula
TTGAGGGGGTAGCAGCCGCAGTTCAACAAGCTACCTCTGGTGCCCAGGAAATATCAAGTAATATTGAGGAAACTACGAATGCATCGGAAGAAGTAGCAAAAGTAGCTCAGACCCAAACAGATTTAGCAGCAAAACTTAATTCATTAATTAACCAATTTAGAGTTAGCTAATAACTTAGATTCATGTTAAAAAGGATAAATGAGTATGAATAAGAAGCCACTTCCCAGGTCAAATTTTATCAGACAGGTTGAAAATGCCATTTTAAGTGGTAAACAAAACAATAATAAGGTCGCTTTACTCTTTATTGATATAACTAGGTTTAGGAGTATTAATGAAGCTTATGGACATTCTCATGGAGACCTTGTGTTAAAGGCTGTAACTAAAGGTTTAGTATGCACATTAACAAATGAAGCAACATTAGGCAAAATTTGGAGTGATGAACATGCTATACTCTTAAACAATATCACTAACATAGATTACGCAATTAATTATATAGAAAAAATGAATGAATTCTTCAGAAAACCTATCATAATAAAGGGCATTGAACATCATTTAAATCTTAGAACTGGGGTATCTATTTGGCCTGACGATTGTTTTGATGCAGAAGAATTAATACATAATTCGGCCATAGCTATGCACCATGCAAAAACACACAACTTAAATTATTCATTGTTTAACTTATCCATCACTAATAAAATTTATAGACAAATGGAGATGGAAACTGAACTGCATAAAGCTTTAGCTAATAACGAGTTTTACTTAACTTATCAACCCCAAGTAGATATCTCAACTATGGAAATCGAAGGTTATGAGGCTTTATTAAGATGGCAAAATCCCATAAAAGGTCTTGTACCACCAAGCCGTTTTATTCCTTTGGCAGAAGAAACTGGACAGATTTTGGATATTGGTAAATGGGTGCTGTCGACTGCCTGCCAGCAAAATGAAGAGTGGAAAAAGGAAGGTTTTTTACCTCTAAAGGTATCAGTTAACATTTCCATGTGTCAGTTTAGACAAAAAGGCTTTGTAAAAAATATCTTTGAAGTCTTAGAAGAAACAGGTCTTGATCCCAAGCATCTTGAACTAGAAATTACTGAAGGAGTAACCATGGATGTAAACCACGCATTCTTAACCCTTAGTGAATTAAAAGAATTAGGAGTTAGTATTAGCATTGATGATTTTGGCACAGGTTATAGTTCCCTAAACTATTTAAAAAGACTACCAATAGACAAAATTAAAATAGATAGATCATTTGTCAAAGGTATGATAGACAGCAGTAAAGAAACAGCAATTGTTTCAAGTATCATTACATTAGCACATAATTTAGAACTCAAGGTAATCGCTGAGGGTGTTGAACATACTGAACAGTTATCCATATTAACCAAATTAGGATGTGATCAGATACAAGGCTACCTTATTAGTGAAGCAATAATAAGTAATGATTTTGAAAAAAAATTTCTTAAAAAGTGCTGATTTGTTCCCCAGTCTTTATGTCTGGGGAACAATTTTGCCAATCATCGAGGATACTCCCATTTAACCTGTTTACCTTAAGGGGAGCATATCATAATTTGCAGGTGCTTTTAATAATCTATTAGTCCCAGCAGTAATAAATCAAGTCTGCAGCTTCTTCTTCAGTAATAATCAAGCGTATTCCTTTTGACTTTAATCCTTCCACAGCTTCTTCTAACTTATCAACTCTAAATATTACTAGTGCTTTCCTTGGTTTTGCACCCATAAAGGCGTACATATACTCAATGTTAACCCCTTTTTCATCTAAAATATCCAAGACTGAATCAAGGCCTCCAGGTGTATCATCCATCTCAACTGCTATCACATCTGCTAATTTTACAGTAAAATTCTTTTCCTTAAGTATTATTACCGCTAGTTCGGGTTTATCTACTATTAGCCTAAGAACCCCAAAATCAGAAGTGTCTGCTAATGTGAGGGCTCTAATATTCACTTTGTTTTCTGCTAAAGCAGAAGTTACCGCTCTTAAGCGACCAGGTGTATTCTCTAGAAAAACAGATATTTGTTTTACAACCATCCTAATTCCTCCTTATATTTTCCTTTTATCAATAACCCTTTTTGCCTTACCTTCACTTCTAGCTATTTTTTTTGGCTCTACTAGTTTTACTGTTACAGAAACCCCTAGAACACTTTCTATTTCATTTCTAATTTTTTTACTGATTACCTCAAGCTGTCTAACTTCATCAGAAAACATTTTCTCGGAAACTTCAACCTGAACCTCTAATACATCCAAATTGCCAATTCTGTCTACAACTAATAGATAGTGAGGCTCTGTTTCTCCAATTTCCAAAAGAACATGCTCTATCTGTGATGGAAAAACATTTACACCTCTAATAATTAACATGTCATCAGTTCTACCTTCAATTCTACCGATTTTAACACTTGTCCTGCCACATTCACACTCTTCTATAATTAACCTGGAAATATCTCCAGTTCGATATCTTATAATGGGCAATGCTTCTTTGGTAAGAGAAGTAAATACTAGCTCTCCTCTTTCTCCAGACGGAAGTACTTCACCTGTTTCGGGATCTATTATTTCTACAATAAAATGGTCCTCCATAACGTGTAAGCCATTTTTATGCTTGCACTCTACTGCCACACCTGGACCTATTATTTCACTAAGTCCATATATATCAATTGCTAATAGCCCCAACCTCTCTTCTATTTCATTGCGCATGTTTTCTGACCAAGGCTCAGCTCCAAATATTCCTGCTTTTAATTTAAAATCCTCTGGTCCTAAACCCATTTCCTCAATCACCTCAGCTATAAATAGGGCATAGGATGGTGTGCAGGTTATAATAGTACTTCCATAGTCCTTCATAATCATTACCTGTCTTTTAGTATTGCCACCTGATATGGGAATAATGGAAGCTCCAATCTTTTCCGCTCCATAATGCACCCCAAGACCACCTGTAAATAATCCGTATCCATAAGCATTTTGAATAACATCTTCTTTTTGAACTCCGGCACTCATAAGTGAACGTGCCATAAGCTCAGACCAGTTATTAATATCATTTCTTGTATATCCAACTACTGTAGGCTTTCCTGTAGTACCTGATGAGGAATGAATTCTCACAACCTCGCTTAAATTAACAGCAAACATTCCATATGGATAGTTATCCCTTAAATCCTGCTTTTTAGTAAATGGAAACTTTTGGAGATCATCTAAGTTCTTTAAATCCTTGGGCTCGACTCCAGCTAATTGCATTGTTTTTCGATAATGGTTTACATTATGATATGCTCTTTCAAGGGTTAGTTTTAATCTTTCTAACTGTAACTGCTCTAGTTCACTTCTTGTAAGGCATTCATATTTTTCATTCCAATACATAATTTTTTTCCTCCCATAAGCAACTTAGTACTTGTTTTATTGATTTTCCATGATTTCTGTTTCTTCTAATTTATTATTTTTCCACTTCTGCTGTCTTGATAATTGCAAAATTATAATTGACATAAGAATTAAAGCTCCTCCCAAAAACTGCTCTTTAGCTAAGACTTCTGAGAAAATAATAGCGGCCAAAACTACTGTCACAACTGGTTCAAAGGCACTTACTATTGCTACTTTAGAAGGACCAATCATGCTAATGCCAGCATAGAGACCCCCTATAGCTAGAACAGTTGAAAAAAGTGCTATTCCCAGCCCACTAATTAAAACAACTCCTGATACTGAATAGTCTATCTGACCAGTAATACTACCACTTACTATGAAAAAGGATGCTGCAGATAAAGTAACAATAGTGGAACTTGGCAGCCAGTGAACCTCCTTTAGCACTTTATTACTCATTACAATATATAGTGCATACAATAGTGCCGCCGCAAGAACTGAAATAACACCCCTAATATCTAAATTTTCAAAGGTTGGCCCTATTACAAGTATTAAGCCTAATCCTGATACAATTAATGCAATGATTTTTTGGGGATACATTTTTTCATCCCCCAGTAGATATGCCATTATGCAAACTAGTGTCGGGTAAGTATACAGAAGAAGGCTTGCTACTGAAGCAGGTATCAAAGACACTCCATAAAAAAACAAATTAGACAACATACCGTAACCTGCTGCACCAAGTCCTATTAAGTATAATAATTGCCTTTTATTTATACCCCAGTGTATGCTTGATGCTTTCATTATTAATAAAAACAGCAGACTTGCTGCTACAAATCGTATAGTTAGTACAGTTGTCACATTAGAACCATGAGCATAGGCAATTTTAGCAAAGATTGCCATGGAGCCGAAGCCCGCCGCTGATAATCCTGTAATTATTAATCCAAGTTTATTTCTATCCACTTCCAGCCCGCCTTTATGAACCAAAGATACCTCAATTATCATCAATATATCACTATAATTCAATAGGTTATATTAACTTTACTGGAAGTTTTTTGTTATATTGTGCCAGTAAGCATTTATCTACTTAAGCATTACTCTTTGCTAAACTTGCTTTTTGTGTTACCTCACTTTCCTGTTCCTGGGTTAAAAGGCTAACAACAACCAGGGTAACAGCTGCAATAGGTAGACTTACCAGCATCGGATCAATTACTGTCCATGGAGAAGCAAGTAAAGTGCTTTTTCCAAATAGAGCTTTACTTAAGCCTATAGCATTAGCTTCCTTGGCATGGATAAACATTATATATAATATATTTGCAAATGAACCTACCATCATACTAGCTATAGCACCTGCCCTTGTCGCTTTTTTCCAGAAAAGAGCTGCACTATATGTTGGCAAGAAGGTTGAAGCACATACACCAAAGAACATGGCCGTAGATATGGCAATTATACTCGGAGGAAGTTTAAAGCATAGCCAAACAGTTGCCAACAAAGCAACTATGATACCTCCCCTGTGGCCTAGTAACCCTGAAGATTTATAAAGATCATGACTTATGGATGTTCCAATAACATGAAATTGTCCGCTTAATGTTGACATAGCAGCTGACAGAAGTGTTAGAAGCAGCAAATATGAAAACCATTCAGGCATAGCCATACTAATATAGAGGGGAATTATTCTATCTATATTTGCCACACTAGTGATTGGATCAACAGAAGCAGCTAGAGATATTTTCCCTAGGTTTTCATAGAAATACACATTCGTCAATGCGCCTACCAAAAAGGCTACACCAGTCATCATAATAATGAATACTCCACCAATGGCTACGGCCCTATTTAATTCCTTAGGACCTTTCACAGTCATATAGCGTACAATCAACTGTGGCTGAGCCAACACGCCTATACCTACTCCAAGAACTAAGGTTGATACCAACACCCACCATTGATCTGAAGCAAACTTTGGCATTTGTGTCCATCCCTGATGTCCCTGGGCTACAAGACTTTCTGGAACTAAATGTGCTAGGTTTGTTAAGGCTGTGTGTGCATTTGTAACTCCACCAAGCTTAATATATGTGACAATAAGTAGAATGGACATACCCACAAACATTAAAGTCCCCTGAAAGGCATCGTTGTAAAATACCCCTTTAAGTCCACCAGTCATAACATATATTCCTACTATTATTCCAAAAACCCACACGGTAGTTGTGTAAGGAACATCTAATACTAGTTGCAAGAACCAAGCAGCTCCTATCATTACAGCTGCTGCATACAAAGGCATTGTCAAAGATATGATTACTGCCGAAAACTGTTGTATGAATTTCGAGTCAAACCTTTTACCCAAAAGCTCAGGAAAAGTACTAACGTTTAACTCTTTACTCAGGCGCAATGTTGGTTTACCAAAAAGAACAAAGGCTAAGAAAATACCTACAAATATATTTAAAAATGCCAGCCACATTATTCCCATACCGTAAAGTGCTGCAACTCCACCAAACCCTATAATTGCAGCAGTACTAATAAAAGTTGAACCATAGGCCATTGCCATCAAAAATGGATGACTGTTTCCCCCAGCAATTAAATAGTCCTTGCAGCTTTTTGTCCTGCAGTAAGCCAGGTAAGTTAAAGCAGCAACAATTGATAAATATAAAATAATCAAACCATAAAGCATAATACTGTTCATATTAACCCTTCCTTTCTAAGATAGAATACAAAAAGCCAGAATTCAGTTTACATGTCACTATTCCACTTAACAATTCCATATACCACACATAAAATTGCAGATAGTAAAGTTAAAATATAGGCCATAGAAACCTGCCAATCAGGTATTCCAAACATTTTTTCACCTCCTAGACTTTAATTTTGGATAAAGAAAACCGCCCCTCTAATGAAACGAGGGACGGTTTTAACCGCGGTACCACCCTTTTAGGCAACTATACAGTTGCCCCCTTAGTCCAGTACCCGCTAAGTTTCTGGTAAAATAAAAAAAGCTCTTCATCCTGTAGGGACGAAAAGCTTATGCTTATCGCGGTACCACCCTAATAGCTAGAAAATATGTCTCCAGCCACCTTGAGTTTCCTGTACGGGGTATCTCTACCCGATACTGGCTTCTTTTTAACGGAGAAGATCCGGTTAGGACTACTTACTGCTTCTACCAGTTTCACCCTACAGCTCAAGAGCGAACTTCAGTATACCTCTTTCCTAAAGATGCTTTCAGTCTACGGCACCTTATCCCTGAAGGACTTCAGTCTACCTACTTTTCTCTTTCATCACTTTTTAATAGTTTAATTGTTTGAAAGTATATCACAGGTACAAACACCTTGGCAATAGCTTTTTTGCTAAATTTAATTTATTTTTTATAATCCCCCAACCTATAATTCACCCTTTTTTCCCATATCCTTAAGATATTCAGCAGTCCTTTTCGCAATTGCCATTACTGTCAAGGTTGGATTGGCAGGTGTGGAGGTTACAAAAACACTTGCGTCACAGATAAATAGATTAGAAACATCATGGCTTTGACAGTATTCATTAACTACAGAATTTCTAGGATCATTCCCCATTCTGCAAGTACCCATTAGATGAGCACTATCTTCAACTACAAATTCCACCTTGCCATCTGCAGCTTCCATAATCTCCTTAGACTTTGCTACTCCTGCTTCTATAATTGCAAGATCGTTTTCCCCATAGCTAAAGTTTATCCTAGGCACAGGCAATCCATAACTATCTTTAAGATTAGGATCAAGAGTAACGCAGTTTTTCTCATTTGGCAAAACCTCTCCAATTAAGGTAACCCTTGAGTAGTTATTGTAGTCTCGAGTAACCTCTCGCAGTTGCTCCCCATAAAGCAAATAGTGTCCTGCAACCTGCCTAACAAACCCTACAGGTCTGAAACCATGGGAATGGATAGAAAAACCTCGTACATAGTTGCTTTTTTGATTAGTTCCATAAAAATCCTGTGTTGTAGCCATTACAGGGGTTCCCTTATAGGGACGAATTTCTTTATCAAATTTGGCATAAATATCGTGGCTGCTGTGGGGCATTAGGTTTTTTCCTACCATGCCGCTACTATTTGCGAGACCATCTGGAAATATAGGTGTTGAGGAATTAAAAAGCAATCTGGGAGTTTCTATAACAAAGGCAGAGAGTATAACAACCTTTGCTTTTTGATAATGCTCTTTTGCCCTATAAATGTATTCCACACCTGTAACCTTACCCTTGGAGGTTTTTACCTTTGTTGCCATTGAGTTTGGTCTTATTTCAGCACCAGCATTTTCTGCCCACCTCGCATATGTTATAAGGGAGCTAAACTTTGCATTGGGTATACAGCCCTGGTTGCAGAAGCCCCTATTAGTACATGGTGGTCTATCATTATGTGGAACCGACAAAATTGCCAAAGGTACCACAGAACTACGTATACCAAGTCTTTCACATCCCACCATGAACACCTCTGCCACAGCATTTACTGGATTCCTCTGAGGAAGAGGATATGGACCGTTAAAAGCTCCCCAAGGAAAATGCTTTGGACCTGAAACCCCAATTTCTTTTTCAAGAATTGTATAAAATGGTTCTAAATCTTCATACTCAATTGGCCAATCCTCTCCAACGCCGTCTATTGACTTTATTTTAAAATCAGATGGATGAAGCCTTAATGACACTCCAGAAAAGTGATTAGTTCCTCCACCCACACCTTTACCCGAATTGTTATGACCCATTTTTAGGGGGTTCTGTCCTTCCACTATACGTAAATCATTCCAGGCAAGCATAGTGTTCATTTCAAGCTCATCACTTACCCATTCACTTTGAGGATCCATTAAAGACCCAGCTTCAAGAACAACTACAGAAAATCCATCCTCACTAAGTTCCTTTGCTAAAATACTCCCAGCTGCCCCTGCACCAACAATACAGAAATCTACTGTTTCATTTAGCCACTTAGTCATTTCGTATAGCCTCCCATGGATCCAAGCCTCCAAGTTCAACGCGAACATAACCCCTAGGATAGGCAGGGCCTGCATAGCCTATTTCAGACCATATTTCTGGTTGAGAAAAAAAACTAGAAACAGCCTGGGTTAACAAGTCTTTAAAAAACTTTTTTCCATTAAGCTTTTGCCAAACGTTACCAGATGGGTTTCCCTGGCGAATAGCTTCCAACACCTTTAATTTGTGCTCATGATTCAATTGGCCAAAATCCTTACCCTTATACATGGCTTCAGATGTTTCTTGGATTCCTTTTAGACCCTCTAAATATAGAATCTCCGCTTCTGGAAGAGTTGCTTCCCTATAGCCCTTGCCCTTATTCTTTTCCAGTTGTTCTCCAATGAAAGCTGCAACTCTTTTAACAACATCTTCATCTTGCTCCGCCAAGAGAACCTTAAGCACATCAATCAAAAGCTGCTGTTGTTTATCAGAAAAAAATTCTATTTTTTCACCTTTTGCAAGCCTTTGTTTTATGAGTGTCTGGGTTCTTTCATCCCATTCCTCCAAGGACCTCATTACATCAAATTCTTTATAGTGGGTATTCACCGAAATATCAACCTCCAGTAGAGAACTGCAATGCCAAGAAGACTATTTCCAACTAAAGTCAAAGGTAATACTATGGGAGGGCCAGTTAAGATATTGTTCATCTGCAATCCTCCAACTCGTAGGTTTACACCTCTGATATGTAAAGTAAACCCTAATAAGCCTACTAACAGTACAATGACAAACAGTCCTGCTAAAATAGTTCTGATTATTGGTAGGTTATATAGTACTAATGCCCCTGAAGTTATACCTATTACTGGTGCAAGAATTACGGGTCCCCACATTATCACATGCCGAAAGTTTCCTCGGTAGTGATAAAGAAAGATTTGAATTCCTAAACCTACAAAAACTAAAAATATATACAAAAACACAATCCTTTCAATGGGCCAACCTTGCCAATTCATGTGCATCACTTCTCCTTATTAATATTTCTTCTAAGGTTAAATTTCCCCTAAATAACCATTTAATTCATCGAAAATACAAACTCTAGAGTTTGTACTAAATTGCTGTGGAATAAATGGTTAATACCACACACAAGGTTGTTATTATAGCTTATCTATGTTAGAATAATTATCTACATGAAATACTTTAAAGTGCTTTTTTCCATAAAATTTCTTTTACTTTTTAAATTGACCATGCTATAATATACTAGTGCCATGGCGGTGTAGCTCAGTTGGCTAGAGCATGCGGTTCATACCCGCAGAGTCGTAGGTTCAAGTCCTACCACCGCTACCATAATACAGGGGTGTAGCTCAATTGGTAGAGTAGTGGACTCCAAATCCATTGGTTGCGTGTTCGAGTCGCGTCACCCCTGCCATATTAGTAACCTTACTACAAACAATAGGTTTGTAGTTTTTTGATTCTTAAGGCAGATAATCTGTCTTTTTTTTGCAATATTAAGTATCACTTTATAAAAACCATGGTGAGTGTGATAAATGTCATATACCATACTAGAATTACTATTTATACTTAAAATTATAATAAGAATAATAACTAAACAAAAGGAGCGTTGATTATGTTAGCTACTAAACAACTGAAAGAAGAACATGCTGCTGTCAAATTTATGTTGAAGGTATTAGATAATATTTGTGATAGGCTTTCAAAAGGAGAAAAAATTGATCCTAATCATCTGACTAGGATTACTGAGTTTTTAGTAGTCTTTGTAGATAAATGCCATCATGCTAAAGAAGAAGAAATACTTTTCCCACAGCTAGAGAAAATGGGTGTTATTAATACAGGAGGGCCTATTGGCGCCTTATTGGAAGAACACGCGATAGGAAGAGAGTATATCAAAGGACTACGCGCAGCTGTTGAAAGATACTCCGTCAAGGACTATTCTTCTACAGAAGATATACTTAAAAATGTACAAGGTTATATTAATTTGCTAACTCACCACATTCAGGAAGAGGATACCAATATCTTTGTTT
>SWCA01004935.1_pt1 | contig 10261 bp, 7 predicted proteins | sample 4692961 | NCBI WGS metagenome assembly SWCA01 (sample SAMN10267275, study PRJNA491770) | bioreactor metagenome | isolation source: DHS bioreactor inoculated with | place: Japan: off Shimokita Peninsula
GCCAACAATGAAGTTGCCGATGAAAACATATTCGTAGGGTTCGATGCCTTCGAAAAAGTGATCGACTCGGGTGTTGACGTGATCATTCTGGCTACGCCTCCGCATTTCCGTCCCGAGCATTTTGCAGCTGCAGTACAAGCCCGCAAGCATGTGTTTATGGAAAAGCCGGTTGCTGTCGACCCGGTAGGCATCCGCTCGGTGATGGCAACAGCCAAAAAAGCCGAATCACTCGGACTGAAGATTGTAACCGGCACGCAACGTCGTCACCAGCGCGATTACATTGAGGTATACAAGCAAATTGCCAACGGAGCAATTGGTGACATCGTGAGTGCCAACTGTTACTGGAACCAATCGAAACTGTGGCATCGTAACCCAAATGCCGACTGGACTGAAATGGAATTCATGATCCGCGACTGGGTGAACTGGTTGTGGCTGTCGGGCGACCACATTGTGGAGCAGCACATTCATAACATCGATGTGATCAACTGGTTTTCTGGCAAACACCCAACTAAAGCGGTTGGTTTTGGTTCACGCCAGCGTCGTGTAACCGGCGACCAGTATGACAATTTCAGCATCGACTTCATGTACGATGATGGTATGCATACTCACAGCATGTGCCGCCAGATCAACGGCTGTACGAACAATGTTTCCGAATTTGTGATGGGAAGCAACGGATCGTCGAACTGTAAAGACAAGATTTGGGATGCCAAAGGCGTGGAACTTTATTCATACCCTTACCCAACCGAGGAAAGCGGTGTCCGCGAAATCAGTCCTTACGTGCAGGAGCACATTGACCTGGTGACTTGTATTCGTGAAAACATTGCCGTGAACGAAGCCGAGCAAACGGCCATCACCAATATGTGTGCGATTATGGGACGTGTTTCGGCTTATACCGGAAAAGAAGTAACCTTTGATGAAATGATGAACTCGGATATGAAACTGGGGCCTGATACTTACATCATGGGTGAAGTGGGCATGGTTGACAATGTCACTGTCCCGGTTCCCGGCGAAGCTGCCGAATAAACGATTAACAATTCAAACTTCGATAGAGAATGGGGTGGTCATTGATTTGAGCACCCCATTGCTGTTTATTTCGCATAAACCTTCTTCAAAAATTCGGAGAGGTCTTCTGGTTTCCGACCGAGGAGTTTTTCCAAGGTATCGTCCGGAACATCAAATTCGCCCTGTTTAATTCCCAGGTTAAACATGACCAGGAGCTCAATCATATCATCCGAAACGCCGGCATCTTTCATGGCTTTCGTAAACTCTTCAACCGAAGGGGCAACATAGTGAACGGGTTTTCCTCCAATAACACTCAGCATTTCGGCCACATCGGCATACGAATACGATTGACTACCGGCGATTTCGTAGGTTTTATTTTCATGCCCCGCGCTGGTTAGCACATTTACTCCAACTTCGGCCATATCTGTCCGCGAAGCAAACGAAACCTTTCCATCGCCAGCCGGCTGATACACCACTCCGGTTTCAAGAACCTGGTCGCCAATAAACATGGGCACAACATCGCTGTACAGGGCATGTTTCAAAATCGTGTAGGTCATGCCCGATTCTTTCAGCCACTGTTCCGTTTGCAGGTGAACCTGCGCTACAGGCGCGATCGGTGAGCCCGGTGTTTCATCTTTCCGTTGAAAGCTGGTGTACACAACGTGTCTTATCCCCGCTTTTTTGGCTGCATTAACCACGTTTTCGTGTTGTTCACGTCGTTTGTCAATGTCGCTGGCCGATACAAAATAGAGCGTGTCGATGCCTTCGAAGGCTTTGTCCAGGCTCCCCGGCTGATCGTAATCGGCCTGAATCACTTTTACGCCTTTAGCTTGATAGGCTTCCAGCTTAGCAGGATCGCGGGCAATAGCAGCAATGTTATGCACATCCATTTTTTCTACTAACAGCGCTAATACTTGACTGCCTAATTTTCCGGTGGCTCCGGTTATCAATAGTTTATTCATGGTTAAGAATTTTTATAAAATTTTAGTTTCTAAATGAAAATAACTTACTTTTGGAGAGTTAAAGGTAATTAGATAGTGTTTACAAGTCAATACGTTACCTCGGAATTCGAAACTTACTTTCAGGTTAGTATTGCTGACTTTCAAAGCAGAATCATGGAAAAAAATTTTGAAAACATCAGAGAGAATTATACCCGCCACGATGATTGTCCGGTTCGAAATGTATTGGATCGTATTGGCGACAAATGGTCAATTTTAGTGTTGATGGTCTTGGGCGAAGGCGAAGTGATGCGTTTTAAGGATTTGAATGCTGCGATTGGCGACATTTCACAAAAAATGTTGACGGTGACCTTGCGTTCCCTGGAAACGGATGGTTTGATTGCCCGAAAGGCCTACCCGGAAATTCCCCCACGTGTGGAGTATCGGCTGACCGACTTGGGGCTTAGCTTGCTTCCGCACATCAAAAACCTGACTGCATGGGCGCTCACCAATTTCGATACGATTGAGCAATCGCGAAAAGCTTTTCAATCCTGATTGACCCTTACCCATTTTTTCTGCCGGTTTCGAGTTTGGTGGTCACCTCGCGGTAAACCCTCTCCGGTAGGTGCTCCCAATGCTTATTTTAGATCATCGCAGATCAGATCAATGATTTCCGCATTGGTCATTGACAGGTTTTTGTAAATTTGACTTCTTTAAAAGTAAGAAGAATAACAAAATGCAAGGATGTTTGGTGAGCAATTTTTCCCAATTCAACCTTCAACTTAAATTAACTGTATCGAATGGAACTTGTTTTTGCAACCAACAATCCTCATAAACTTCGTGAACTGCAGCAATTGCTGGGCGATGAAATTCACTTGCTCAGCTTGAAAGACATTGGCTGTGACGACGAAGTACCGGAAAATCAGCAAACGCTGGAAGGAAACGCCGCTGAAAAGTCCTTTTTCATTTTTGAAAAGTACGGCTACAACTGTTTTGCCGATGATACCGGTCTGGAAATTGACGCGCTGGATGGTGAGCCGGGCGTGTATTCGGCGCGCTATGCCGGCGAAGAAAAAAGCGCCGAAGCCAATATGGCTAAGGTGTTGGAGAAGATGAAGGGAATAACAAACCGGAAAGCCCGTTTTAGAACGGTGATCTCGCTGGTGATTGATGGAAAGGAAAACCAGTTTGAAGGTTTTGTTGAAGGCGAAATTCTTCGGGAGAAGAGGGGAACAGAAGGTTTTGGGTACGATCCCATCTTTCAGCCTGACGGAATCAGTCAGGCTTTTGCCGAAATGAATTCGGAACAAAAAAACCAGTTAAGTCATCGCGGACGAGCAGTGCAAAAGCTGGTTCGATATTTAAAATCGTTGAATTTAACCTTATGATACGCGGCTTTGTACTCACTTTTTTCATGTGCTTTTCGCTTGGCCTGACAGCCCAAGTTGGCGTTGGCGAATGGACGGATCATTTGTCCTATTCGTCAGCGCAGCAGGTGATTGAAGCCAAAGGCAAAATCTATTGCCTGACGAGTGGAGGTCTGTTCACCTATTCCCGCTCCGACAACAGCTTGCGAAAACTTAACCAGATCAATGGTTTATCAGATGTTCAACCGCGGGCGTTGGGCTTCGGCGAAGATGCTGACGTGGTGCTGGTTGCCTACCAAAGCAGCAACCTCGACCTGATCTTTGAGCGAGAGATCTTCAACCTTTCTGATATCAAGCGAAAACAAATCCAGGGTGACAAAAATATCTATAGCATTCTTGTTGTCGGTCAAACCGCTTACTTGTCCTGTGGTTTCGGGATTGTCGCGGTCAACCTCGACAAGCGGGAGATAAAAGACACTTATTACATCGGCCCCGAAGGTTCTCCGGTGGTGGTTATGGACATGACTTTTGACGGAAACAATCTGTACGCTGCAACCGCCGAGGGCATTTTCATGGCTGACAGTGATTCGCCAAACTTGCAGGATTTCAACAACTGGATCAAAATTGAAGACATCCCTCATGCCGATGACCGGTACAGCCAACTGGCATTTTTCAATGGCGACCTGATAGCCTGCTATACTGATGTGGGGAATAATCAGCAGGAATTATACCGGAACAGGGGGAATGGCTGGGAACGCTTTCTTCCAGGGGTGAGCACCGTAAATGGTCTGCGGGTATGCAACAACCAACTGCTGGTTGCGCAGGGTAATCAACTGCACGTTTATAACAGCAACGATCAGTTGGCCGACCAGGTAAACAGCTATTCTTTTTCCGGGACCACCATGTCGGGGATCAACATTCAGGATGCAGCTTGCGATGAAGCCGGACAGCTATGGATTGCAGATGCCCGCCACGGATTGGTCAAAAAATCAGGCAGCAGCTTTGAGCTGACTATCCCGGAAGGGCCGGTCGATAACCGCATTTTTTCACTACACTCCAACAAGGGCGATATCTGGATGACCACCGGCGGACGCACGGATGCCTGGAACAACGTATTTAATGCCCCGCAGGCCCATCTCTATCGCGACGGAGACTGGCGTGTTTTCAACCAACGTACTCATGCCGGCCTGAACGATTTTCACGACCTGGTGACTGCCGTTGTCGATCCCAACGACCCCAATCATGTTTATTTTGGCTCCTGGGGAGGCGGGCTTGTTGAGCTTCGGGACAACGAAATTATCAACCGCTACACCCAATTCAACAGCTCGCTGCAAACAGCCTTGCCTGGCGATGCCAATCCCAATTATGTGCGGGTTGGCGGATTGGCTTTCGACTCAAAAAACAACCTGTGGATAACCAACTCGCTGGTTGGCAAACCGCTTTCGGTTTTAAAAACCGATGGTAGCTGGGAGTCGTTTCCCCTGGAAGGAATTGGCGGCATAGATGTGGGCGAACTTGTGCTGACAGAAAACGACGATCAGTGGATTGTTCTTCCACGCGGACGGGATTTGTATGTCCGGAAGGCTGATGGTTCCGATGGAAAACAGTTGCCGGTGATCGCCTATTTTAACAGTGGCGACCGCGAGGAGTTTTTCAGGATGAACGACGTTAATTCTATCGCGATTGATCACGATGGGGTAATTTGGGTAGGAACATCACAGGGGGTGGCTGTCTATTTTGACCCGGAGGCTATTTGGGAACAAAGCCCGTTTTATGCCTCACAACCCGGCCTCGACCTGAATGACGGAATTTATCATCCGCTGCTACGAGGGCAAACGGTGACTACGATTGTGGTGGATGGTGCGAACCGGAAGTGGCTGGGGACAAAAAACTCAGGCGTTTTTCTGGTTTCCGAAGATGGACAGGAAGAACTGAAAAGTTTCAATGAGGCCAACAGTCCCCTGCTGTCGAACACCATCCAGTCGATAGCGATCCATGAAAAGTCCGGCGAAGTTTTTATCGGCACGCCCGAAGGCATCATTTCCTACCGGGGCGAAGCCATTGCCGGAGCGAATGAATACGCTGACGTGTACGCGTTTCCAAACCCGGTTCGGCACGACTACGATGGCGACATTGTCATTACCGGTTTGATTTCCGATACCCATGTGAAGATCACTGACATCAGCGGAAACCTGGTTCACCAAACCACATCGCTTGGAGGACAAGCCATTTGGAATGGGAGAAACCTGAACGGGAAGCGGGTAAGCACCGGGGTGTACCTGGTCTTTGGGAACGATCAATCGGGTGAAAAAACATTCACAACCAAAATTCTTTTTATTCATTAAAGGAGACAACGAATTGTGCTTGAAAAAACACGTGGCATCTATTTGCATCACATCAATTATTCTGAAACCAGTATCATTGCACGCATTTATACTGAACGGTTTGGCATTCAGTCGTATTTGATCAATGGCGTGCGAAAAAGAAAGTCCACCTTCAAAAAGAATCTTTTTCAACCCTTGTTTTTGCTCGATCTGGAGGTTTATTACCGACCGGGACACGACTTGCAACGCCTGAAAGAAGCCCGTCTAAGCGTACCTTTTGAGCATCTTCCATTCGACATTGTAAAAAGTTCGCTGGCTATTTTTCTATCCGAAGTGTTGTTGAAATGCCTGAAAGAGGAAGAAGCAAACGAGGAGTTATTCGATTTTCTTTTTCATGCCATCGCTTTGCTGGATCTGAAGAAGGATGGGATTGCCAATTTTCATTTGGCCTTTTTGTTTCATCTCTGCCGCTTTCTAGGTTTCTCGCCGCAGGCTTCAAATCATCATCAAACGCTCTTTTTCGATTTGGATACAGGTTCATTTTCTGTATCCGAGCCACTGAATCATCCATTTATGGATACCGAAACAACGGCTAACTTTAAGCAGTTGTTTCAATTCGATCTTGGAAAGATTGAGCTAATGAGCTTCAACAACCGCCAACGGGCCAATCTGCTGGCGCAACTGTTGAAGTACTATCAAATTCATATGGATCTTACAGCCGAATTTAAATCATTAGCTGTTTTAAAAGAAGTGCTGGCATAGCGCCCCGTGACGAATAATTCCTTAATTTTGATGGCACGCCGGGTGGACTATCAGCTCTTTTGTTAATTTTGCGATCTTATCTTTTAGTTATGGTGCAATCGAAATTACCCAATACAACAACCAGTATGTTCTCCTCCATTAGCCGATGGATTGAGGAATCCGATGCAATCGACATGGGCATTGGGGGTACTGATTTTAAATGTCCGCAGAAGTTGATCGATCTGGCTTCCAAGTATCTAAACGATAGTTACAACAACTACGCCCCATTGGAAGGCATACTGCCTTTGAGAAACGAAATCAGCGAAATTGTCAAAGCAAACTACGGACAAACTTACAACCCGAAAACCGAGATAACCATCACAGCCGGGACCATTCAGGCCATTCATACCGCAATTAGTACAGTTATTAGAGATGACGATGAAGTCATTGTTTTCGAGCCGGCATTCGAATCATTTGCCCCATCCATTGTGTTGAATGGCGGACGCCCGGTGTATGTCAAGCTGAAACCGCCCGGCTTTAAAATTGACTGGGAAGAGCTGCGGAAAATGGTGACCTCGAAAACACGAATGATCATCCTCAATTCACCCCACAACCCTACTGGTTCGGTCCTTTCTGAAAATGATTTGTTCCAGTTGCAACGATTGACCAACGGAACGAATATCACCATCTTGAGCGATGAGATTTTTGAATCAATGATTTTTGACAACCAGACCCACCAGAGTGTGTCGCGTTACGAAAAATTGCTGGAAAGAAGCTTTGTCATTTCATCGTTTGGCCCGCCGTACAACATCAATGGCTGGGGAATTTCCTACTGCCTGGCTCCTGAAAAACTGATGCATGAGTTCCGAAAAATACACCAGATTCAGGTCTATAATGTCAACGCGCCGTTGCAGCATGCCTTGGCAGAATACCTGCCCAATAACCACAACTTTGAAGAGGTTTCGGAGCTTTACCAGGGCAAACGCAACTACTTTAACCGCTTGCTCGAAGGAAGCCTGTACGATGTGATTCCAGCGCAGGGAGGCTATTTTCAGTTGCTCGATTATTCCAAGATTTCGGATGAACCGGATGTTGAATTTGCAGAACGCCTGGCTCGTGACTTTGGGATTGCCACTGTTCCGGCTTCGGCATTTTATCACGAAAAGAGCCGGTTACCGCTAATCCGGGTGTGCTTCGCAAAAGACAATGAGAAGCTGGAACGTGCCGCCGAAAAATTATTGCAAGTTCCGTCCATGACCGAATTTTAGATGGATATCATAAACCCGGGGGCCTTACGGTGTAGGGTGATCTGCTCGTAACCGTGGGCGATCTTCAGCAAAGAGGGTTCGCTCCAGGCCCGCCCAAAAAATGAGACACCAACGGGTAACCCATGCACATAACCTGCCGGAACCGTAATATTGGGATAGCCCGAAACAGCTGCGGCATCACTACTTCCACCGATAAAATGGTCGCCATTCACCAGGTCGATCGGCCAGCTGGGGCTGTTGGTTGGAGCAATTAAGGCATCCAGACGGTGTTCATCCATCAGTTTGTCGATTCCTTCGCGACTTTTTGTTTTCGATATTTTCAAAGCTTCCAGGTATCCCGGATCATCCAGACCGGTGGTTTTTTCGGCTTCTTCAAAAATCTCCTGTCCAAACCACTGCATTTCGGTATCGGCATTGGCCTTATTGAATTGGATGATTTCAGCCAGTGCTTTTGCCTTGAGATCGTTGCGCGTGGCCAAATAATTATTCAGGTCCGCTTTCAACTCCGTCGTCAAAACGGTCCATTCGGCTTTGCCCCATTCGTCGCGGCCTTCGAGCTTCAAATCGTAAATAATCTCTGCTCCGGCACCTTTCATGTCCTGAATCGCTTGCTGCATCAATTGATCCACTTCGGAATGAAACCCAAAGAAATTGCTGGCAACACCAATACGCGCGCCTTTCAACCCAAACTGATCCAAAAATTGGGTGTAGTCACTGTGGATGGTTCCGATGGGTAAGTTGGTTGGAGCATCTTTGCCATCGAATTCAGCCAGAGCGCCCAGCAGAATAGCGGCATCAGTCACTGTTCGCGCCATGGGGCCAGCAGTGTCCTGGCTGTGTGCAATGGGGATGATGCCATCGCGGCTCCACAAGCCCAGGGTTGGTTTGATGCCAACCAACCCGTTAATGCCCGCCGGGCAAACAATGGAACCATCCGTTTCGGTGCCAATGCCCAGGGTGCAAAGGTTGGCGGAAACAGCAGCACCCGTCCCAGAGCTTGAGCCGCAGGGACTGCGATCTAAACAAAAAGGGTTGTGTACTTGTCCGCCACGAGCGCTCCAACCACTGGATGAACGCGTGGAGCGGATGTTGGCCCATTCACTGAGGTTGGTTTTTCCGAGTAATACAGCTCCTGCATCACGAAGCTTTTTGACAATGAAGGCATCGTCGGATGCGCTTGGGCCCATCAGCGCGAGTGATCCGGCAGTAGTCATCATCTGGTCGCCGGTGTCAATATTGTCTTTAATGAGGATCGGAATACCGTGCAAAGGGCCACGAATCTTGCCTTCCTGTCGTTCGTGGTCAAGCTGAGCGGCGATTTCCAACGCGTCGGGATTCAGCTCCATCACTGCATTCAGCATCGAATCAATAAGATCGATCCGGTCGAGGTATTGCTGACAAAGCGAAACAGCAGTCAGTTCTCCATCGGCCATCTTTTGTTGCAACTGTTCGATGGTGATTTCATTCATGTCGAAATTGGCTGGATCTGTAGTCTGCTCAGAGCTGGTTTCAGACGTTTGGCAAGCCGTAAAACCAATGACCGACATGGCGGAACCGCCTGCCAATGCCGATTTCATAAAGTAACGTCGTCTCATAGATATCCTGTTCAAATTTCTACCCAAGTTAAGGAAAGCTTTTGATCAGGACAAAAAAAGGAAAAGTGGCGTTGTGCTTGTCGAGGGTCTCACTTCAAGTGAGGCCCTCAATAATGATCACTATCGCTTCTGATATTGTTCTTCGTAATATTTCTGGTAATCGCCGCTGGTGACGTTTTGCAGCCAGGCTTCATTTTCGAGGTACCAATCGATGGTTTTTTCCAATCCTTCTTCAAACTGAAGGCTGGGCACCCATCCCAATTCCTTTTGCAGTTTGGTGCTGTCGATGGCGTAGCGCAGGTCGTGCCCGGCGCGGTCTTTCACGTAGGTAATCAGTGTTGCTGAAGTACCTTCCTTGCGGCCCAGTTTGCGATCCATAATGGCGCACATCAATTTGATCAAGTCAATGTTGGTCCACTCGTTGTGTCCGCCAATGTTGTAGGTTTCACCCACTTTCCCCCGGTGAAAAATCACATCGATGGCCCGGGCATGATCTTCCACCCACAACCAGTCGCGGATGTTTTCGCCTTTTCCGTAAACCGGCAGGGCTTTGTTGTTGCGGATATTGTTGATGAAGAGCGGAATCAACTTCTCCGGAAACTGGAACGAACCGTAGTTGTTAGAGCAGTTCGATACCAGGGCAGGTAGTCCAAAGGTATCATTGTAAGCCCGCACAAAGTGGTCGGAGCTGGCTTTGGACGCTGAGTACGGACTGTGTGGATCGTAGCCGGAGGTTTCGGTAAACAGGCCTTCTTCTCCCAACGAGCCATACACTTCGTCGGTTGAAATGTGGTAGAATAATTTGCCTTCGAAATTGTCTTTCCAGATTTCCCTGGCAGCATTCAGCAGGTTGACCGTGCCAATCACATTGGTAAACACAAACTCGCTTGGGTTCGAAATCGATCGGTCAACATGCGACTCGGCGGCCAGGTGAATGACGCCATCAAACCGGCGTTCCTGAAACAGTTTCAACATCGCTTCGCTGTCTACAATGTCGGCCTTGACAAATTCGTAGTTGGCTTTGTC
>SWCA01005913.1_pt2 | contig 10246 bp, 11 predicted proteins | sample 4692961 | NCBI WGS metagenome assembly SWCA01 (sample SAMN10267275, study PRJNA491770) | bioreactor metagenome | isolation source: DHS bioreactor inoculated with | place: Japan: off Shimokita Peninsula
TGTTATTAATGAGTTCGGGAAATTATGGAGGTTTGGATTTTGATGACGTGAGAGGGTTGATTAAGTAAGTGCTGTATTTTTGTGAAAGTAGAAGTATGAATAAAATAAAATAGGAAATTACACGTTAAATAAAAACCAACTAAAGCACCATATTATAGAGTACTATTACATTTTTACTTAAAATCAAAAATAATTATGAAACGTATTCTTTTTGCTGTATGCTTATTTGCTCTTTTCTCCTCTTGCAGTTCTGATGACGAAGGGAACTCACAATTACAACCCGAATCAAACTTCTATGCCTTAACGGTTGGAAATTCTTGGGTGTATAAAAACTACAAATACAATATCAATACAGAATTATATGAGGACACAGGTGTTATTGACTCTATAAGTATTGTTGGAACAGAACAACTGAATGAAAACACCTATTATAAATTTAGAAGGTGGACTACAGGGAATGAAGAAAATATAGCCTTTTGTAATCCAAATGGGGAGCATTTTGAATTATTACGAGACTCTTTAGGATATTTAGTTCGAGATAACGGAACTGTTAAATTCACAAACAACGATTATACAGAGCGCGAACTAAGAGTTGATACTTGGGGAACGGTTTATGAAAAACTAGTTGCTGGTGAAACAAATGTGGTTGTAGAGTCTGGTAATTTTATGTCTATTCATTCTGAACGATATGCCAGAGATAATAGTTCTGGCGAGCAATTTCCAGGAATGGATCGTTTTTATTATTCAGATGGGTTTGGTCTTGTTTTTGATACGAGTTCAGGTGTTGTTAATCCAATTCATGTCATAGAAAGACGCTTGGATTCCTATAACATACAATAGTTTTTATACTTTATTCTTAAACCACTTTATAATTTTTACTTCTCGTAACTAAATCAAAGCTAATTAGTGAAAAGATTTGAGAGTCATGTAGTTCTGGATCTTGAAGAAGTGAAAGGATTGATTAACTAAATAATTTATCAGAAATTGGCTTAACTTTTCTACACATTTTTGTAACTTGTTTTAAAGAAAATGATACCCAAAACTTAAAAGAGCTGTAAAATTTGTTGCCACCATATTAACATCTCTATATGGATTATTATTGACATAACTTACTTCTAGAAGATGATTAAAGCCTTTATAAAGAGTAAAATCGATAAAGAAATCTTTAATGCTCCACCCAATGCCTAAATTAAGTCCGTAGTCAAGAGTCTTCATGTCACCAACATCGAATTCTGTTTTTTTGGTGTCTAATAAAAATCCTATCTGTGGGCCAGCGAGCAAATATGGTTGATTGAAAAATTTAAAATTTAGAGGTAAATTAATATAAGATGTAACGTATTGAATATTATCAGTTAAACTTTCACTATTTCCTTGTTTATTATATACTATTTTAGGTCTAAATGAAATTTTTTCATTCAAGGTTAATTCATAAACACCACCAATATGTAAGGAATAAGAATGACTCCCAAGATAAAAGGAATTAAAAAAACCATCTGTCAATGTAGAAGTGGTAACACCAGCAAAAACACCAATTTTTTTTTGAGATTGAACAGAAAAAGATAATAGGGATATTAATACAATAAGTAGATTTTTTTGCATGAGTTTTAATTGGTTTGTGGTGTTTGTAATTATATTTTAATTAAGATGTTTTATTTAAAAGTGTTAAATGTTTTCAAGGTTTTTACAAAAGCAAAATATGGAATATAGCGTAAATTTAAACAGAAATCCTAGTTATAATTTAAACTTCTATATCAAGTTTTCAGTGTAGTAGTGAATACAGTTCTCTAAATCCGTATTGTTAAACTTGATGTACAAGCGATTACTCGGATTAGTTATTCTTTTATTATAAGTTTTGTGTTAATATTTAAATTATCGGATATTTTAAGAAAATACATTCCTTGATTTAGATGACTTAAATCAAGTTTACTATTAAATGTTTTTTGTTCAAAAACTAATTTCCCATTTAAATCAAAAATTTGGATCAAATTAATTGTTCCTTTACTTTCAATGTTTAAAACATTTTTTACAGGATTTGGAAATATTGTAATTTGCCCTGACAACTCTTGGTCTATAATACTTAAATTACTACAATCACTGGAATAAATTGAAGTGTCGTCTTTAATCCAGTTTGTTTGATTATTGGCGTAGGTTACATCGTCAACTTGAATGCAGTTTAGATTAGGGTTGTTTGTAGTGCCTAAATAATTGATAATTTCATTGTTATTATTCTTAATATTAAGAGTAGTTAATTGGTTGTTTTTACAATCAAGAGACGTTAGGTTTATATTCTGACTTAAATCTAATGACGTAATTTGATTATTTCTACAAATCAGCCAAGCAAGAACAGTATTTTGGCTAACATCTAAACTTGTTAATTGATTTTCAACACAGGAAAAATAAAATAGATTAGAAAGATGACTTACATCAATAGTCGTTAACTGATTTTGAAAGCAAAATAACCGAGAAATTTGTGTGTTTTGACTAAGATCTAGATTTGTAAGTTGGTTATCTCCACAATCTAAGGTTTTAATATTTATAAAACTCTGAATACCTTCTAGGGAAGAAATTCCTTTTGAGGGAACTATTAAACCAAAAATATTTGGATTTTCAGCTTCACTTTGTTGAATTTCTCCATCATTATTCAAATCTGCATCTATATCTCCAATTCGATCGCCATCCATATCAACAACCATATCATTAATTAATGCGTTTTTAAAGTTAGCATCAGGAATGTTCACAATTTGAGAGTGTGAAAGTAATGAAAAAAATAGCGTAATAATTATTGGTAATTTATGTTTCATAGTTAATAAATTCGATATTTATATTTGGGTTTAGTAAAATTAGATATTTTTTATTCATAAACACTAAGAACAATACTGCATATATTTTATAAATCAAAATTATTTATGAATACATTAAACTACGCAGGTATAGATTCTGATGAGGTAAAAAATCTCTTTAGTTTTCAATATTAATATCCAAGGGACTCAATATATGCATGTAGTTCTTCAATGGTGGATTCAAATTCAAAAGCATTATTTACCTTCCAATAATTTTCTGGGTTATAACAAAAGGAATAGGCAAACTTGGCATACTCCAATTTAGTATCTTCAAAATCGAATAAACTTGTAATTTGTGCAATTTGGGCTGAGGTTAAACAATTCCCTTTAGTTACTTGTTTTGTCAATGTTAATTTAGAATCTGAAAACGATTTGCTTTTAATGGAAGCCAAGGCCTGATTAAAATCACTTGGAGACATGGCATAACAATCTGTTTCCTCAACAATAACAACATCTGTAGAGTTACCTATAGTTGTAGTTGTGGTTTGGGTTGTGGTAGTTGTGATTCCAGAATTTACATGAATACCAACACCAACATTTGTGTCATTTGTATTTACACCTACACCTATATTAATTTGATCTCCATTTCCAGTGGTGGTAGTGGTTGTGGTTTGTGTTATTGTTTGAATGGGAGGAAGAGGCACAGCATTATAATGTATCACAGGAACATGCTCTGGTGGAGGCATCAAGGACTGAAATGGTGTGAATGAGTAAAACCTTAATTTGCGGCCTCGATTGCTGTTTTTAATTTTATATACAAATTCGCCACGGTTTCCATCTGATTCCACAACTGTATGTTCCTATGATTCTATTTGATTAATAGATTCGTTGGCAAATACAATTTTGGCATCATAATAGTCGTTTGTTAAATAATCCACAGCAATATTTACGACAGGTTCTTCATTTTGTCTGATGCTATTTAGAAACAAATAAAATGCTTCACCATCTTCTGAGAAAATAGTTAACCTGGATTCTTGAGAAACAGAAAGTGTGGACACAAATAGGAGCATTAAGTATAGGTGTTTCATATCAATGAATTTTTAAATGAGGTGTTTTTTTAAATTAGCCAAAAATAATATTTATTTGCATACATAACGCTTTCAATAAGCACTTATATTGTTGTTTCATGTATTGATATTTATTGTTTTATAATGGTCACATGGAACACCCAAATTAACATTTTGCTGTGTGATTAAAGTTTAATAATGGGTGATCTATTTTATTATTGGTATTGAAATTTTGATTTTTGAGTTTATGTTTTTACACTCGACCAACCAGGAGCCATTATATTGAATTTCAATTTTTTAAACTTGGCTTAAAAACAGTTCACAGCTTAGTAAATATTAATGTCAATATGATGGCTTTAGTGTTTTTAATCCCATATCTCAGGACGATTGATTTTCATTGCTCTTAAATAGGAAAGGAATTGTCCTGCGTGCACAGATTCGTGATATCCAATTCGCAATAAATAGTTTCCAAGAAGTTTCTTTTGTCCATTTCCGGGATGAATAATCTCAGTTTCGTTTAATTCTATATCCGAAAATTGTCTAACACGTTCTAAAAATATATTCCTATAGGGTTCGGCAAATTCAAGTTCGTCAGCAATACTAGTAAATGGTCGGTTTTTCCAAGGTGTTTTATAATCTGTCATGTTCCCATTGTTAATTATAATATTCCATCCATAATCGGCTTCTAAAACATGTCTTATCATTTCTATAGCAGTCATTGCTTTTTCGTCAGGCTTCCAATTGTAATAACTTTTAGGGAGTCCGTTCCAGAGTTTGATGCTTCTTCTTCTAATTTCATTAAAGTTTAAAATTATAAGTTCAGATTGAGTCATTTCTTGTTTCAAGTACGTTGTTATAGGTTGTTGTTAATTTTTCTTTTAATAGCCTACAAAGGCTTTACGGTAAAAAACGCCAAGATTAAACGATTCTATCCAAAAAGGCCTTAATGTTTTCTTGGTTGGCCCGAATCAGTTCAGCTTTGGCATTCTCTATATCTTGTGGCTTTTTGTCTTGAGAGAGTTTAAATTTCCCTTCCCAGGACAATATCTCTATCTCAAAACCTACCACATAAGGTATAAACTGTTCCATTTTATCATTATTCATATCCAAAACATATTTGTGCATAGGTGCTTCCAAGAATTCGGTCATGGCAACCATGGATTGTTTAATGGTTTCCGGGTTGGTGATTTCTTTGGCATGTCCAGTTATATGTACCTTAATATAGTTCCAAGTGGGCAATTGCGTTGTGGTGTAAATACTTGGCGAAATATAGCATTGTGGACCAGAAAAAATTAGGGTTACAGGTAAGTCGTTTTTAAGTAAATTGGCATGAGGATTGTTTTTGTCCAAATGTCCAATAAGTTTTCCTGCCTCGTAAATAAGAGGTAAATGTGTAATCACAGGCTCATGGTTGTTAACCGAAATAACAGTTGCCAACGGATAGCTTTTCATGACGTCTATTAACTGTTGCCTGTTGTGATTTTGGTGATGTTTAGGTGGATAGCTCAAAAGAAATTGAAGGGTTTTATATAAATGATTTTTTTTTGATTTATAAAATTACAATATTTATCTTTATTGGATGCAGGAAAAAGAGCCATCATTTTCTATTAAAAACTGGAACCAAACAGACCAGCCAAGAGAAAAACTTCGCGATAAGGGCAAAGCCAGTCTAAGCGATGCCGAACTGGTGGCCATACTTATTGGCTCTGGTAGCAAAAACGAAAGTGCTGTAGACTTAAGCAAACGTATCCTTGCCAGTGTAGACAACAATTTAAATGCTTTGGGAAAATTGTCATTAAAACAGTTAATGGACTTTAAAGGTATAGGCGAAGCCAAAGCCATAAGTATTGCTGCTGCCCTGGAATTAGGTCGTAGGAGAGGAGGAGAGGCTCTTGTGCAGAAACAGAAAATAACCTCTAGCCAGTCTGTGTTTCACATTATGCAGCCTTTATTAGGAGAGTTGCCTCATGAAGAATTCTGGATTATTTACTTGAACAATTCCAATAAAATCATTCAAAAAAATCAATTGAGCAAAGGAGGTATTACAGGCACCTTGGTAGATGTACGCTTGGTGCTTAAAAATGCCCTTGAAGTAGGGGCTACAGGTCTTATTTTGGTTCATAACCATCCATCTGGAACTTTAAAACCCAGTGAAGCCGATAAACAACTAACACGAAAACTGAAACTGGCAGGCGAAAGTTTGGACATAAAAGTTTTGGACCATGTTATCATAACGGAAAAAGCCTATTTTAGCTTTGCTGATGAAGCCATATTATAGACATTTCAAGAAAAAAAGCAAATTCCAAATTCCAAAGCCAATAAACAGGTTTTGCAAAGGGAATTGGTTACTTTTAGGGTTTCGGAATTGGAGCCTTGAATTTTCAATTTAAAATCATACATGTTACTAGTATATACCCACAAAATAACACCTCGTTTAAAATATGCCTTCAAACAGGTTTTTACCAGGATTTTAGGCATTCCTGTGGATTTTACAACGACCATTGAAGATTTTATTGCTCACGATAGCTTAAAAATGTCTTATACCAGACAACCTCTAAGCAACGAGATATTTGTTAGAAGTCATGATATCCTATACGAACAGGGGCTTTCCGATGTTGAAATAAGTGTCCAGGACTGGGAAGAAACCAAATGCTTCTTTTTTAATGGCGATAAAAGTGCCATCCCATTTGATATTTTTTCGGCTACCTTCTACCTGCTCAGTCGGTATGAAGAATATTTGCCACACGTTAAAGACCAATATGGCAGGTTTACAGCTCAAGAAAGTTTGGCTTATAAACATGATTTTTTGCATCAACCTGTTGTGGATATTTGGGCTTATAAATTTAAAAAAGTCTTTCAGGAAAACTATCCGGATTTTCAGTTTCCCGAAAGGCAATATACCATTAAACCTATTATAGATGTGCCTTCAGCTTATAATTTTAAGCTTAAGGGCATAATGAGAACCTTTGGTGGTACGTTTAAAGACTTGTTCAGTTTTAATTTTAAAAAACTATATTACAGGTATATGGTGCTTTTTGGTCTGAAAAGGGATACTTATGATACCTTTAAGTACATTATAAACAAACAAAAACACAGCCAGTTCAAATTCCTTTTTTTCTTTTTAATAGGCGATTACTCTACCTATGATAAAGGCATTGATGCCCAAAAGAAGAAGTTTATCACACTTATCAAGCAAGTGGCAGATTATTGCCAAGTTGGCCTAAAAGCTTCATATTTTGCTTTGGAGGACATTAGCATTTTAAAAAAAGAAAAAGGACGTATGGAAGCCATTTTAAATACCTCACTAACGGCCTCCAGACACTCTTTTTCAAAACTGAACTTACCGGAATCCTATAGAAATTTGGTAGAATTGGAAATTTTGGAAGATTATACCATGGGTTATGTCAACCATCCTGGCTTTAGGGCTGGAACCTGCACGCCTTTTTTCTTTTACGATCTGGATTACGAAATACAGACCCCTTTAAAAATATGTTCTTATCACTTGCTGGATTATTCGCTATTGAAGTTCCAGTCATTGTTGGATAAGAAAAAGGCCTTGAACGAAATTATATATCAGGTTAAAAAAGTTCATGGAGAGTTTGTGCCAGTGTTCCATAATTATACTTTTAGTGAGGTGGATAGATGGAAAGGCTATAAAGACTTGTTTAATATTATTTTAGAATCAGCTCATGAAAATTAAAGGCATAAAAGACGTTTTTTTCGATTTGGACCATACGCTTTGGGATTTTGATAAAAATTCGGCACTAACATTCCATAAAATATTTAAAATGCACAACGTGACAGTGGATATAGATGAATTTTTAAGTCATTACGAGCCTATAAACCTAGAGTATTGGAAACTTTACAGAGAAGATAAAATAGACAAAGCCTCTTTGCGCTATAACCGGTTGAATGATACTTTCAATAGAATTTCTTTTCAAGCAGACAGCACCTTAATCCATAAATTGTCTACAGATTATATTGCTTACTTAACGTCTTTCAACCATTTGTTTCAAGACACCTTGGGCACTTTAAACTATTTAAAACCTAAATATCGCTTACATATAATAACCAATGGGTTTCAGGAAGTGCAAGAAAGTAAACTTAAGAACTCAAACATTTATCACTTTTTTAAATCGGTTACGGATTCGGAGCAGGTTGGTGTAAAAAAACCAAATCCCATTATTTTCAACCATGCGTTACAGAAGGTCAAAGCCAATCCGGAATCCAGTATCATGATTGGTGACAATATGGAAGCAGATGTTTTGGGCGCACTGAATTTTGGTATGGAAGCCATATATTTCAACTATTTAAAAACTGCTGCCCAAAGCCACATCAAACAGATAAATAAATTAGAGGAATTAAAATTATTTTTATAATCCTTACTATCTTTACACGAATTTAAAAAAAACGCACATGTTTAAGAAATTTCTGTTATTTGCCATACTTTGTATCTTCTCCATGGCATCGTTCTCACAAAACAGTGTTAATGATTATAAATATGTTATTGTACCCAACCAATACGATTTTTTAGATGAAGAAGACCAGTTTCAGCTTAACTCCATATCACATTTTTTATTCAATAAATACGGATTCATAGCATTAAAGGAGGACGAGATATTTCCTGAAGATTTAATGTTTAATCCTTGTTTAGCATTAAAATCAGATGTTGCAGACGAATCCCGTACCTTTAAAACAAGGTTGAGAATAGAATTAACAAATTGCAAAGGAGAACTTATCTATTTTTCAGATTTTGGTGAGAGTTTTGAAAAAAAGTATGCCATTGCTTATAACAAAGCGTTAAGAGATGCTTTTTTACATTTGAAGGCTTTAAATTACAAATACCAGCCAAATGAAACCATTCTGGCCATGGGCACGTCTAAAAGCGAAGCTTCTAAAGAAGAAATTGAAAAGCTCAAAGAAGAACTGGCTGCTTTAAAAGAAGAAAAAAACAACCAAACCACTCCTGAGGGCGTTGTTGCTGAGACAGCAGAAACTGTTGCTGATTCCACCACCAAAACCATGGAAACCCTATTGTTTGCACAAAAAACGGATGGAGGTTACCAACTTGTGGATAAATCCTCAAAGGTTGTTATGGTTCTTTTAAATACAAGAAATCCAGAAGTCTTCATGGTTCAAGGTAAAAATGCCATGGTTTTTAAAGAAGCAGGAGCGTGGGTGCTTTCAGAAAATGATGGAAATCAGGTAACTAACACCAAATTGAATATCAAGCTTTAATATTTGTATTTGTCTTTCCAACGAATTTTCAAAAACTCCCTTTGGGCTTGTTCCCTTGAGTTATTCCCAGGATTGTAGAGTGTGGTGTTTTTTATGTCTTCCGGTAAAAATTCTTGTTTGGCAAAATTGTTTTCATAACTATGCGCGTATTTGTAATCTTCGCCATAGCCCAATTCTTTCATAAGTTTGGTAGGTGCATTCCTTATGGCAAGAGGCACAGATAAGTCTCCTGTGTTTTTTACCAACTCCTGCGCTTTGTTAATGGCTTCATAAGCAGCATTGCTTTTAGGGGAACAAGCCAAGTAGGTTGCACACTGACTTAAAATAATACGCGATTCTGGATGTCCAATGGTCGAAACAGCCTGAAAGGTATTGTTTGCCATAATCAAAGCAGTTGGGTTGGCATTGCCAATATCTTCACTGGCAAGGATAAGCAATCTTCTGGCGATAAACTTTACATCCTCACCACCTTCAATCATTCTGGCCAACCAATACACAGCAGCATTAGGATCGCTACCACGAATGGATTTAATAAAAGCAGAAATAATGTCGTAATGTTGTTCACCTGTTTTATCGTATCGAACTGTATTGTTTTGAACTTTTTGTAAAACCGATTCGTTGGTTATGGTTATTTTATCTGATGTCTCAGAGTTGACTATCAATTCAAAAATATTCAATAATTTTCTGGCATCACCACCAGAAAGGCGCAATAAGGCATCTGTTTCTGTTAGTGTTATGTTTTTTTTAGATATCTGCTCATCTTTTTCAATAGCTCGCCTTAAAAGGGCTTCTAAATCGTTTTTGCTAAAAGAATTTAAAATATAAACCTGACAACGGGATAAAAGGGCAGGAATTACTTCAAAACTCGGATTTTCTGTTGTGGCACCAATTAAAGTCACCCAACCTTTTTCTACAGCTTGTAATAAAGAGTCTTGTTGTGATTTACTAAATCTATGAATTTCATCTATAAATAAAATAGGATTTTTGGTTGTAAACAAACCACCACTGGTTTTGGCTTTTTCAATGACATCACGTACGTCCTTTACTCCGGAATTTATTGCGCTTAATGTATAAAATGGCCTTCCAGATTCTGTGGCAATAATATTGGCAAGTGTTGTTTTGCCTATTCCAGGAGGTCCCCAAAAAATCATGGAGGGAATT
>SWCA01008590.1_pt1 | contig 10243 bp, 13 predicted proteins | sample 4692961 | NCBI WGS metagenome assembly SWCA01 (sample SAMN10267275, study PRJNA491770) | bioreactor metagenome | isolation source: DHS bioreactor inoculated with | place: Japan: off Shimokita Peninsula
GCACATCCTTCACCACCAAATAATACCAGTGTAAAAGTGTGGCCTTGCGGTGTGGATGTGCAAATGGGTTTAAACGGTTAGGAGGAAATATGTTATGTGAGGAGAACTCTCTCTCTCTCTCTCTCTCTCTCTCTCTCTACGAAAATGGGCAAAGCAAGCACACGGGAGTATTTTATAAAAGCGGAATACAACCGGTTAAGTGCCTGCCATTTCATGGATGTGGGACTATAAATAAAACAGGCGTTAAAGATAAGAAATTTAGAAGTATTTGTCAGGTGAAAAATGAAAATTTTTATTTCACATTTTCTAAACAGTTGATTTAACTGGTGTTACGGGTGTTTTGTGTGGGTTGATGTAACCGGAAGCCTGGAAACGAAAGCGAATTCCTGGTAACAACATTTGAAGTAGTTTCTTATTCACCGTTTATTTGCTGATGCGTTGTTTTGGACACGCAGCGTGTATTTGCGCTGCAATTTAGTGAATTATTGGTTAGTGCTTGGTTTATCCATTAGTGAAATAAAAAAAATAACAAATCATTGGTAAATGCCCAATCTTTTGGCGGCAAAGGCTAAATATGTATTTATAGCATCGGTGTCACCTTCTTCGGGAATATAAACATTGTTGATTTGTAGGTTGCTATTTATTAAAAAGAAGTAGGGAATGTTGAGCGTATCGGGCGGCAGACCCGTATGTTGAATGCTAAAAACCGGAAGCTCCAGCCGATTCATGCGTTTGAACTGGTAAAGGTAGGCTGGTTCACTATAGTATGCCAATAATAAGGTATTGGTTGCATTGAAAATGGCATCTTCTTTTATCTCTGTTAGCATGTCATCAACGCACGATTGGCAATTTAGTTCTGAATATCGTAGTACCAATACAGGTTTTGAAATTATGTTGTTTATGGCAAGGGTGTCGCCTATTTCATTGAATACCTCAAGCTGGGGATTGAGTTTAGCACCTTCTGTAAATAGTTGAAACTGCATAAGGGTTTTCTGATTGGCATGGAGCGATTTTAAAGAAGCAACGACCCGATTGTATTCATCCTTGCTTATGCCATTGCCAGCCCATAAGAAACGACCAAAAATCAGGACAGCTATTAAAGCAATATTCAAAATTGTGAGAATCCATATCGCCTGCTTTTCTGAAGATTTCATAGTCTTTGTTATTGTTCCTTAAAAGTTACCAGCATTAGCACCGGATTGTCGGTTTCTTTCACATCTTTGAGTTTTTCGAGCAGTTGGAGGCGGCGGGTTTCAGTAAGGAATGGAGCAGATGTCTTATTCTCGTCTATTAACCTGCGCACTTGCCATGCATCTAACGAAGAAACAAAGTAGTCGTTTTTTGCGAAATAAAACTCCCTAGGATGAAAGATATTTGCTGGCATTGGTGGTATTTTGAAATATTTTGCGCCCTTTGTGACAACATTTATCAATGCGCGATGATAATGGCCTTTCCTGCTGTTCCGGATTGTAACAATAAGATGATTTGAATCGTAAACTATATCACCACTTATAGCTGATATATCATGTTCAAGTTCATATTGCAAAAGCTGGTTGCTCTTAATATAGTCTATCCTGTTATTTGGAATCAAATCCGGAATATTTTCATTGTTATCGATAAATATTATCCTGAATTTTGGAGTGACTTTACCATTAATAATAGAAAAAATTGTGTCTTTAAGTGATGGTGGAGTTATTCCCCATTCCTCTTTATCCCCTCCACACTGAATAAAGCGGGATGCAGCGAATGAAAAATGAGTATAAGGCATCATCATTTTCTTTATGTCACCCGTGGAGTCTGAAAGTGTTAGGTGATATTTATATTCTACTTCATCGCTTTTATGCCAAAAATATAAAGTATCTGTATTGAAAGCATAAAGATTTATAGTATGTCCTAACTTTTTATTTTTAATATCAAAGAATGACTCTGATATTGGATGGCCATCCTGGTTAAATATCAAGAGTTTTCCGTTGTCCAATAAATATATTCTACCTTCAGATGAAATTGAAAAATCAAACAGATGATTCACTTGAAATGGGGCTTTGCCTTTTTGGCCAATAAGATTAATAAATCTGCCCTCCTCGTCGAAAATAAATATACCACTTTTCCAACATTTTATAAAAATCCGGTTATTTTTAAAGATTATCTTATGTATTTCATCCATAATTATTTCATTCTTTGTTTCAAGGGGAATAAAATGAATATCTTCTATTAGATCATCCCATTCAGACAAATGAAAATTGTCTTTAATGGAAATTTCAAATTCAGGAAAAGAATTGTTTTGCTTTATATTTGAATTACAGCTACTTATGATCACTGCAATCAAAATTATTAATACTATTTTCATACATTAATTTTAGAATCTTGAGCGGCTTTGCTTAACCGCTCAAGATTAATTTGAAATCGTTTTGCTAATTAATTTCATAGCCGTATATGGGTGTTGCTCCACAGGTAGAGGTGCAATCCCAATCAGTACAACTAATCCATTCGCCACCGACCTTCTGGTAACACTCTCCTCTGGTATAATGTCCGCCATCAATTTGGCAATCCCATTCCGTAGCATCCCATCTTAATTCCGGTATAGCCATTCCATGTTTGGGACTTAAGCTAAATACCGTAGTTAATATGGCAAAATTACCGGCAATTATAATTAAAATTAATTTTTTCATGGCTTAAAAGTTTTTAAATTAATATCTTCGGAGTTTGAGCTTACTCCATGAATTACTCTTAGAAAATCATTTCACGGCGGCACATCCTTCACCACCAAATTATACCAGTGTAAAAGTGTGGCTTTGCGGTGTGGATGTGCAAATGGGTTTAGAAGTTTAGGGTTAAAATAAAAGATTTTATGAAGATTGAGAAATCTCTCTCTCTCTCTCTCTCTTTCTCTCTCTCTCTCTCTCTCTCTCTCTCTCTCTCTCTACGCAAATAGGCAAAGCAAGCATACGGGAGTGCTTTAAAAGCGGAATGCAACCGGTTAAGTGCCTGCCATTTCATGGGTGTGGGACTATAAATAAAACAGGCGTTAAAGATAAGAAATTTAGAAGTATTTGTCAAGTAAAAAATGAAAATTTTTATTTCACATTTTCTAAAACAATTGATATAACCGGTGTTTCGGGTGTTTTGTGTGGATTGATGTAACAGGAAGCCTGGAAACGAAAGCGAATTCCCGGTAACAATTTACCGCATTGTTGTTTACTGATTCATTTCAATAACGTTAAGCTTATCCCTTGCCATTTCCAGGTACTTATCAAGTAATTCGGGGTAGGCCATATCAGGTATGTAAAGCGATTTAATACGATGTTCGGAATCAAGGATACATAAGTAGGGGAGCATCAAATTATCAAGATCCTGGTGGAAAGAATCCGGTATGTACCAGGATTGCTTAACGAAGTAGTTCTCAGCCAGGGCCGGATTAGCATCTGAGTAGATAAATATAACGCGCTCATTCTCTTTAAAATCCTGGATGCAAAAACTAATTCGATCAATGATAAAGTCAATGCAGGGAGAACACATATTCCCCGAAAATCTGAATACCAGGCTGGGGCTGTTGGTAAGACTATACAAATTGGTGTTTTCGTTCGTATCAGGAAATGTTAATGTTCTGCTATCTATAATAGTGTCTAATTCATATCTCCAACTTCTCACAGAGTTGAAAACTAGATTATTGACGGCTGGAGGATTATTGTAGATGTAAACAAGGCGTTCACCATACTTTTTAAATTCACGTAAAATTACAAGGCCAGTGAATATAAAAACCACTAAAAACAAAATATTAATGAGAAGTTTTTTCATCAGCAATGTTCCTTCAATTTATACTAATTATTAGTGCAGTTGTCAAAAATATATTAGAATTGGTGACGTCTGGATGAAATTTTTTTATTCACTATTGTTACTTTTTTAAATCAGAGATGATCAGTACCGGATTGCTATACTCATTGATACTATCCAGGCTTGAAATTTTAAAATCATTTTTGACTTGGTCATTAATATAAAGATTCAAATAATTAGCCGGAATTAAAGCATAAAGATAGTTTTTATATAAAGTGGGACTATAAAAAAAAACCAAATCATTGTTGAATTTCTTAAAGAGTAATCCAGAAGAATATTTCTTGTGGAAGATATAAGTAAATATATCAGCTTTAAACTTAAAAGAACTAATAAGAAATTCATTAGATTCTGTTGCCCATGATTTATAGATTATTTCTAATTCCTGTGTGATGGCATCATTTAAAAGCTTTTCAGGGCCGAATCCAGTTATTTCGAATGGCTCAATATTCTTACCTTTAAAATCAAAACAATGAAATGGCTCCAATTTAGCTTTATTAAGATAGTAAATACATGAACCGAAAGCTTCTCGTAAAAGAACGCTGTCTCCATATCTATGAAACGGCGATACACCAACTCCAATAGCATATTCAGGATGTTTGTGAAATCTTCGTATAATACGATCCTCTTTAATTGAATACAAAGTCAGACGTTCACCAGCCAGATCCGTATAAAAAGCTACCAGATTTTTGGAATAATTGACTATATAATGAATTGCTCTTGTATCAGGAACGTAATATTTGCCAAAAAAATCCCCATTCAAATTATATCTGTAAACAGACCCGAACTTAGTCATAATGTCAATTGTAGTATCGTAAGGATTAATATCAAAATCCTTAATTTCGGGGTATTCATTAGGCCCTTTTCCTTTTCCTTTTAACCGGGAGATGAACTTGCCTTCTAAATTAAAGGTTACAATAGAATGATCAGAAATATCTAATATAAACAGGCATGTGTCGAAAATAAGATATTTTTTATACTTCCCGATTAATGAATTTTCGTTTAATTCCAGATTTATGGCTTTAATAGACGAAAAAACATCCGTCATCTCAACGTTATTTGTGAAATTATTTACATCAATCACGAGTGGCTTGTTTTTTAAATTATCGCTTTTACAAGATGTTAACCAGAGTAATATCATTGCGAAAAAAAATATGTTATTTATTCTCATAATTTGATTCTTTATAATAGAACTGCAATTATTAAATTGCAGTTCTATTAGAATTTTCAACTCTAAACTGAAAAATGTCCCAATTATGGGGCTACCATTGATTATTATTTGGGCTACAGTTAATCAATACTACTGTAATAAGACTGCAATGGTCGTTCTGATAGCCTGTCCACTCGCAATAAGCAAAAACGGTTGATCCACTGATGTCAGTTTTCATTTTGTGGCAATCACCGTAATTGTGACCTACACTAGGACATGTGACGTTTGCATAGGTGGGCTGGATGAAATTTGATAGTGATATTTTTGCTGATTCAACAGTGTTAGATGGGAATGAAAACACAAAGAGGAATGCGGTAATTAGCAATCAAAACACAAATTCTTTTCATGATTAATTATGTTTTAAGGAAATGATAAATTTACCGGGTACTTCCAGTTTTATTAGTTATAGAACTGAATGGATAGGCAGAACTTTAGATAATAAAGTCATCCATTCTATTGTCTGTATCACGGCGGCACATCCTTCACCACCAAATTATACCAGTGTAAAAGCGCGGCCTTGCGGTGTGGATGTGCAAATGGGTTTAAACGGTTAGGAGGAAATATGTTATGTGGGGAGAACTCTCTCTCTCTCTCTCTCTCTCTCTCTACGAAAATAGGCAAAGCAAGCATACGGGAGTACTTTATAAAAGCGGAATGCAACCGGTTAAGTGCCTGCCATTTCATGGGTGTGGGACTATAAATAAAACAGGCGTTAAAGATAAGAAATTTAGAAGTATTTGTCAAGTGAAAAATGAAAATTTTTATTTCACATTTTCTAAACAGTGGATTTAACTGATGTTTCGGGTGTTTTTGCGTGGGTTGATGCCTTATAAAATAACAGCCCGGTTATAAACATTTTTACTTATGCCATCACCACCCCAAAAGAACCTTCCATAAATTAGCAATGCTATTATGGCAAAATTCAAAATTGTAGGACCCCATATCACCTGTTTATCCGAAGATTTCATAAAGTCCTTGTTTATTATTCCTTAAGAGTTACCAGCATCAGCACCGGATTGTCGGTTTCTTTCACATCTTTGAGTTTTTCGAGCAGTTGGAGGCGGCGGGTTTCAGTAATGAATGGAGCAGATGTCTTATTCTCGTCTATTAATCTGCGCGCTTGCCATGCATCCATTGAAGAAACAAAATAACCATTATATGAAAGATAAAACATTTGGGGATAAAAAAGATTTTCCGGCTTTTTAGTTATATCGAAGTATGTTATATTATGTGTGCTGGTGTTTATCAAAACTTGTTTGAAAAGACCTCTTTTGACGTTTCGTGCTACAACAATAAGATGATTAGCATTGTAAACTATATCAGTTACGATGGTACTTATATCATGTTCAAGTTCATATTGCAAAAGCTGGTCGCTCTTATTATAGTCTATCCAGTTATTTGGAGTCAAATCAGGAATATTTTCATTGTTATCGATAAATTTTATCCTGAATTTTGGAGTGACTTTACCATTAATAATAGAAAAAATTGTATCTTTAAGTGATTGTGGAGTTATTCCCCATTCCTCTTTTTTCCCTCCACACTGAATAAAGCGGGATGCAGCGAATGAAAAATGAGTATAAGGCATCATCATTTTCTTTATGTCACCCGTGGAGTCTGAAAGTGTTAGGTGATATTTATATTCTACTTCATCGCTTTTATGCCAAAAATATAAAGTATCTGTATTGAAAGCATAAAGATTTATAGTATGTCCTAACTTTTTATTTTTAATATCAAAGAATGACTCTGATATTGGATGGCCATCCTGGTTAAATATCAAGAGTTTTCCGTTGTCCAATAAATATAATCTACCTTCAGATGAAATTGAAAAATCAAACAGATGATTCACTTGAAATGGGGCTTTGCCTTTTTGGCCAATAAGATTAATAAATCTGCCCTCCTCGTCGAAAATAAATATACCACTTTTCCAACATTTTATAAAAATCCGGTTATTTTTAAAGATTATCTTATGAATTTCATCCATAATTATTTCATTCTTTGTTTCAAGGGGAATAAAATGAATATCTTCTATGAGATCATCCCATTCAGACAAATGAAAATTGTCTTTAATGGAAATTTCAAATTCAGGAAAAGAATTGTTTTGCTTTATATTTGAATTACAGCTACTTATGATCACTGCAATCAAAATTATTAATACTATTTTCATACATTAATTTTAGAATCTTGAGCGGCTTTGCTTAACCGCTCAAGATTAATTTGAAATCGTTTTGCTAATTAATTTCATAGCCGTATATGGGTGTTGCTCCACAGGTAGAGGTGCAATCCCAATCAGTACAGCTAATCCAGCGGCCACCGACCTCCTGAAAACACTCCCCCCTGGTATATTGTCCAGAATGACCTGGAAGATTGCAAACATGTTCAGTGGCATCCCATTTTAATTCTGGTATAGCCATTCCATGTTTGGGACTTAAGCTAAATACCGTAGTTAATATGGCAAAATTACCGGCAAGTATAATTAAAATTAATTTTTTCATGGCTTAAAAGTTTTTAAATTAATATCTTCGGAGTTTGAGCTTACTCCATGAATTACTCTTAAAAAAGCATCTCACGGCGGCACATCCTTCACCACCAAATTATACCAGTGCAATAGCATGGCCGTGCGGTGTGGATGTGCTAATGGGTTTAAAAGGTTAGGGTTAAATATGTTGTGTGGGGAGAACCTTCTCTCTCTCTCTCTCTCTCTCTCTCTCTCTCTCTCTCTCTCTCTACGGTAATGGGCATTTGAGCATCACCACCGGCGGTTGGTAGTATAATGTGATGTATGGAGTGTTGGTAAAACATTCGCTTGAGATTAATCGTCTATAAAGATAAAACAATTGGATAGTGCGAATGAGGTCAAATTCATATTCGTTCATATCTGTTTATTATTCGTATGCTTTTTTCGGGTATTCGTAGCTGAAGAATGTTGTAAAATTTTAAAATTCAACTTGGTTTATCCAAAAGTATGGTCATTTATGTTGAACTGTTTCGTATTTCGTAGCTTGCCTGCGGGCAATAAATTCAAAAACAGTTTCTGGTCAGGTGGGGAAGGGTTTTCAAAAAAGCGGGGAAATGATAAAGGAATTGCAGCCTATTAAGAGCAGTAGGGCCGCCAAAAAAGTTGTAGTTGCAAGTGTTTTGAACATGCGAAGGATATTTGAGCTGCAATTTAGTGAATTATTGTTTATCGGTTGACTAAAACAGCGATGAAATTCATTAAAAAATAAAAGATTACGGGTGAATGCCCAATTTTTTGGCGGCAAAGTAGCCGAGTTTTGAGTTCAATCTATGTTTCATTTGACATTTGACTATTTTTTCATTGATGATTATTCTTATTGTAAAGTACTTTGGCTAAAATATTTAGCAGTATATTCTTCCATAATAAAATAATTATATTGATTAGGAAAGAATAACTTGTGAAAAGATAAATCCGGCTTTAGAACCAGTAAGAAAGCTCCGGAATTATTGTTTTTGTCAAATGTCCTGATTAGAAATATTTATTACTCTGACAGATTTATCATTCATAAAATTATGAAATTCTTCTGCATAATCATCATTAGGAAATGATGTTAATACTAAAAATTGCTGATTGGAGTTTTTGTGATATTTTTCAATATTTTCGATTACCGGATAAACACAACTTTCACAATAAGGGAAATTAATGCGTAAAATTAATTTCTCCTTTGAATCTAAAATAGAATCCAGTACTTGTGATGTGCTATCTGTAATTAATAAATTAGCATCTTCAAATTGAAATGTTTGAAAAATAGATCTGGATAACTTCCGATCTTTCATTGATAATATTTGTATTAATATTATCAAATTCTGATCTATGTGTTCCATCTCTTTTAAGAAACATCACACATAAGAAAATATTTAATGAAATTAACGCAATAATTAATATATTTTTCATCATAGTGCGTATTTTTTAATATTTACCGTCCCGTCAATAGGGTAATTTCTCTCAATGCAAAATATTGAATTCTCCTTTTCATCATAACAAAAACAAGCAGGTGTATAGTCTAGACTGTATGCTGCTTTCAGATTCCCATTCCAATCAAAAGATAAGATTTCTGAAGGGAATAGCTTAGAATCGCGAAGTATATTCCAGGGTTGGCCGGCTCTATGGACCAGATAATATTTTTTTGTTCCGAATGATGAAATATAGAAAATACGGTTGGTATCTTCGACACCGGAAAATGAAGTGGACAATGTCGGTTTTGCTATTTGTGAATAAGAATATTGCTTTAATAATTTGCCATCCAAATCGTAAAATGAGATGATATCAAGATATCGGTAAGCAAAAACAAGGGTTTGCCCATTCGAGCACAAAGTTCCATAATATAAAGAATTCAGGTATCTGCTTTCAACATCTTTAAATAATGGAGTGTAGGTTATCCATGTCATATTTTTAGTCGATTTGTTGTAGATAAAGAATAATCCATTGGGATTGTCATTATCCAATCCGGCAATGTTATCATTGGATAATTGGTTGAATTCAGATGGGCCAAATAATTCTTTATCAGTGATTTGTGATTTAATATTGCCTTTGAAATTTCCCATCTTTATTATGCCTTCAAAATTAATAGAGGTAAATGTTGGTAAATTTAAATTGTAGAAGTCGAAGAATATTTTATTATCCTGATCCAAATTGTTGGTTTTAAATGGGAAAGGATAGTTGAAATCGTAAGGTCCTTTACCTTTTTTACCAAACCGGGTAATCAGTTTCAGAGTATTTTTGTTATAAACACTAAAATAAATTGTATCGCATTCTGAAATTAATACCAGTAATGAATCATGAATAATAAAAATATCATGATAGCAGCCATCCTGAATGGTTGCTGACTGTTGGGATACTAAAGGTATTAAATTGTTTAATTTCTCAGTTTTTTCATTTGAGCAGAAATTCCCTGTTGTAATCAACAATAAAATTGAAAAATAAAGGACTATCTTCTGAAGATAGTATGAAAAACTAAATTCTTTTCGACAATATCTGGTTTCTTTTATTTCTGGTGCTTTCATCGTGCTTAAATATTGTTAATCAATTTCTTAGTATAGATGCTCATTCCTTCAAATCATAGGTTTTAATACTGATTAGTCCTTCACCGGGATTTGATTTTTCGACGGTATAGAGCCGTTTGCTTGATTCATCAACACAGAAACAAACCGGAAGTGAACTTAGCCCATAGTTTTTAAGTAGTTTTTTTT
>SWCA01000047.1_pt1 | contig 10231 bp, 10 predicted proteins | sample 4692961 | NCBI WGS metagenome assembly SWCA01 (sample SAMN10267275, study PRJNA491770) | bioreactor metagenome | isolation source: DHS bioreactor inoculated with | place: Japan: off Shimokita Peninsula
GAGACCAGCTGATTTTAGACCAAATTTTTTCAAGTTGGGTTAAAGATTAATCACCTTGCCGGCTGCCTTTTGAAGCAACTGGATGTCCATCATGGTGCCGGCAATTCCCACTTCCATTTGGTCTATCAGCCCAAAATAATTCAGACAGGTTTTACAGGCCATCAGTTTCACCCCTCTATGCTCGAGTGTCCGAAGGATGTCAGCTACCGGCGAACCGGCGCAAATCAACTTCACCCCAGCATGATAAAAAGCAATCACTTGCGGGAGTTCACGTTCTTCGCAGAGTAGCGTCAGGTAATTTTTGATCAATAATATCGCAAGCTCGTCATCTCCGGCTCCCATACCGTTGCGAGTAATTTGGATGAGGGTTTGTCTCATTTTAGTGTTCGTTGTTTGGTTTTGACGCAAAGATACACCAATGCACGAACCATCCATAACTTAAGCTTCGAATTGCTTCAGTCGATTTGCGATCGTTTTTTCAGGGCGGCCGCTCAAAACCAGCCGATTAAGTCGAAACGACTTACATGATCTTTTTTCGTTCGGGTTTCAGGTTTTTCACCCATTGGTTGACAATGTATTCGTTTTTGTGAATCCATTTGCGTACGCCATCTTCGGGGTCGGCCTCGCTGTGCATCGAGTAGATAAGACTGTTGATTTGCTGCTCTGACAATTGCATGCGCTCGAAAAAACGGGCGACTCTTGGCAAACGCTCAGGCACATTTTTGTTGCCCACTGCATAAATGTTCTCCTGCGCACCAAAAACGTGCAGCGGATCGTTCAGAAACCGGAGCTCGTACCGGGCAAACAGCCAATGTGGTTCCCAGCCGGTGATCACCACTTCTTCGCGGCGTTTAAACGATTCTGAAAAGGCTTTGGTCATGTCCTGCTCCGACAAGCTAAGAAGTTGTATCTCGCCAAGGCCGTATTGATCGATCGCATGACGTGTTTGGTACATCACACCGGCTTCGGTTTCAATCCCAACAATCTCAACATCACTTCCTTTTAAATCTTCGATAGACTGATACTGGCTGTATGCCGGCACCACCAGTCCGGTGCGGGCATGCGGGTAGATGATGCCCAGTTGTTCAATCGCGTTGGCATGTTTTTCCAGGTAATGGCCGTGTGTTTCCGGCAACCAGGCATCGGCAAATATATCGGCTTTTCCACTGGCCACTTCGGCATAGGCGGTTTCCACATCGGTCAGTTTCATTTGCACCTCAAACTCCATTTGCTCTTCAAGCACAATCTTCGCCAGGTTTGTAATGGCAACAGCCTCCGACCAATCGGTGTAAACCAAGTTGACTTGTTGCGCCTGATCCGATTGTTCGTTGTTGCTTGTTGTGCAGGCTCCGGCCAGGAAAAATGCCAACATGGCTGCTACGGTCGTTTTCATCTGCATGTTCATAGTTTCTGATTTTAAGCGATTCACTAATCAAAGAGCGCTTCCAAAAATCCCAGGGTTTGTTTACGGTCTTTCACAATCATCACCGGAATGTTTTTTTCCACCTCCGCCAAGTCCTCCGCTGTGCGGTCCAGAATAACATTGGCCAGTTCCGATTTCACTTTCGAGCCAATCATAATCAGGTCGGCTTGGTTGACCAGTCCGTGGTGATAAAGGACCTGGGCTTCATCGTAATTCTTGTCGTAGAGGTAAGTACAGGGGATCTCCTGAGGGTCGAGCTTCAGCTTTTTCATGAATTTGGCGTATTCCTTTTCACCATGTTTGCTCATTCGCCTTTGCAAGCGTTGTTCGTCTTCCTGTGAATATTGTGGAAAATGGCTGATCGGAATTTTATAGGCATTGATGGCGAAAACCGTTGCTCCGGTGAGCTGCCCAAGTCCAACAGCAGTTTTCATGGCTATTTCCGACATCTTTGTGAAGTCGGTACGAACCAGAATCCTCTCGATCTTCGGAATGACGGTTTCGCTCAGCAGCAAGATTGAAGAAGGCGTGAGCGGCATGGTTCGCCGGGCCAGAGATCCTCTTCCCAGATAGCCAACCTTCTTTCCAAACAGGGTGAGGTTGATCTTTTTATCGCGGGTGAACTGGAGCAATCGGTCCGACTTGATGCCCTCCAACACGACTACTTCAGTCTCAATATGATCCTGATTCGGAAAAGACTTGGAAATCTTCTCCTCCAGTTCTTCCTGGATAATTTTAGTAATTGGCTTTTCCATATCGGGAAAATCACGCAGTATTTCTTGTGGCAGGTCGTAACTTTGCAGCAAGTGAAGGAAATAGATTTTCCGGGCTTCGATTCGATCTACCAAATATGCCGCATAATTGATGAGGAAGTCATCCATCTCTGTCAGGTCCATGCAAACCAGTATGTTGTCCAATTTTTCCATAATGTAATGATCTTGTCGTTTTCAATGCAATTTATCCAGGCGATCGCCACCCCGGATATTTATTTCGATTCTCTTTTCTTCAGAATGTCCACAATGATTTTCTGATAATCTTTGTGCTCGCGATCCCGGACACGCTCCATCATTTCTTCGTATTCACCCCGCAGGCCTTTCATCAGACTCCAGGCAATAATAATCAGGATAATGGCAAAAGGCAATCCGGTTGAAATGGCTGCCGTTTGCAGGGCTTGTAATCCGCCACCCAGAAGTAGCACTGCTGCTACGGCCCCTTCAGTGAGCGCCCAGAAAATTCGCTGCGCAACAGGCGCTTCCAGCTTTCCTCCCGCAGTCAGGCTGTCGACAACCAGGGAGCCGGAGTCGGAACTGGTAACAAAAAAGCTGGTTACCAGAATCACACCTACCATGGAGGTAACCTGCGAAATCGGGAACTGCTCGAGCAAGACAAAGAGCGAGGTAGCAACATTTTCTTTCACAGCACCGCCAATGTCGGCCAGGCTATTCAGCTCAAGAAACAGGGCGCTGCCTCCAAAGGCAGAGAGCCATAGGAAAGTCAACAAGGTGGGAACAATCAGCACGCCCAACACAAATTCTTTCAGGGTGCGCCCCCGGGATATGCGTGCGATGAACATGCCAACAAAGGGAGACCAGCTCACCCACCAGGCCCAGTAAAAGACGGTCCAGCTGTTTTGCCAGTCCGATTGCTGGTAGGTTTCTGTCCAAAAACTTAGCTCGAAGAAGTTTTGCAGGTAGCTTCCCAGGTTTTGCACAAACGAGTCGACAATAAATAAGGTGGGACCAACGATAATGATAAAAAGCAAAAACAAGCCGGCTAAAACAATGTTGATTTCACTCAGTCGCTTTACTCCTGAACTCAGGCCAGCAACTACCGAGCCGGTAGCGGCAATTGTGATCAGAGTAATCAGAATCACCTGGCTGTTCACGGTGTCGGGCAGGTTAAACAGGTGAGCCAGACCGGCACTTACTTGCTGCACGCCCATCCCAAGTGACGTTGCCAAGCCGAAAAGTGTAGCCACCACGGCCAGTACGTTAATCATTTTTCCGATCGGGCCATTCACTTTCCTTCCCAATAAAGGATAAAATACAGAGCTGATGGTCAGCGGTAATCCTCTGTTGAAGGTGAAGAAAGCCAATGCCATGCCTACCAAAGCGTAAATCCCCCAGGCATGTAGGCCCCAATGCAGAAAGGTAAGTTCCATTGCAATTTTGGCGGCCTCGACCGTTTGCCCCTCCGAAGTTGGGGCGTTAAAAAAGTGGTTCATTGGTTCGCCCACACTCCAAAATAAAATACCAATACCCATTCCGGCGCTGAACAGCATGGCAAACCAAGCTCCTTTCGAAAACTCCGGTTTGGCATTTCGGCCACCCAACTTGATGGTGCCAAACTTGCTAAAAGCAATGTACAAAACAAAAATGAGGAAAAAGTTGACAGCCAGAACGAAAAACCATCCGCCACCATTGGAAATCGCACCCTGAATACTGCTGAATACCTCAGCCATGGGCTCACCAACAATTAGGGTAACTGAAATAAATAGAATAATTAAAATGGCGGAAGGCCAAAAAACGGGGGCATCAACATCAAAATACTTTTTCTTGGTTTTTAATTCAGGATTGATTTCATCCTGCTGTTCTTTTTCTGCCATAAGTGCGGTTTTTCATTTCTACTCTATGCTGGTAAACGGTGTCGAAATCTGGCTTCCTCTGCAAGATAAGAAAATTGAAGGGGAATCAAAAGGATGTTTTGCTGCAGATTCACACATCTGCAGATATCCTTCCAAGTAAAAAGAGGCACTGATCAATCGACCACTGCCTCTTTTTTTGGATCCCTAATTCCGGCTTATTCTTTCTTCAGCAAATCCCTGATTTCAGCCAATAATTCCTGGTCCTTGGTTGGAATAATAGGTGCTGGCTCAGCTGGCTTTTCGTCTTCTTTCTTCTTCATGTTCACCATCAACCGAATCATCATGAATACCGCAAAAGCAATGATAATGAAGTCGATGGTTGTTTGAATAAAATTACCGTACAGGATAGTTGCTCCTTTGGCTACTACCTCACCTGCGGCATTCACCACATCATCGCGCAACACGTACTGGAGTTCCTTGAAATCTACTCCGCCAATCAGCATACCAATCGGCGGCATTAGAATATCGTTGACAAACGAAGCCACAATTTTACCAAAGGCGCCGCCAATAATAATGCCAATCGCCATGTCAACCACATTGCCACGCATCGCAAAGGCTTTAAACTCTTTCAATAAGCTCATAAGATTTAGAATTAGATGAATACTGGAAATTTGAAAGAAAAGATACTGCTTATTTCAACCCAAGTCAATGGCTTTTGAACTTGATCGTTGAAGGAAAGAATCCGGATGAGGCAGCACGATTTGAGCGAAGTATAGGTTGACCGGGCTTTGAATTTCGGCAAAAAATTTTAGGGTTAACATCTCAGCGGACTTGAATCCGATTTCGATATTAACCCTAAAATGAAAATTCAGAAGAACGGTTATTTCTTGATCAGCAGCCAGGTATCAGCATACTGTGGGAAATCATTGCGGATTTGATGAACGCGTCTCCGGGCTTCTGCTTCATCCGTGTACGAATTGACACAAACACGGTAGTACCCCGTTTCACTGTGCAACACAATGGGGCTAAATCCCTGTGGAATCAACTCTTGCTTGTACCGGTTGGCATTGGCGTTACTGCTAAAACTTCCGATGATCACAAAAAAGCTTTTGTTTTCATTTTTTGTCTGATCTTCCTCTTGATCAAACGAGAAACTTTCAGCCTGCACACGTACGGGCTTTTCAACCTCTTCGTACATGCGGTCTGAAGTTGGATTTTCTCTGACTTCAGATTTGGTGCCAGGAACCGAGAACACCTTGGTGTTGTCCTGCATGGTTTCTGTTGCAGGTTCATCGTTCTTACTTGCTTTTTGAAAAACTTTACAGCCGGAGGAAAGGATTCCAAGGGCTAAAACTGCAACCATTATTTTCTTCATGACTTTCTGTTTTTACTTCATTTTGACTTTCAAAAATACGAAAAAGCGTTACTGCTTATTGTTCTTAGGAAAATACATTATCAACTACCGATTGTTAAAATCTAAAATTTCAGAATGTTTTTCAAATAGCGCTGACCAGCTACACTACGGTAAAAGCGACTTCTCCGGCTGGCTTCCATCTTGCTGGCAAACCCTTCGTGGTATAGCATCACCCAGTTCGAATAATCTTTGGTCAGGTCGATCTTACCCTCGTTGTGAGCTTGCAAGGCTTTCTCCAAATCCATGCAAAACCCGTAATAAAAACGGTGGTGCTCCTGATTATAGATGACGTACGAATAAAAGTTCATGCCGCAAAAATAGGAAAACTGGATCACTTCCGACAGTTAATTTCCCATTCTGTTGTGGTTTTCTTTACGAAAGCGTATGTTCTTGGAAGTTTTCAGAGAATGAGTCTGTTGTTAAACGCGTGATGAACGGGCTTTTTTTAAAATTCATTAACTTAGGATCAGCTTTTTTTAGACAGCAAAGAATAAAAAAGAAAACAGATGAAGAAATTAGTGGCTATTTGTGGTTTTTCTTGCGCACAAAAAAACTGGGAAGCCAAGCCAGGCGGGGTGATCGTGTTTTTAGACAACCCACCCGAAGGAGGGGCTGGGGCCGTTCGTGTAAAACCGGTCGGAGAAGAGATCTTTCACGTGTCGGCCAGCGCCAACGGAACGTTTAGTGGCGACTCAAGCCTAGTCACCTTGCCATTGGAAGCGGTTGATTATGAAGTGAACGAACAGGGCGATGATGTATTGGTTACTACCTCAAAGATGAAAGCGGGTATTTCGAAAATGACAGGGGAAGTCCGCTTCTATGATGCCGACGGCAACCTTTTGCTTCAGGAGAAGGAAAATGGCGGAAAGCAGTTCGAAGCCATCGAAGTAGATGGAACCAAAGGATATGCTGTCCGGCAGGTATTTGAATCGTCTGAAGACGAAGCGCTCTACGGGCTTGGACAGCACCAGGCCCACGAATTCAACTACAAGGGAAAAAACGAAGAGCTCTTTCAGTACAACACCTAAGTGTCGGTGCCCTTTGTCATTTCAACCAAAAATTACGGTTTGCTGTGGGACAACTATTCCTTTTCGCGCTTTGGCGATGAGCGTCTGTACGGGCAGATCGACCAGTTCGTCCTCCATAACCAGGATGGAGAAGAAGGCAGTTTGACCGCTACTTATATTGATGATACCGACGAGAACCACGTTTTCACGGTGCGACAGGAAAGCACAATCGACTACGAAAACCTGGAAACCATTGAGAACTTTCCCGAAGGGTTCATCTTCAACAAAGCCAAAATTACCTGGGAAGGTGAGGTTTCGCCGAAGGAAAGTGGCTTGTTTCACTTCCTGCTTTACTACGCCGGCTACACGAAGATCTGGATCGACGGCCAACTGAATGTCGATCAGTGGCGCACAGCCTGAAACCCTTCGGTAGCCAAATTTCAATACCAGATGAGTGAGGGCGAAAAATACCACCTGAAGCTGGAGTGGATTCCCGATGGCGGCGTGTCCTACATTGGCCTGAAAGCACTTTCGCCGGTGGCTCCCGAAGCGCAGGATGACATCGCATTTTGGTCGGAAATGGGCGACCAGATTGATTACTATTTCATGAAAGGCGACAACATGGACGGGGTAACTAAAAACTACCGCCAGCTAACCGGAAAAGCCCAGGTGATGCCCAAGTGGGCCATGGGTTTCTGGCAAAGCCGCGAACGCTACAAAACACAGGACGAATTATTGAAAACTCTGAAAGAATTCCGCAAACGGAACATTCCAATCGACAACATTGTGCAAGACTGGTCCTACTGGGAAGTGGACCAATGGGGAAGCCACGAATTTGATGCGAGCCGTTTCCCCGATCCGGAAGGCATGATCCAGGAAGTGCACGACAACCACGCACGAATTATGATTTCGGTCTGGCCCAAATTTTACCTTGGAACCGAGCACTACAACGAATTTGATAAAAATGGCTGGATGTATCAGCAGGCTATTAAAGACAGTATTCGCGACTGGATCCATCCGGGTTACATCGGTTCGTTTTACGATGCCTACCATCCGGAAGCGCGCCAGCTTTTCTGGGAACAAATTGACGAGCACCTGTATGAAAAAGGAATTGACGCCTGGTGGCTGGATGCTACGGAACCGGACATTCTGTCAAATGCCAGTGTGGAATACCGCAAACGGCTGATGAATCCAACCGCTTTCGGGCCTTCAACCAAATACTTCAATGCCTTTGCCCTGATGAATGCCAAAGGAATTTACGAAGGCCAACGGGCCAAAAATCCGGATGACCGGGTCTTCATCCTGACCCGTTCGGGCTTCACGGGTATGCAGCGTTTCGAAACTGTGACCTGGAGTGGCGACATTGGCACTTGCTGGGAAGACATGGAAGCACAAATTCCGGCAGGCATCAACTTTTCCATGTCGGGCTTGCCCTACAGGACCATGGATATTGGTGGTTTCAGTGTTCAGAAGCCGTTTGAGCGAGCCAAAGAGGGCAGTCCCGAAATGGAAGAATGGCGCGAACTGAACACCCGCTGGTACCAGTTTGGCGCTTTTGTTCCGCTGTTCCGGGTGCATGGCCAATACCCCAACCGCGAAATTTACAACCTGGCGCCCGAAAGTCACCCGGCTTACCAGTCGATGCTGTACTACAACAAATTGCGCTACCGCCTCATGCCATACATCTACAGCTTGACCGGCGATGTATATCACAAGGATTACACCCTCATGCGCGGTTTGGCAATGGATTTCCCCCACGACCGGCGGGTACACAACATTGGCGACCAATACCTGTTTGGACCATCGTTAATGGTTTGCCCGGTATACAACTACCAGGTCCGCAAGCGCGACGTGTATTTCCCCGACAACGGCGGGTGGTACAGCCTTTACTCCGGCGAGTACATTGCCGGTGGTCAAAAGTTGAATGTGAGTGCACCTTACGAGCGGATGCCACTGTTTGTTCGCGCCGGATCCATATTGCCTGTTGGGCCCGAAATTGAATACACCTCGCAAAAGAAAGCCGATCCCATCAAGTTATATGTGTACACGGGGGCTGACGCGCAGTTTAGTTTATACGAAGACGAAGGAACCAACTACAACTACGAAAAAGGCGCGTTTGCCAATATTCCGATGACTTACGATGAAGCGTCTAAAAAACTGACTATCAAGGCACGTGAAGGCGAATTTGAAGGCATTTTGAAGGAGCGGAAGTTTGAAGTCATTTTTGTGTCGAAGTTACGGGCTCAGACATTTAATCCTGAAAGTGACAAGGGCGTTGTGATCAATTACAATGGGGTAGCCGTAGATCTGGTCAATAATTAACTATTGGAAGTTGGGTTCTGCCCGACCTCTAATAGTGAAAATGTGCTTCACACGGTTGTATTAAAATCGAAAGAAGCTGAATACGATGAAAGATCGTTGGAAACGGTCAAACGCGATTGTTTTCCATCGTAGTCAAGGTTCTTCAAAAACTTTTTAGAATCCAAAGGTTTCGGGATACATGATAGCAATGGCGATAATGGTAATGATAGCCAGCGATAAGACGATGAAAAATAATACGACCCCAGTTTTATAGCGCTTGTTGCTTTTTTCAAGCTGACTCACCGATAGAATCTTGTTTATTTTATTGACCATCTTTTTCAGCGCCATCTGGTCCTTTACAATGTAGTCGTAGGCCCCATACTTCATCGTATTAATGGCGATATCAATGCTGTCCTGCCCCGAAAGGAAGATAAATTCTACATCCGGAGCAATTTGCTTCGCCTTCTTCAGCACTTCGATGCCATTCATCCCATCCAGTAAGTAGTCCTGTATAACAATTTTAGGTTGTCGCTCCATTGCTTTCAACACTTCCTCCCCCGATGAAAATGCTTCGGTATTGGTAAACTTATTGGTTTTTAGATAACTTACAACAAGCTTGCTGTATACGGGATTGTCTTCAACAACAAAAATTAAAGGACTTTTATTATTTTGCATGATTTAAAAATAATAAGTTAAGTATGCTCTTGTGTAGAATAATTGCGCTTTTAATTTTGTTAAAATTAGTAAAATTTTAAATACAACAACTTTGAAACGAAATTTATGACGATAAATGTATAAAAAACAGTTTGATAATAAGCCATTTGATTACATCTCTTTTTCAGGTCTTTTTTTTGTTTCTTTGTTCCATAAATGATTCTTATGCAGTTAATCATCGACATTGGGAATACCAACATTGTATTTGGGATCAACCTAAATGGAGTGTGGAAAAATATCTGGCGAATTCGGACCGATACGAAAAAAACGGCCGACGAGTATGAAGTTATTTTCCGTTCGCTGTTTGCCAGTGGCAAGGTCTGCAAAAATGAGATCTCAAAGGTTGTTCTAAGCAGCGTGGTGCCTTCGCTTAACGATGACTTTAAAGAGTTGATCGAACGGTTCCTGAATCAAAAGGTATTGCTGATTAAACCAGACATCTATCATCGCTTGCCGATCAAAATACTGAATCCTTATCAAATCGGCACGGACTTGGTGGCGAATGCAATGGCCGCATTCACCAAATTTGAAAAGCCATGCATGGTGATTGATTTTGGAACCGCACTCACGTTTATTACAGTGTCAGGGTCGGGAGAAATTTTGGGTGTCGCTATTGCCCCGGGCTTAGGCACTGCGGTACGTTCACTGGCGGGTGATACGGCCCAGCTGCCACACGTCCAATTGGCTCAGCCACCTTCTGTTCTGGGCAAGAATACCGTGCATGCCATTCAGTCGGGCGTCATCATAGGTTATGCCGGCTTGATTGACCGGATGGTTGAACGAACCGA
>SWCA01003129.1_pt1 | contig 10169 bp, 8 predicted proteins | sample 4692961 | NCBI WGS metagenome assembly SWCA01 (sample SAMN10267275, study PRJNA491770) | bioreactor metagenome | isolation source: DHS bioreactor inoculated with | place: Japan: off Shimokita Peninsula
GCCGACCCCGTCCGGGCCGATCAACCCGGCCATGCAGTTCGCCGGGATGTCGATAGTGACCTCGTCGAGGGCACGCGCCTTGCCGTAGCGCAGGGACACATCCCGCAGGCGGGCAACCGGCGCGGCAGCCCCCCCGCCATCCTCGATCTGTGCATGCTCCCCCCGGCTCATTGCGGCAGTCTCGTCTGCAGTTCAGGCGGCCAATCCACCCGCGGGTCGAGCCGCACATAGGCCATGCCCGGCAGGCCGGTCTTGACCTGGAGGAGGTGCTCTCTGAGCAGGTCCGGGGCAATCCGCGCCTTGATGCGGAACATCAGCTTCTGGCGCTCTTCTTGCGTCTCCACCGTCTTGGGCGTGAACTGTGCGACGTCCGCGACGAAGGAGATTTCGACCGGGACCACGTATTGTGGAGCGGCGTCGAGCACGAGCCGCGCCTCGGCCCCGAGCGCGACCCGCCCGGCCTGTTCCGTCGGCAGGAAGAAGGTCATGTACACATCGGTGAGATCGACCATGTTCAGCACCACGCCGCCCGGGGAGAGAACCTCGCCGGGCTGAGCGACGCGGTACTGGACGCGCCCGTCACGCGGCGATTTCAGCACGCTGTCGTCGATATCCGCCTGAATGCGCTGGAGGGTGGCCCGCGCCGCTTCCACCGAGGCCTCCGCGGCAATGACATCCGACCTGGCCCGCCCTATGGCGGCTTGCGCGGCCGCCGCCTGCGCCTCCGCGGCACCGACCGCAGCCTTCGCCGCCGCGGCCGCGGCACGGTCGTCATCGAGCTGCGCCTCGGAGGCGGCATTTTTTGAGGCGAGCTCCCGGGTACGGACAAGCCGTTTTTGCGCGGCGTCGAGCTCGGCCTTCCTCTGGGCTATAAACGCCTCGGCGGCCTGCCTCTCGGCCTCGCGCTGGGTCACCAGGCTTTGCGCGGTCTCGATGCCGATGAGCGCCCGTTGCAACTGCGCCTCGGCCTCCCGGAGCTGCGCTTCCAGGACGGCCGTGTCCATTTTCGCCAAGACCTGGCCGGCGCGGACGAAGTCGCCCTCGTTGACCAGGATCTCCCGGATCCGGCCTGCGGTCCTGGCCGCGATATCGATCTCAACCGCCTCGATCCGACCGTTTCCGGCGGCGAATCCGTCGGGCAAGTCCTGCGGTTGAAAATGCCACCCGGCCCAAACGCCCAGCCCAATGACAATCGCAGCGGGGACGCCTCGAATACCTGCTTTCATGAACTTTTTCACGTCTTGGATTGCTCCACGCCAGTTGGCTCACTCATTCTTGATCATTGAATTGAGACTGAGCGAGATCTTTGTAGACCCACATCTGAAGCTGTACCTTACGCACGAACCACAGCAATTAGGCTGACCCACATCATTTTTGTCGACAAACAAATATCCGGGCGAGATTCCCAGTTTCCCTATTATCCCAGTTTATAATCATGGGTAGTAACTACGCGGACTGCTCAGAGATAGAGTTTCTATCCATGGGTAGTAAAATGGGTAGTATTGAGCGGCGATGGCTGTGAAAAATACACCAAGCAACTGTTTATAAATGCTTTTTAATTTTTATTCGTCGAGCAGGTGCAGAATCTGGAGTGAGGTATAAGCCGGGGCGGTTGGTGCCTCCCCGGCGTTCGTGCGGTTTACTCCGCCGGCTTGATGGCGAGCAGGTCGGTCCGCAAATGCGTCAGCACCTTTTCGGCCGTGTTGCCGATGACACGGGCGGCCAGGCCGGTTTTACCGGTGGTGCCGACGACGACCATGTCGGCCTTGATCCGGTTGGCAACACTGGGAATGATCTTTTGAGCAGGGCCAGATTCGATGTGGACCTGTTCCGGCATCAGGTGCCAGGTGTTGCACAGGTGTTCAATCTGCGGTTTCAGGGCCGCTTCCCGTTTTCTGGCGTGGGCCAGAGGGTCGATGATGTCCAGGTCGGCCAGAACCACCGAGGTATGAAGTGCGTGCACCAGGTGCAGCTCTGTTTCCAGAGCCTTCGCCAGATGCCAGGCGCGATCAATGATGCGATTGTTCAGGGCTTTCTTCACGGGTTTGTCGGAGCTCAGGTCCACCGCCGCCAGGATTGGCCGAGCCTTGTTCCATTTGTTCTCCGCCACCAGCATCACCGGTGACGGGCACTCGCGAATCAGGTGCCAGTCGGTTGGGGTATACAGGAAGGTTTCTGAGCGATGGCCCGTCTTTACCACGACACCAACGTTCTCTTTCTGGCACTGGGCAATTACCCACAGGTGAATGTGCTTTTCCCAGACCGTTCGGGCATGGATCTTCAGATCATTGCAATCGGCCAGCGCCAGCATCTGTTCCAGCCATTTCTGGCGATGTTCCATGAGCGCCTGTCGGGCCCGTTGTTGTACCTCCGGATCGCCCGGCAGTGCATCCAGATATTCATGCACAAACGCCACGACCTCCACCGCTGCGCCCGTTGCCCGGGCCAGTGCCACTCCACGGGCGAGGGCGGTTTGGTCTTTATGGTGGTGATCCATGATGATCAGGAGTTTTTCCATGGCGGTATCCGTTTACTGTGGGTGTTTGCTGCCATACTAACAGCTGAACCCGGGCCGGGATGCGGAGATAAGTCAAACCCCGTATAATTTGCCGCTTTCTGGCCATGCGTGTTGGCCGCAAACTGTTGTTCAGGAGTCTTCAAGCCATGAAGCAGGCCGGTGGGCAGGGTACTCTGTTTGTGATTTCCGCTCCTTCCGGCGCGGGCAAGACCAGCCTCGTGTCGGAAATGCTCCGTCAGGATTCCCGGCTGGGGGTGTCGGTATCCCACACCACTCGCCCGATGCGCGATGGAGAGCAGGATGGCGTGAACTATCACTTCATCAGCCGGGATGAGTTCGAGGCCATGATTGCCCGGGGTGATTTCCTGGAGCATGCGGATGTTTTCGGCAACTACTATGGCACCTCCCAGGTGTGGGTGCGGGAAACCCTGGCTACCGGGCAGGATGTGATCCTGGAGATTGACTGGCAGGGGGCGGAACAGGTGCGCCGGCTGATTCCGGAATGTGTGAGCATTTTCATTGTGCCGCCCTCGGCTGAAATCCTCCGCCAGCGACTTGTTGGGCGTGGTACTGACGCGCCGGAAGTCATCGAACGGCGGCTGTCGGAGGCGGAGGAAGAGTGCCGGCACGCGGTCGAGTTTGATTACCTGGTGGTCAACGATGACTTTGCGGTGGCATTAGCTGATCTGCTGGCCATTGTCCGCAGTCAGCGGCTGAAAATGGCCACCCAGCAGGTTCGCCACGGTGAGTTGCTGCGGGACTTGTCCGCTCACGGGTGATGGTGGTTTTCACTGTATACAAATTGAGCCGGGGCCAGTAAACTACGCGGTCTGCTAAATCAGTGATTCTTTTTGTTCGGGGAAGATAATGGCACGAGTTACCGTTGAAGATTGTCTGGAAAACGTAGATAACCGATTCCAGCTGGTCATGCTGGCCACCAAACGCGCCCGCCAGATTGCCACCAAGGGTGCTGAGCCGATGGTGCCGGAAGAGAACGACAAGCCCACGGTGATCGCCCTGCGCGAAATTGCCGAAGGCAAAGTGACTCGCGATCTGCTGACCGAAGACGACGACGAGTAAAATCGCCGGCAGGAGTGCGTACATTTACCTGCCAGCGATTGAGACCCATTGAAATCTGTCACCGCAGTTTTATAGTGTAGCTATAGAAACCTGCTGGAAGGACAAGGGAAGGCCCGGATGCATGCATTCGGGCTTTTTTGTCCCTGGCGAACAGAGAACACTGGAGGCGCGGTGTCGGAAGAGGCAACGGTTGAAGAACTGGCCAAAGAGCTCAGTTCGTATCTGGATACCAGTCGCATCAATCAGGTGCGAAGGGCTTACTATTACGCGGAGCAGGCCCATGAAGGGCAGATGCGTAAAAGTGGCGACCGTTACATTACCCACCCTCTGGCCGTAGCCCACATCCTTGCCGAGCTGAGACTGGACCATCAAAGCCTGATGGCCGCCATGCTCCACGATGTTATTGAAGACACCGGAATTCCCAAAGACGCGCTGACAGAACAGTTCGGTGAAGACGTCGCTGAGCTGGTGGACGGTGTCTCAAAACTGACCCAGATTGAATTCCGCTCCCGAGCCGAAGCCCAGGCCGAGAATTTCCAGAAAATGACCCTGGCCATGGCCAAGGATATCCGGGTAATCCTGGTCAAACTGGCAGACCGCCTGCACAACATGCGCACGTTGGGGCCGATGCCCTATGAAAAGCGCCAGCGCATTGCCACCGAAACCCTGGATATCTATGCCCCGATTGCGAACCGGCTCGGGATGCATGCCATCTCCACAGAGCTGGAAGATCTTGGTTTCTCCTCGCTGTACCCAATGCGGTCCAAGTACATTTCCAAGGCGGTCGACAAGCTGCGGGGCAGCCACCGGGAGATCATTGATGAGATTCGGGGCAAGCTGCAGGAGAAACTGGAAGAACGTGGTTTGCCCGGGCGCATTCAGGGCCGGGAGAAACACCTGAACTCCATCTACAACAAGATGAAGTTCAAACAGAAATCCTTTCATGAAATCATGGATGTCTATGCGTTTCGGATCATCACAGACACGGAAGACGATTGTTACCGTATTCTGGGTGCCGTGCACAGCCTCTACAAACCGCTGCCGGGCCGCTTCAAAGACTATATTGCCATGCCCAAGGCCAACGGCTACCAGTCGTTGCATACAACCCTTTTCGGGATGCACGTCAACATCGAGATCCAGATCCGCACCGAGGAAATGGAGCATATCGCCAATAACGGGATTGCCGCGCACTGGATGTACAAAACCGACGATTCCGGAGTCACCAACATCAATCAGTCCAGGGTTGATCGATGGGTGAAAGGGTTGATGGAAATGCGGGAGCGGGCGGATGACTCGATGGAGTTCATCGAGCACGTAAAGGTTGACCTGTTCCCTGACGAAATCTACGTGTTCACGCCTAAAGGGCGCATCATGGAATTGCCCAGCGGCGCCACATCGGTTGATTTCGCCTACGCCATTCACACCGATATCGGCAACGCTGCGGTTGCCTGCCGGATCAACCGCAACCTCGCCTCCCTGAGCCAGCCGCTGCAAAGTGGTCAGACCGTCGAGATCATCACCGCGCCCGGCGCCAAGCCGAACCCCGCCTGGTTGAGCTTTGTGGTCACCGGTAAGGCCCGCAGCAGCATTCGACATGTGTTGAAAACCCGCAAGCGGGCAGAGTCCATCGAGCTGGGCAGAACCCTGCTGAAAAAGTCCCTGAAAGGATTCGGTGCCAAGCTGGCGGACATTAGCGATGCCCAGAAACAGGCCGTGGTGAACCACAATCAGGTCAACAGTTTTGATGACCTGATCGGCGATATCGGGCTGGGCAATCGCATGGCTTACCTGGTGGCGCGGCAGCTGGTATCTGGCAATGAAGCGCTGGATGGTCCGGCCAGTCTGGAGAATGTGGAGGTCGACAAACAGGGTGCGGTGACCATTCGCGGTACGGAAGGCATGCTGGTGCGCTTTGCCAACTGCTGCAAGCCGATTCCGGGCGACCCGGTGGTCGGCATGATGGATTCCGGCAACGGCATGGTCATTCATTCCGACACATGCTCCCGTCTGCCGGAAGACGACGAAGGCCGTGCCCGCCTGACCCACCTGAAATGGGCCAAAGACATCACCGATGAGTTCTCAGTGGAGCTGCGCGTAGAGCTGGAGCGCCAACGCGGTGTGATTGCAGAAATGGCCAATGCCGTTGCCATGGCCGATGGCAACATCGAGCGGATCAACGTGGAAGAGCAGAATGCCAAGTTCGGTATTGTCAGCCTGGTGGTTCACGTGAATGGCCGTAAACACCTGGCACGGGTGATGCGCCGGGTGCGCAACATTCGGGCGGTGACCCACATCAGCCGGGTTCGCCACTGACCAGACCGAGGTATGGTTGACAGTGGCCACGGCGAAGGGTGACGATTGGCGTTTTGAACGAGAGGAAATTACAGGTCATGACCAACAAATCTGTCATCCAGACTGAAAACGCCCCCCAGGCGATTGGTACATATTCCCAGGCGGTGAAAGCCGGGGACACCGTGTATTTGTCTGGCCAGATTCCGCTGGACCCGGAAACCATGGAAGTGGTCGCAGGTGACTTCGCCGCCAAGACCCGCCAGGTGTTTGAAAACCTGAAGGCTGTTTGCGAGGCCGCAGGCGGTGAGCTGAAAGACATCGTCAAACTGAACATTTACATGACCGACCTGGCCAACTTTGCCACCGTGAATGAAATCATGGCGACCTATTTCCAGGAACCCTACCCGGCACGGGCTGCCGTGGGCGTGGCAGCGTTGCCGAAAGGTGTGCCTGTGGAAATGGAAGCCGTGATGGTGCTCAGCTAAGGCCGTCGATCAGTTCCCGGTATCCTGTCTTGTAATCGGGGTACCGGAACTCAAAGCCGGTGGCCAGCAGGCGCTGATTGCTGCATCGCTTGCTGCCAGCTCTGCCGCCCTTACGGGCACCCTCCACCGGATCTTTACACGGCACCTGCCGCCGAACCCACGCTACCACGTCATCCAGCCGCACCGGCTCGCAATCACTACCAATGTAGAGATCGTCCAGTGGTTCTCCCTTCATGGCTTTCTCTGTCAGCCAGGCGACCGCCCGGGCCGCATCCTGCTCGTGAATCCGGTTGCTGAACGGGGCAGGGGGCTCTGGGTTCATTCGCCCTTCAAGAACCTCCTCCAGAAAGCGTTGCCGGCTGTGGCCGTAAATACCGCTGAACCGGACCACGGTGGCCGGGTGAATACTGTTCAGGGCGGTCTCTTCGCCTTCGAGAATGAGTTGCCCGGTGAAGCGGTCTGGCCTGGCCTCACTGTGTTCATCCACCCAGCTGTCGTCGTTCTGGGCGTACACGCTGGTGCTGCTGATGAACAGGAGCTTGGTTAATTTATTCGGACCCTGGGCATTGATCAGGTTCTGTAATCCGGTGACGTAGGCATCCCGGTAACCCGGTTCGTCGTAGCTTGATGGTGTCAGGCAATAAATCACCACATCAAGATTTTCTGGTAGCTGGCCCTTCAGTGTGTCTGGCCGGGTCAGGTCGGCACCTATACCTGTAACCCCGGGCGGTACCTTGTGTGGGTTCCGGCGCAAGCCGTACACGTCAGCCGTCTTCGCCAGCAAGGAGGCGATGTCGCCACCCAGCTTGCCGCAGCCCGCCACCAGGATTCGCGTTGAATGTTTGCGATCCGTCATTGCCATAGACAATTTCAATCCTTATGCTTTCGCTGATAAAGTATGTGAAACTTCGACCTGCACCCTGTGACCGGAGCTCACCATGACACTCACCGAGTTACGATACGTCGTTACGCTTGCCCGGGAAAGGCATTTTGGCCGCGCGGCAGAGCGTTGTCACGTCAGTCAGCCCACGTTGAGTGTGGCGGTTAAAAAGCTGGAAGATGAGCTCGGCATTCCGTTGTTTGAGCGGAGCAAAAGCAGTATCCGGGTGACGGAAGTGGGCCAGCGGATTATCGAACAGGCCCAGCGGGTTCTGGACCAGGTGGGCGTCATCAAGGACATGGCCCAGGACGGCAAGAATCAGCTCAACTCGCCGCTCAAGGTGGGTGCCATCTACACCATTGGTCCCTATCTGTTCCCGCACCTGTTGCCGGAGTTGCGCCGCGCCGCGCCGGAAATGCCGCTCTACATAGAAGAGAACTACACCGCCAACCTGCGCCAGAAACTCCGGCATTCCGATCTTGATGCCATCATCATTGCTTTGCCATTTGAAGAGCCGGAGGTGGTCACGCTGCCGCTGTATGATGAGCCCTTCGTGGTGTTGCTGCCGGCTGACCACCCGCTGACGGCGAAGGACCAGATCACGGCGGAAGAGATGTCCAAGGAGCAGCTTCTGTTGTTGGGGCCGGGCCACTGTTTCCGGGACCAGGTGCTGGAATCCTGCCCGCCATTGGTTGATGCCATCACCAAGCGCACTGACAACGGCCAACCTGAACTGGTTACTGAAGGCAGTTCTCTGGAAACCATCAGGCACATGGTAGCTTCCGGGTTAGGGATCACTGTATTACCCCTGTCTGCCGCCACCGCCATCAAATACCAGGAAGATATCCTGGCGGTGCGCCCGTTTGCGCCGCCGGTACCCTTCCGCACGGTCGCCCTGGCCTGGCGCGTAACCTTCCCCCGCCCGAAAGCCATTGATGTGTTGTCGCTGGCGGCCAGCCAGTGCCGAGTGATGGAAAAGGCGAAAACGGCAACGCCGGTGGTCGCTGAGCGCGCCTGAGGGCTGTTATGACGTCACTGGACGACATTTCCGTTACCCAGCTCAAGGGCGTAGGAAGCGCCCTCGCGGAGAAGCTCGCCAAGCTGGGTATCCATTCCATTCAGGACCTCCTGTTTCATCTGCCCTATCGCTACGAAGACCGAACCCGCGTAGTCCCCATGGGCAGTTTGCGCATCGGCGACGTGGCGGTGGTCGAAGGCGAAGTCATGAAGGCCGACCTGGTAATGGGGCGCCGTCGATCGCTTCAGGTTACCCTGCGGGATGACAGTGGTTTTCTGGTGATGCGGTTCTTCCACTTTAACGCAGCCCAGAAAAACCAGCTGACTGAAGGCGCGCGGGTTCGTTGTTTCGGTGAGGTTCGCCCCGGCCGGGCCGGTTATGAGTTCTATCACCCCGAATACCAGGTTAATCCGCCACCCATGGCAGCTGCCGGTGAGGCGACACTGACTCCGGTCTACCCGCTGACCGAGGGCATTCAGCAGCCCCGGGTGCGAGGCCTGTGCCAGCAGGCCCTGGGTTACCTGGCCCGTTTCCCGATCAAGGAGTGGTTGCCGCCGTCACTGTTATCAGACTATCAACTGCCTGGTATTACTGACGCGGTCAAACTGGTGCATTCTCCGCCTGCCGATGCGGCGGTGCATTTGCTGATGGAGGGCCGGCACCCGGCCCAGCAGCGCCTGGTGATGGAGGAATTGCTGGCCCATCAACTCAGCCTGTTGCAGGTGCGTGAGCAGATTCAGGCCCGGGCGGCGCTCCCACTGTTGCCGACCGGTGACTTGCCGGAGCAGTTCCTTGAGCAACTGCCGTTCAGCCTGACTGGCGCCCAGAAGCAGGTGATGAAGGAGATCCGACAAGACCTCAGTCAGCCGGTGCCCATGCTGCGCCTGGTTCAGGGCGATGTTGGTTCCGGAAAAACTGTGGTGGCAGCTCTGGCAGCGCTACAAGCCATTGGCTCGGGTGCCCAGGTAGCCCTGATGGCACCGACGGAGATTCTGGCCGAACAACATCTCCGGAACTTCCAGGGTTGGCTTGCCCCTTTAGGGATTGAACTCGCCTGGTTGTCTGGCAAGGTCAAGGGCAAGGCACGTCAGGAGGCTTTGGCAGCGGTTGCTTCCGGCCAGGCGCAGGTGGCCATCGGTACCCATGCGTTGTTCCAGGACGAGGTTCAGTTCCATCGTCTGGCCCTGGTGATTGTCGATGAACAACACCGTTTTGGTGTACACCAGCGCCTGGCGCTTCGCGAGAAAGGCGTCGGCGGTCAGTTGGCCCCCCATCAGTTGATCATGACCGCAACGCCGATCCCTCGAACCCTGGCCATGAGTGCCTACGCCGACCTGGACACCTCGGTGATTGACGAACTGCCGCCCGGCCGGAAGCCGATAGAAACCGTTGTGCTGCCGGATTCCCGCCGTGATGATATTGTTGAACGGGTGCGCACCGCCTGCCGTCAAGGGCGCCAGGCGTATTGGGTGTGTACTCTGATTGAGGAATCCGAAGCGCTACAGTGTCAGGCTGCAGAGGTGACAGCGCAGGAACTGGCGGAACGATTGCCAGATCTGAAAATCGGATTGGTCCATGGCCGGCTCAAAGCCGTAGATAAGGCCGGCGTAATGGAGCGCTTCAAAAACGGCGAGCTGGACTTGCTGGTGGCCACCACCGTGATTGAGGTGGGGGTTGATGTGCCCAATGCGTCGCTGATCATCATTGAGAACCCGGAGCGCCTGGGGCTGGCGCAACTGCATCAGCTGCGGGGGCGTGTGGGCCGGGGGGAACAGGCCAGTTTCTGTGTGTTGATGTATCACCCGCCGTTGTCGAATAACGGAAAAGCAAGGTTACAGGCGCTCAGAGACAGCCAGGATGGTTTCTTTATTGCCGAAAAAGACCTTGAGATTCGTG
>SWCA01003822.1_pt1 | contig 10152 bp, 9 predicted proteins | sample 4692961 | NCBI WGS metagenome assembly SWCA01 (sample SAMN10267275, study PRJNA491770) | bioreactor metagenome | isolation source: DHS bioreactor inoculated with | place: Japan: off Shimokita Peninsula
TGCCCGATTTATGATATTTAACATTCCATCCAGGCTTGGCTGAGCATTGACTATATGTAATTTTTGGTGCCGTTTTATATTTATCCTGTATAAATGAATTTAAATCTTCCCATAGATTTCTGACTGGTTCATTTAGATAACCACATATATCATGAAAGGTTGGATTTTGCGTTCCATCTTGAATCATATCACACATTAAAAATATGCCACCACCTTATAATACTAATGTGCTCTATTTCAAAGGAAATACAATTTTGGTTAACAACTCACTTTCTGGTACGTCATTTGGAGAGTTATAATAAAATTCATATGCCACTCCAGTAGGTGTATGTCCATTTTCAGCAATCCATTGCATCATGGCATTGTATACTGGCTCCATTTTTATGTACGGACCTTTAAAGAGATAAGAAACTTGTCTTCCAGCTGGAATCTCTCCCAGGTTTATTTCTCCCCTTCCAGTAGTTGGCTTTGCAACTGGAAAACCCATTTCAACATCTAAATCCTCCATGTCCATATTATAATAAGCTACAAAAGGTGCTTCTTGTGGTTGTTCCCCTATCTCATTTAAGTATTCAATGATGGCTCCATAGGCCTCTTCTATCTCCTGTGGTAGTTTTCCAACTGATGTTCTGGTACGTATTGACAATACTGGTTGAGCTACCTGCTCAGATACTTCAAATTTGTATTCCATTTTGTTGCCTCCTTAGCTTTTTCCTTATTATACAATTATAACCATGACACCAGTATGTCATGGTTGCTTATATAAATTACACATTTTTTCCGCTGTTTTTGCAATAATTTTGCGAATATGAGGAGGATTAACAACCTCAACCTTATTTCCAAAGCTCAATAAAAACCCGTACAACCAATTGTTTTCAGGCATTTCCAGGTTAATCATAAACTTACCGTTTTCACTATGTATAAATTCCTCACCAAAGAATTCTTCCACAATTTCTGTCATCTCTGCTTCAAAAATAAGCTCAAGTCGAACCATATTGGAACTTTTATGCCTTTGATTTTCCCAATTCATTTTGTTGAAAGACAAATCTCGCGGGTTGAAGACAGTATCTATTATAACCATTTCCTTAATTCTTGAAACTTTGAAAAATCTGAAGTCATTTCGCATCAAACACCATGCATATAGATACCAATTCTGCAGCTTTAATACAATGGAATAAGGTTCAACAGTACGTTTAGTCTTCCTTCCTTCTGAATCGCTATATAAAAATTCAATCATTTTAGATGCTTCAATTGCACTACGAATTTGCCCTGTCTTCTCTTTTAAAGTTCCATTTTCTCCCCATGGTTCATAATCAATTACTAACTGACTTGCTTTTGTAGTTAGTTTTTCAAGCTGAGCTTCCGTAAGAGAATTCTTCAATTTTTCAACTAAAATGTCATGCTTAGTATCAGGAATTGTTTTAGCTATTCCCTTTAAAAAGGCTATTATGGAGGCCATATCATCAGAAGTAAATATACTCCTATCAAGTCGATACCCTTCGGCGATCCCTATACCACCATTCACCCCTTGGTAAGTTACTATTGGTATCCCTGCAAGGTTTAATGTATCTACATCTCTAAGTATAGTTCTTACTGAAACCTCAAATATCTCGGAAAGCTCTCTGGCCTGGATTCTTTCTCTCCGTAATAATAGAACTAAGATAGATATTAATCGATCAAGTTTCATTCGGTTACACCTGCCTTTATTAAAAAATAAAAATATAGTCACCATATACCATTTTACATAATAGAATAAGTTGGGTGTTAGTATATTAGCACGGATATCTCTGGTGATTAATAAGGAGATTTTTATGAATAATTCTAATGGTTTACTAAGAGCTTATGAAAGACCTATTTTAGGGATACTTATCAAGAATAATCATTTCACTAAACTACTTGAAAAACAAAAGCCACCCTTAAAATATGTAGAACTAATGAAGGCAAATGAAAATGCCAAAATAACCATGTACTTTTTTTCAACAAAAAGCTTACTTGAAAATGTGATAAATGGACTTATCTTTAATAAAAACTTAGGCAATTGGGAAATTCAACAATTCCCTTATCCTGATGTAATCTATAAAATGTACGCCACTAAAAAGGAACATGGATTAAGTAGAAAGCTTCTGAAACGATTAGAAAAACATAGAACCCAAACACTAAACTACCTTTTTACCTTTGATAAATGGGAGGTTTATAGACAGTTGTTAAAGCATGAAACAGCACCCCATTTACCCTATACTATTCTTTATAATACCTCTGAAGATCTAGAGAATATGCTAAATCTTTTTCCAAAAGTCTACTTAAAGCACTGCCAGAGTGGCCTCGGGAGAGGAGTAATCTGTATTTCTAAGTTACCTGATGGAGGGTATGAATTAAAGTACTTTATTAACAAGCTATATGTTTTTAAAGTGAATAATTTTTCTAGTTTGATTCATGAAGTTCATAAATTTTATAATAATAAAAAATTTATTATACAGGAAGCAATTAATCTAATAGAAATAGGCACTAGTATAGTGGATATGAGAGCTGAATTACAAAAAAACGGTAATGGAGATATTATTATATCTGCACTTCCCGTTCGTATTAGTAATAGTAATGCACCAATAACAACTCACGCTAATAGCGTGAAATTTGAATATTTTTTCAAAAACTTTATGAATTATTCAGATGAAGAGATTGTCAAATTGAAAAGTCAGATAGACAGTTTTTTAAAAAAAATATATTGCTGTATAGAAAAATCCTACGGACCTAGCGGAGAATTATCCATTGATTTTGGCTTAGATAAAAAGGGGAACTTATGGTTTATTGAAAATAACAGTATGTCCAGTAAAGTATCTTTTTATAAAGCATATGATAAAAATTCTATACATCGATCATACTTACATCTTTTAGAATATGCAAAATTCTTATATAGAAATAAAGAATGCTGATTCATTAACCAAAAAATGTATTCATAAACCTTCTAATTACTTCTGCTCCACCAATAACAGTTCCTAGCGTGCTTCCTAGATTTGCAAAAACTACAACCAGTAAAACCCGTGTTACCTTATTACGCCAGAATCCTTTTAATGATTGAACATCCTCAGACATATTTTCAAAATCTTCCACATTGGGTTTCCTAACTATAGCTTCTGTTAATCCCGCAAACCAGCCCGCTGCTAGCAGAGGACTTAAAGAGCTAATAGGTGCTACAATAAAGGCAGTTAGGATAGACAATGGATGGCCAAATGCAAGTAAAGTACCCACGGCAGCCAATGATCCATTCCAGAGAATCCAGCTAAACATTTGATCCACACCTGCTGCTCTATCAACAGAAAATGTAGATACAATGATACCTATAATTAATACTGCTATACCCCAACCTATTATTTTTGTTATTTTAGATCCAGGTGGAATTTTTGATAATTCATTAATATCATTATCTTTATATAATTCTTCTTTAATCCCAGGAATATGCCCAGCCCCTAATACTGCTACCACCTTGTCCCCAGGCGCCGTCTTAATCTTTTGTGCTAGATATTTATCTCTCTCATCAATTATGATTGATTTAAATTGTGGAAATGACTTTGATAATTCATTTAATGCTGAAGATAGCATGTCCTGAGTCTTCATTTTCTCCATTTGTTCTTCGCTGATTTCTTCATCAATAAACATACTTAAGATAAGCTGAAAAAAAAGTTTAATTTTCCCAAAAAAACCTAGGCCACGCCATAATCGTAGCATTGTAGTATGAATATCACGGTCGCCTAAACAAAGGGTAGCACCAAGTTCATTAGCTGATTCAATTCCTTGAATCATTTCTTGTCCTGGTTTAATACCAAATTGTTTAGCTAATCTTTTCTGGTAAGATGATAAAATCAAATTAACCAAAAGTATCAAGGCTTTTCCTTGTTTAATTATCTGTATTACATCCATTTTCTTGGATTTATCAGGGTCCATAATGGATTGATATCTTGATTGACATAGCTCAACACAAACCGTATCTGGTTTTTCATCCTGAATAATATCCTTAACCTCATCAGCGCTTTTTTTGGAAACATGGGCTGTCCCAATAAGGATAATTTCTTTACCGTCTATTTCTAATCTGTGTATATTACTTGAACTCACCCTATCACTTCCTAAATATTTCTATTGAAATAACATTATAACACCACATTATAATACCACACCTAGTTTTTTTTGTAATGTGTCTTTTGTTAAAACTCACAGAATTTAACTGTTTTTGGAAAAGTATGTCTTGCATTAAGCAATTCACTTAATATAATTTCTTTTATTAAAAATTATATACCACTTGTACAAATACAAAAACCTATACTACCTAGATGATTCAATTTTGGGCTTTTAAGTAGAGTATAAATTAACAGTTTATTATTAGCAAAAAAAATCTTAAACCATATACTGAATTGAGGCAAAAAAGTTGGAGGTGTATAAATGAAAGCAGTTATTTTATGCGGTGGAAAAGGTTTAAGAATGAGTGGTGATTCTAATTTCACTTGTAAACCTTTAGTTAAGATTGGTGAAATGCCATTATTATGGCATATCATAAAAATATATATGCATTTTGGAATTACCGAGTTTATTCTTTGTTTGGGATATAAGGGCGAAGCTATAAAGGAATACTTTGTAAATTTTGATTGGAAACATAACGATTTTAATTTGAGGACTGGTAATAATTTAAAGGAAATTCAGGTTTTTAATAAAATTGAGGGCTTAAGTATTAACTTTATTGATACTGGGCTAAATACTATGACCGGTGGTAGGATCAAAAGGATACAAAAATATATAGATGAAGATGAATTTATGTTAACGTACGGTGATGGTGTTTCCGATGTTGATTTAAATAAACTAATTCAATTTCATCGACAAAAGGGGAAAATTGCAACAGTTACCGGTGTAAGAAATAGATCATTATACGGAATCATAGACGTAAAAGACGGAATTGCTACTAGTTTTAAAGAAAAACCCTTATTGGATGGTTGGATAAACGGTGGATTTTTTATTCTAAGAAAAGAGATTTTCAATTATATTCATAGTGATCAAACAATCTTTGAAAATGAACCGTTAAGAAACATAGTACAAGATAATCAATTGGCAGTATATCAGCATGAGGGTTTTTGGAAAGGCATTGATACTATTAAAGATTTAGAGATAATCAATGAACAATGGTGTAATAACAACAGACAGTGGGTTAGATGGTAAGGAAATTGGAGGTAATTGCTGTGAATGGTACATTTACCAATAAAAGGGTGCTTATTACTGGTGCTAACGGGTTTATAGGATCCCATCTAGTTAAAAGGATGATCGAGGAAAACGCTCAAGTATATATTATTTCCAGAGATGGCTCAGATTTATGGAGAATTGAGAACTTAATAAAAGACATTGAAATATTTAAGACTGATTTAAGGGATTCAACAAAAATAGATTTATGCATAAAATATGCTAAGCCTGATTATGTCTTCAATATGGCAGCTTACGGTGTAGATGCAAGGCAAAAAGACTATTTTATTGCTGCCAACACAAATATCATAGGCACAATGAATATACTAAATTCTTTGATTACTATAGGATGTAAAAAGTTCATAAACATAGGAACATGTATGGAGTATGGAGATAAAAAAGAAATAATTAAGGAGAACTGCCATTTAGAACCTTTCAATATATATGGAAGCACTAAAGCTGCTGCTACTCTGTTGGCACACCAAATCGCTGCAGAAAATAGGATAGATATTGTTACATTGAGAGCTTTTGGCATTTTTGGAGAAAACGAAGGAAGTCACAAGTTTTTTCCTCATCTAATCTTATCAATTTTAAATAATGAAGATGTAAATTTGACTGGTTGTGAACAATACAGAGATTATTGTTATATTGAGAATATAATTGATGGATTTGTTTTGGCTGCTACTAATGAAACTATAAAAAATGAGATATTCAATATAGGAACTGGAATGATTTATCAGTTAAAGTACTATGTTAACAAGGTTTATGAAAAAATGTACACTATTAAGAAACCTAATTATGGAGCTATACCTTATAGATCCGGGGAAGTCTGGAAACCACACCCCGACATTCGTAAAATACAAAGACGATTAAAATGGGAGCCTAAAATTAGTTTAGAAGAGGGACTAGATCGAACAATATACTGGTTTGAAAAAAACAAAGAAAAATACAAAAGAAATAGGAGTGGAATTATATGTTAGGGGTCAATTCAGTTATTCTTGAAGATATTGAAGTTATCTATAATGACTTGAAAGATTGTTTAAAATTCATAGAAGGAACCACATGGTTAATTAGTGGGGGAGCAGGATTTCTTGGTAGTTACTTCCTAGATTTATTGAACTACTGTAATGAAAATGTTTTTAGTCTTCCTTGTAAGGTTATTTGTATAGAAAACTTTCTTTCAGGTACTCCTGAAAGAATTAAACATTTGAATAATAATGAATATATTAAAATCATAAACGCGGATATAGTTAAGCCAATCCAAGTTAATGGCGATATAGATTATGTAATCCATGCAGCAAGTATTGCATCTCCAACCTTTTACCGAAAATACCCTATTGAAACCATTGAAGCAAATGTACTAGGATTAAAGAATTTATTGGACTTTGGAAGAAACAAGAGTATTAAAAGTTTTCTTTTTTTCTCAACAAGTGAAATTTATGGAGACCCCACTAAAGAAAATATTCCCACACCAGAAGATTATAATGGAAATGTATCTTGTACTGGACCAAGAGCTTGTTATGATGAATCTAAAAGACTTGGAGAAACTTTGGCAGTCAACTATTATCGACAATATGGGTTACCTGTTAAAATAGTTAGACCATTTAATATATATGGACCAGGATTGAGGTTAGAAGATAAAAGGGTAATACCTGATTTTTGTAGTGATGCCCTATATAGAAAAAAGATTAGCATTTTTAGTGATGGCTCACCTACAAGAAGTTTTTGCTATGTAAGAGATGCATTAAGTGGTTTTATGGCTTCTCTTCTTTCCGATCATAATGGAGAAGCATTTAATATTGGAAATGATGAAATGGAGGTTAGTATTGTCTATTTAGCAGAAACTATTGCTCAGATTGTAGGCGACGTTGAAGTTGTATATAGCAAAAGTAATGAAATAGATTATCTTACTGATAACCCCCAAAGAAGGTGTCCTAATTTAAGTAAAGCTAAAACTCTATTGTCCTATGATCCAAAGGTAGGTTTAGAAAATGGTTTGAGAAGAACGCTAAAATGGTACAGAGAAAGCTATGGTTTGGGAGGAGGAGTTATATGAAAATCTCTATAATCGGTACCGGTTATGTTGGTTTAGTTACAGGAGTATGCCTAGCTTCCAAAGGCCATGACGTTATTTGTGTTGATCAGAAACAGGAAGTAATAGATAAAATCAACAACTTGATAACACCTATCTACGAGTCAGGGTTAGAAGAGCTGATGATAAAAGTAATAAAAACAGGAAAGCTAGTTGCCACGACAGACTTAAAAAGCTCGGTGATGAATTCTGAAATTTCTATAATAGCAGTAGGTACTCCCTTTGGCAATGATAAAATAGACTTAAGGCATATTGAGAAATCTGCTTGGGAAATCGGATCCATATTAATGGATAAAGAGCATTATCACGTTGTTTGCGTAAAAAGTACAGTTATTCCAACGACTACTGATACTCTAGTTAAAAATGTATTGGAAAGTGCATCAGGAAAAAAGGCCGGAGACTTTGGACTCACCATGAACCCTGAATTTTTAAGAGAAGGTAAAGCTGTGGAAGATTTTATGTATCCAGATAGAATAGTAATTGGTGCTTACGATAATCGTAGCTTTGAAACAATGAAACATGTATATGAGGGTTTTTTTGACGCTCCAATAATTAATGTGAATTTGAGAACTGCAGAAATGATAAAGTATACTGCTAATGCACTTCTAGCTACATTGATTTCTTTTGCAAATGAGATCGGTTCAATATGTGAAAAAACAAAGGATATTGATGTTAAAGAAGTGATGGAATCTGTTACACTAGATAAACGTTTTAATCCTAGAATCAATAACCAACTAGTAAACCCAGAAATGATTAATTATCTAAAGGCCGGGTGTGGTTTTGGGGGAAGTTGTTTCCCTAAGGATGTGAAGGCGTTAATCTCATATAGTAAATGGGCAGGATATGTGCCGCAGATTATTGATGCCACCATAAGAGTGAACAAGGAACAACCATTAAAAATGATAAATAGATTAGAAGAAATTTTAAGGACATTAAAAGGTAAAAAGGTTGCAATTTTAGGTCTTGCATTCAAACCAGATACAGATGATGTACGAGAGTCACCAAGCATAGCTATTATCAATAGTTTACTGGAAAAAGGTGCATTAGTTTACGGTATTGATCCAATTGCCAACCAGAATATGCAAAAAATCATCCCAGAAGACAGAAAATCAGTATGGTACTCAACAGATTATAAAGAAGCATTAAAAGATGCTGATGCCGCCATTTTAGTAACTTCATGGGCTGAGTTTATTGATATTCCTACCCAGGATTTTAGTCAGTTAATGAAAACACTCGTTGTAGTAGATGGCCGTAGAGTGCTAAATAAAAAGGGATTAGAAGATGTTGGAGTAATGTATATAGGTGTAGGATTATCCTAGCTCTTAGGCAAATTTATAGGAAAGAAGTGAGTTTTAATGGGGAGCTTGTGTGAGTTTATTAACATTGATCCTTACGTGGATAAAAGGGGAATTCTAAAAAAAATAATTATGAAAAGCCAATTACAGACTATTAGTCAGGTTGAAGAAGTATATTTGCTATATTCTAACCAAAATAGTGTTCGAGGTAATCATTATCACAAAAAAACCTTTGAGTATTTCGCAGTTGTTAGTGGGACAGCAAAGGTGTTGCTGAAAGATTTATCTAAAGAGTTAAGTGAAGAATTTTCTATATCTGCTACTGATAACATCGTTTTAGGAGTACCTCCATATATAATACATGCTTTAAAAAATGAAGATAATCATCCATTGATTATTCTTGTTGTGTCATCAAAAGAGTATAGTGAATCTGATACTGACACATATATTGAAGAAATTCTTTGACTATTTCCATCAAAACGAACACCTACCCATGTTTCACATATACTGTATGATAGTAAGAATGTAGTCTAATTTACTAAAAAGGAGCATTAAAGTGAAACATTATTACTGTTCAACGTTTAGCAAAGATTATGTTTATAAAGGGTTACTACTATACAATTCCCTTCTGAAATGTGATGAGGATTTTCAGTTCTTTATGATCTGTTTAACCGATGAAGTAAAGGTGCTTTTAGAACAAATGAATCTAGAAAAGGCAACTCCTATAGCCTTATCTGACATAGAAAATGAAGACAAAGACTTATTAAAAGTCAAAGCCTCTCGCAACGATAAGGAGTATATTTGGACTTCAAAGGCTTCTGCTATGCTTTATATATTAGGGAATTATAACGTAGATCACATAGTTTGGTTAGATGGTGACACATATTTTTACTCAAGCCCTGAACCAATATTCAGAGAATGGGATAACTATTCAGTTGTGCTTACAAAGGAAAAGTGGAAAGTTATCAGCAGCAATGGGAACCAATCTAACGGAATATACAATACTGGATTCATCGGCTTCAAAAATGATAAGCAAGGTTTGCGATGTCTTAGATGGTTTAGAAAAAAGTTAATTGAATGGTGCTATGATGAGGCAGAAAATGGTCTTTGGAGTGACCAGTTTTATGCCAATGACTGGACCAATAGATTTAAAAATATAGGTGTAATTAAAAATATAGGAGTAAATTTAACACCTTCTATAATCCGCAAAAGTAAGGTAGAAAAGGTTAATAATCAAATTTATGTTAATAGTGAAAGATTGATTTTTTATCATAGCTATGGCTTTAGATACTACGATGGTAATGAATTTGATTTATGTAGTTATATAATGACTTTATCAGATGATGTGATAAAATGGATTTATTTGCCCTATATTTACGCTGCTAAAGAGATTGTTGAACAGATTAACAATATAGATTCTGATTTTTATAAAGAAGATAGACCTAAGAGCGGTTTTATAAGAAATTACTATAATTTTAAACTTAATGAAGAAAGCAATCAGGATTGCTTTCAATTATGCACCGTAATGACAAAAGATTATATGGTGCA